>Ga0180432_10008926_pt1 | contig 12342 bp, 9 predicted proteins | sample SS_ome_10_FD_132414 | JGI IMG/M metagenome (GOLD analysis project Ga0180432, IMG submission 132414) | Hypersaline lake sediment archaeal communities from the Salton Sea, California, USA - SS_1_MS_2 metaG | ecosystem: Environmental > Aquatic > Non-marine Saline and Alkaline > Hypersaline >...
AGTTCGCCGACTTTCTTTTCCGGGTTGTTCCCCTGGGCGCGGATCGCTTCGTTGAGCTGATCTTGGGTGATGCGCCCGCTCTTGAAGAGGATGTCTCCAAGTCTTTGTCGGCGATTCACCAGGTAGGCGTGTGTAATTCTGCCGCTATCGAGGTAGATGTGTCCCAGATTCGTTTGATCTGAGACAGAAAGCCTGCCGGTCTTGCAGCCTAGTGAGAGAAGCTGAAGAACGTCGGCTAGCGACGCTTCATCGAGGCTCCCGTTGATGGCCACTAATTCAGTCCTTCGTCACGCTGCTTTGTGCTGGTGTGTCTGCCTCTATTGAACCTATCTAAGATACCCGGTTCTTCAGACACTCGTTCAACGTTGACGATCAATTCCTCTATTCGTTTGTCGCCTTGGCCGGATGGGATGTTTATCTGCACAGTTGTGGCGGCGGCTCCCAGTCGATCCAATACACCTTGCGGTACAGTGATGTCATATTCACCCGGTGGAATGCTCACTGAGTAGAATCCTCCGTCACTGAACGTCACCAGGGTGATGGTTCTGCCGATAGTGAGATTCCGCAGCTCCACCGGGACTCCGGGGAGTCCTTCGCCGTCGAACACCACGAAGCCGCTGATTTCCGCACCTATGACGATCGGCACGTGTATGGTCTGGTAGCTGTTCGGCGTTGGGGACACAGCGATGCGGTTGTTCAAAGGCACGAGACGAGGATCGTCAAAGGACAGCGGGTCCACATCAATGAACGAATCCTCGTAAGGGAACAGCTCCCAAGTGGAAAAGTGACCTGTCGCGTCAGTTATCTCGTGCCGGCCACCTACGACTAGCGGCACCCCGGGAAGGCCGCGTTCGTTGAGGTCCTGCACTCTGTTGTCGTTCTCATCGAGGAACACGACTCCGGCGATACCAGCCCGTCCTATGTCACTGCCATCACTCAAGTGGACTTCTCGCGTATCCGGGTCAAATACGACGGATCCATCAACAAACATGATGCCGTCTGCCCCACCCTGCGTGTTGAAGTGGTTCCTGGTGCCGAAACGTGGACCTGATAGCGTGCTGTTGAAGCCGATATCAATGCTGTATCCACCGTAACGAATCCAGCTCACACCGAAATCGAGTCGTGCCTTTTTGACGATCTGCCTTCCGATGGCAGCGCGAAGCCTGCTCAATCCGTCGCCGGCATCTAGACTCACACCTCCACGCACGCTCATCGTTCTGAGCCAATCGGGACCACCGGTTACTACGAAATCGGCGTTCCAATCCACGCCAGTGCGATGAGTTGCGACTGACTCCGCCTGTCGCGTGAAATCATGACGCAAACCCAGCGAATGACGCACGCGACCAATACGTGCCGTTGCAGAGATCCGCTGGAAGTTTCGCTCGAGCGCCGGTCCTGTTGAGTGGTACCCCACGAGCTGGAAAAAGAGCGATCGCATGCCTGCCTTTGGCTGCCAGAATAGTGATCCTTCGGTTCTTCTCCGCTCGAACAGCCCGGCGACCAGGACACTGCCGTCCTCGTCAAACAGCGTGTGCGAGAACTCAAGACGGAACGCAGGTGTGGGTTCGACACCAACGGATCCGCGCAAGCGATCGTTGAGGACAGCTTCCCCGGTCAAGCGAATGAGATTGAGTGGCGCTGCGGATACTGCAGCATACGGCTGCCATAGATCGGATTCGTCGAGGGAGAAGAATTCGGACCCACCCTGGACCGTTACCCAGTTGGTCAGTCCATAACGCACGTCGGCACTGGCGAGACCGCGGCACATCCCATATCTGCATTTTCCCCCTGCCACCGCGTACTCGAGTGCGCCGGCGGGAATGCGACTGTAGGGAACACGTATCGTCCGCGTCTCGCGGATCACCTCGCCGCTGGGGCCGTAGAGCACCAGCTCGAAGGGGTTCTGCCCGTACCTGAGGTTAATAGGGAGCCGAAACATGCCAAGTGCATCTACTTCATCGTATCCTCGGAGTCTGCCCCGTTCGTAAAGCTCCACCTCCCAACCCGCAGGGAGCCGACCCAGCACCTGTTCGACGTCGAATTCAGAGGACCGTATGAAAGGTGCGTTGGTGATCACCGCCCCACGAATCAACCTCGCCCGAAGCCCGTTTGACCGGACATCACCTACACGGACCTGTTTCACCCATCTCCTATCCGGCCAGGCTCGCGCCCACGAAAGCCGCAGATCTGAATTTGTGGCAGCAGTGGTGTTTTGGAGCCGATGCCGGAGCTCGATGCTTCCACCTAGGACCTTTGCGCCCAATCCGGTAGAAACCGATAGGTTGTTGGCGGTTCCGTCCATTGGAGTTGTGATGGACCACTCGAAGACAGCGCCGTCTGCGAAACTCACCGCAGGTCGCGCTAGAAACGGCGGTGGCCGATCAGTTGCTGGGCGATCGAGCAGTTCGTGCCTCCGCTCGCGGCGTAGCCTTCGAATCACTGGTAGCCCTGAGGTGCCGGCAACCATCACTGTCAGCGTGGGCCACTCCATTTCGGAAACGACACCGAACGCACGATCGAGCACGTGATTGGCCAGGTAGAGCTCTCCATCCCACCAAACAGCCTCCAGCGGTTCGAGCGAAAAAACCGAGTCGCCCCTAGTGAAGTAGCCGCTGTCAGGTCGGAATCGTACGCTGATATTTCCGGGTTGGACCAGTGCTATAGCCAACGTGTCCGGCGAGAATTCGGCCAGGTGAATTTCGCTCAGCTCGAGGAAGATCCTGAACGGAACGAGCATAGTGGAGTTGTACGACATCGCCGGCACCACCTGAGACGGTCCCCCGTCGATGTCGATTTCTACAACTGCCTGAACGAGTGCGGTATCTATTTGGGCGTCAACAGGCAATGCTAGCGCAGCAAGACTCACAGCCAGCAAGGTAGACCGAACGGAGGTCCTGACGGTGGTGCCACGAAGGCTGTTCCCGAAAAGCGTTCGACAGATCACCGCACGCCCCGATCAAGGCACCACGATCTCTACGGAGTCAGAAACGGCCGGCGCTGGGAGCACATCGTCGGGTCTCAGGTCCGGTCTCTCCGAATCGATGGTGAGTCGCAGCAAATAGGTCCCGGCTGGGATCGATTCGACAGGCAGTGCGAAGTGCCGGTTCATCGGGTAGTACACTGCAATCGGGATTATCCACTCGGTGACATGCTGTCCGTCAGATCCAACCAGCTCGAAGTTCACAGTTCCCAAGTACGCGCCATTCCCTTCGCGCGTAGCGTTGACCCAAACCGCAACGGAATCGCCGTCTACGGCTGCATCGAGTCCTCGAAGCGTGATTCCCGTGGTCACCGTTCCTTTGCGGTATGTGACTGCGGTAATGATTCGCATTACGAGTGAAACGCCGGCGCGGACTGATGTGTCGGCGGTTTCGATCGGCACGGACGCTCCCTGCCCCGTGACTATCATGCGTGTCCAATACTCACCTTCCGGGAGATCGTCAGGAGGGGTTGCGAGGAGTCGTACCACCTGTTGCTCACCTGGTTCGAGCCTGAGGCGACGTGGATATGGTCGTATCCATTCGACTGCAGATGGGAATTCGGGTCCAGGATCCTCGACGAACCGGATGAACGGAGTTCCGGCAGAGTCGGTGTCGGGAAACCCAAATCTCAATTCCACGGTGACTTCCTCCGGTGCTTCTCCGGAGTTCCCAACCGTAACCTGCCCCGCACGTGCTCCATGTGTCATGAACACGGCATGTGGTGTTACGTAGACGGCCTGCACTAGGCTCGGCAGCAGTGCCAGTGCAACGGCAGTCGCCGTGCCGACGAGAAATCGTTCCAGTGTCATTCGCGGCATTGTCAACTACCTAGGTCGAAGACCGAGAGAAAGACTGTTGCTCGATATGTACCAGCGGTCTGACCGTGACCTGGCACCACTGTACCGCCGAGTCGTACGTAGAGCTTGCCGTTGGCGCCGAGTGTTGCTATCAGAGGTTGTCGCGGGTCGAATGGCACACCGTGGAAGCGTCCCATGTCAGTAGCTGCAGCTCCGTCCCCAGGGCCGAAAAAGATAGGCAGTGCGTCACCGTCATCCGAGCCAAGGTTCTCTGGTAGAAGGAACTCTATGCGGACGGATTCGTGTTTGGAGCCGTTGATCTCGAACAAACCGGCACCCCTGACGTCCGACGGTAGGACTGTCGTGGAAACGCCCCGTATGACCGTTCCGAATCTAAGGTCTCTTCGAGCGACTACAACGAGTGGCCGGGGAACCACGTACACAGCCGCCTCGCTCTGCGCTTCTACGGGGCAAAGGTATGCACTCGTCCAAACGACTAGTGCTACGAACACCGGGAGTGTGATTCTCACCGCGGACCTGTTTCTACTTCGCTCAACAGTGGACGGGTCGGCAGCCACGCCTTCGAGACCGCCGACCTGTCTGTCCATGTGACTCTTCGGGTATCCGAAGATCTGGCACTCCTCTACGGGTATGCCACCGTGAGAACGACTACTCCCGAATAGTCCCCGTTCACAGCAGTGGCCGGCGGGTCTACGGTGCCCCTTATGCCAACATACATCTCACCAGGATCGCCGGCACCGAGAGCCAGGGTTTGACTGACCGTTGGGTTGAACGTGCTAAACGTTCCGGGGGTGTATGTGTCACCCCAGAAGATCCCGTCGTCAGTAGCGAAGGTGATGTCGATGCTGTTGCCAAACCCGTCGTCAAGCGTTGTTGGGAGCGTTGTGTACTCGACCAGAATATTGGTGCTTGGCTCACCGGTAACGTAGAAGCGACCCCAACTGGACTCGCCCGGCGTTGCTGGCCCCGCACCTGCGGTCACCGTACCGAAATCGAGGTCCTGCTGCCCCGTGGCCGTGAGAGCCGCGACACCACCTGTTACCGTCGCGAGCGCATCGACCGAGGCCGTGGTTTGAGCCGCCGCCGGCACAGTCAGCATTGCCCCAAACAGGACCAATGTGACTGAGAGGACGACTCGTTTTGTGAATTGAGTCATGCGTCTCCCCTTCTCTTGGAGTATGAACGTGATACTCAGAATTGCTCCACGCGCGAGGCGCGGAGAACGCGCTATAGAGGAACATACGGGCCTGCAAGGTGCACGCCAGAGGTAGGGCTGCGTCTGACGTCAGTAAGTCGTTTTACTACAATGACTTACGTGCGTTGTCGGGGTGCCGGCGATTCCCATTGTTCAGTGGTTTTCTCGGGGTATTGTTGCGAGCATGCGGCACTTGAGCCGTTTCCTTCAGGCTGCTCGTGCAACGCTGAAAGGGATTCCCTCGGTGAAGATGTGGTTCAGTTCGCGGTGTACGCGACCGTTATCTGTAGGACCTCGGGATGACGGTTCCGAGACAAATCCCTCTCTCGACTAAGCTGACCGTTGGGGTGGGCACGCTCGTCGAGTAAAGGTTCTGTGGAAACGTGAACGAAACCTCGCGAAGACATGACCGGGGATGACGTCACGGCATCTGGATCTAAGTCGATTTGTGTAAGGCTCTCCAACCGACTTGCGGTAACGGCCTGAGTCTCTGGCAATACCGAGCGAACCACTCGCGCAGTAGCCCTGATCCTCGCCGCCTGTTGTGCATTCATGGCCGGGGGCAGTGCTACTGCAAATGTGAGTAGTAAGAAAACAATACTGTAGACGCGACTGGTCACATGCTTCTCCGCATCAGCGTTCGCGGTCTGAATCAACCGCATGCGGAAAGGCACGCGTCATGCCACAAACATTATTGATCTAACTTGTTGATATGTAATACTTTACTTAGTAGCAGGCAGAACCGCCACTCCGCTGTATCTGTATGATTTTTATACACTACGGATAGTTATAGGAGAGTTTTGAGGGGTTTCCTCAGCTACGGTGAGGTTTACGATCTAGTGCTGTTGACTGTATGAATTTTGAACAGTTTCTGCTGTCTTGTTGCTGTGCGAGGCATGAAGCCAAGTGTGTGGCGAGTTACTCCTCGACCCCGTATTTCTTGATCTTGTTGAGGAGCGTGGCGCGGGTTATTCCAAGATCCTTGGCCGCGTGAGTACGGTTGCCTTTCCGGCGGCGCAGCGTCGCTTGAATGTGCTGTTCTTCGACTTGATCGAGGGATAATCCCTTGTAACGATACCCCGATGGTGGCCGCTTTCCCTGTAGCTCTGTCGGCAAATGTCTCATGTCGACGCGTTGGCCTCGGGCCATGATGAGCGCGCGCTCTAACGCGTTTCGCATCTCTCGAATATTGCCGGGCCAATCGTATTCCAGGAGCCGTTCCAACGTTCCTGAACCAACGGTCGGAGAGATCCCACCCATCTCGTTCCCAAGATGTGCCAGAAACCGTTGCAGGAGCGCAAGGCGATCTTCGCGGGACCGTTCTCTGAGGGAAGGGAGGTGCACTGCTGCCACGGAGATTCTGTAGTACAAGTCTTCCCGCAAGCTACCATCGGCAAGTGCTCTATCGAGGTTCCTGTTGGTCGCGGCGATGAGCCGCACGTCGACCGTGTTGTCAACGGTGCCACCTAGTCGACGGAACGACTTGGTTTCCAGAACGCGGAGCAGTTTTGGTTGAAGCGGCGGTGCCAGCTCACCTATCTCATCTAGAAAAAGGGTACCTCCGTCTGCCACCTCGAACAGACCACGCTTCCTATCCTTCGCGTCCGTGAAAGCGCCCTTCTCATGGCCGAACAGTTCGCTGTCGAGGAAGTTTGCTGAGAGCCCTCCACAGTTGACATCGATGAACGGGCGGTCGGATCGTGGGGAGAGGTGGTGAATCAGGCGTGCGAGCCACCCTTTCCCGGTGCCACTTTCGCCGGTTAGTAAGACGGTAGTTCGTTCGCTGGCGGCTATCAGCTCAGACTGTTTGGCAATCGCTCGCATCTGAGGTGACTCGCCGAGACCTTCGGGGGAAAGATCCTGATGGATCAGGCTCTTGAGGCGTTCCACCTCGTGTTTGGTCCGGACGTTCTGCCCTGTCCGCTCGATCACAGCAGTTAGATGTGCCATGTCTACCGGTTTGGTGAGGAAGTCCTCCGCGCCGATTTGCATCGCTTCGACCGCGGTCTCTATGTCGCCGTGCCCCGTGAGCAGAATGACCGGAGCGTCGCGAGCACATAATTGTCTCAGGACTTCGATTCCGTGGAGGTCCGGAAGCTCCAGGTCCAGAAGGACCACATCAAAGCCGGTCGCCTCGTACGATTCGATCCCTTCGTGCCCGTTGGATGCACGTCCGACCTCGTAACCAGATTGTTCCAGGAACGTGCCGATCGACTTCAGGATTGCTGGATCGTCGTCTACGAGCAGGATTGATAACGACATGTACAGAACCGTTCTGCTGTTGTGTTAGTCCTTTTCATTATCGGGCGATGCGATCGTCTACGTTAGCATTCAAGCCCATCCATCGCGAGTCGAGCGGGTGCTCGCATTCTTGAGAGAGGTCGGCCCGGCGTGTACTATACCGGTCGAGCCATAGCATCTTCACCACCAATAGATGTTGATCCTGATACAGAAAGGTTCTCCATGCTCAAGCGTGCATTCGTTCTAACCGTTGGAGTCGTGCTTCTCTGTGGCGTTGCGGCTGAAGCTCAGATGACTCCGTTCTACCAGTGGACCCTGTTGCCACCCGATGTCATGGACGAGATCATCGGCGAGACATCGGGCGAGACCGCCTGGAACACCATCATGGAGACGGGCGGCTACAACAAAGACCGTCTGCCTGATGAGTACGCAGGCACCTTTTACGAGGCGCAGTACATCTATGACCAACTTGTGGCTTACGGACTACCGGGAGCCGAGATTGCCCGTTTCCCCGGTGGTGAGGTGTGGGATGGGATCAAGGGGGAATTGTGGGAAGTGGATCCATTTCGGCAGAAGCTGGCGTCGTTTCAGGATATGCGAGCCATGCTGGCACGTGGCAGCAACAATGCCGACGTGACTGCTCAGTTGGTGTGGGTCGGACGGGGAACCGCGGATGAACTGGACAGAGCTGGAGTCGCCGGGAAGATCGTGGTCACCGAAGGCTCGATTGGGACCGTTCACCGACTGGCATGTGTCGACCGCGGAGCGGAGGGTGTCGTGGCAATTGGCAACAGCCGGCCGCACTTCGACCCACTGCAGATACCGTGGAGTGGAGTCGGGTCGCGTCGCGGCGGAGACGCGTCGGCGAACAAGTTTGGGTTTTTCATTCCGCCTCGTGAGGCTGCCGATTTGAAACGCCGTCTGTTGGCCGGTCACGAGATCACGGTACATGCCCAAGTCGAGGCCACAATGCAGCCGTACGATCTCGAAGATCCTGTCGCGTACATCCCGGGAACGGAACCCAATGCTGATGAGGTGATTCTATCTGCGCACCTCTTCGAGGGGTATGTGAAGCAAGGAGCCAACGACAACAAGTCGGGTAGTGCCGGAATCCTCGAGGTGGCACGCACGCTTCACACGCTGATCGAAGAAGGTCGTATCCCCCGTCCGAAACGTACGATCCGCTTCCTCTGGGGCCCTGAGTATTCCGGCACAGGCCCTTGGGTTGTGGCCAATAAGCAGCTCATGGAACGCACACTCGCCAACATCAACATGGACATGGTCGGCGAATGGCTTAGCCTCAACAAAGGGTATATGACTCTGGTTCGAACGTCGTACGGTCACCCGCATTACATCAACGACGTGATGGAGAACTACTACCGCTTTGTGGGCGAGTCGAACCGCGAGCGGATTCAGAATCGAAGCCAGTTCTTCAAGATTCCTCGTCGTATCGTTGCTCCGACGGGGGCAGACGAACCGTTTGTGTACAGCATCGAAACGCACTACGGCGCCTCGGACCATATGGTGTTCAACGATTGGGGTGTGGGTGTACCCGGTGTGATGATGATCGCCTGGCCAGACCAGTGGTACCACACGTCCGGCGACAGAATTGACAAGTCCGACCCAACTCAGATGAAGCGGATTGCGATCATTGCCGCTGGAGCCGCGTACACAATCGCGAGCGCCGACGACGATATGGCAATGCGTATCGCAAGTGAGACTGCCAGCAACGGCGCGCGTCGACTGGGTCACCAGCTCATGATGGGGTTGGAACGGTTAAACAACGCGACAACCGACGATCTGCTCGACGCCTACAAATGGGCGCGTGCTCACGTCGAAGCGTCGGTTTTGAACGAAAGAGCGACATTGGCATCTATTCTCGAGCTTGCCGAAGACACCGATCGGGTGGGCGAGTATGTGGAGGAGATGCAGGGGATGATCGAACAGGTCGGCGAAGGGCATCTCAGTGTGCTGGAAACGCACATGGGCGCGGTTGCCGCAGGCCTTGGTGCTCAGCCGGTTCGCCTGCGTCTGACGGATCTCGAGAGAGATGCGTCCAGGATGGTTCCGCGCCCAACTGCTCTCGTCAAACAGGATGGGTACGGCGGCTGGAGACAGTATCTGAATGGTGTGTCGGCGGAAGCACGGCGCCAGTACCCTTACGGCGGCGGAGCCGTCGCAAACACGAACGAGGTTAATCTCCTCATCAACGGTCAAAACAGCGTTCTGGATATCAAGAAGATGCTGGATGGTCAGAACAGGGCGACGTCAGACCTTCAGGCGATCTTGAACTACATAGAGATTTTGAAGCTCGCAGGGCTCGTGGAAATGTAGGGCGAGTAACGAGTGGTGAGTTGTGATCTGCGATTTGTGAGTGGGTGTGAGTTGGGGCGACTCGCCACTCACCGCTCGCCACTCACAACTCGCTACTCGCGTTCATAACTCCTCTCATTCATTTGGTACCAAACGGGGATTTCAATGCGACATCAAGCATACGCGGTGTTCCTGTTGGCTCTGTCCATTGGCTGCGCGCGAACACCTGATACCGCACCTGCTCCAGTAGCCGACGGATATGACGTGATAATTGAAAACGGTCGTGTAGTCGACGGCACAGGTAACGCATGGTTCTATGGCGACGTTGGTGTGAGAGGTGACCGCATAGCGGCTATTGTCCCCAAGGGCTTGCTTCGGGACGTTTCCGCTGGCGAGCGAATAGACGCAAATGGTCTCGTTGTAGCGCCCGGCTTCATCGACATACAAAGCCACTCTCGCGGTGCGTTGCTGACCGGAGACAGCAGGGTGGTCAGCAAGATTACGCAGGGCATTACAACCGAGATACTCGGTGAGGGCGCGACGAATGCGCCGGCGAATCGCCTGACTCTCCAGGAGATGGGTGAAGTGACACCGGAGGTGCTCGAACAACATGCTTTGTTCATGGGGCCTGAAGGGTTCAACAATTGGCTGGAGGCCATGGAGGCGCGGGGTGTCACACCCAACGTCGGGTCTTTCGTGGGTGCCGCGACGATTCGCATGTACGGCAAGGGGATGGCCATGGGTGAGGCCACACCGGCCGAACTCGACTCGATGCGCACGGCGGTTCGGTGGTCGATGGAAGGCGGTGCATTCGGAATCGCATCTGCGTTGATCTATCCGCCTGGCTCGTACGCATCCACTCCAGAGTTGATCGAAATCAACAAGGCGGCAGCCCCGTACGGCGGAGTCTACATCACCCATATCCGCTCTGAGGCGGACAAGTTCCTCGAGGGACTTCGCGAGGCGATAGAGATCGGCGTTGCGGCCGATGTGCCTGTAGAAGTCTATCACCTCAAGGCGGCAGGAATGCGCAACTGGCACAAGTCCGCACTCGCAATCGCGCTCATCGACTCGGCGCGGGCGGTTGGTGTGGACATTCAGGCAGACATGTATCCGTACACAGCGGGGAGCACAGGCCTCACGGCGTGCCTGCCTCCGTGGACAGCGGCGGATGGAGAATTACTCGACAATCTTCGGGATCCCGATACACGCGTTCGGATTCGGGAGGAGATACTGCATCAGACAGAAGATTGGGAAAACCTCTGCCAACTCTCTACCCCTGAGAACGTGTTGATACTCGGTCTCGAGAAACCTGAGAATCAGGAGTTTTCAGGTTTGAGACTGGCTGAAATTGCCCAACGACAGGGCAAACACTGGATCGAGACGGCGATGGACTTGATTTTAACTGAAGAATCGCGGGTGGGGACCGTCTACTTCATGATGAGCGAAAGCAATGTCGCGCTTCAGATGAAGCAGCCGTGGATCAAATTCGGCACTGATGCAGGTGGAGCCGATCCGGACAGTGCCAGAGGTTTGACTCATCCCCGGGCGTACGGCACCTACCCTCGCATACTCGGCAAGTACGTCAGGGATGAAGATGTCATGCCCCTCGAGGACGCGGTTCGTAAGATGTCATCGGCGGTAGCCACACGACTCTCAATACAGGACCGCGGCGTGCTGCGAGACGGACTGTATGCCGACATCGTCATTTTCGATCCCACCACGATCATCGATCACGCGACATTCCAAGAACCGCACCAGTTGTCGGAGGGAATGCGGCACGTGCTCGTGAACGGCGTTCCAGTAATCCGCGATGGCCGCCACACCGGGGCGAAACCCGGCATGGTGGTCAGGGGACCGGGGTACCGAGGTAGTCGGTAGACAGGTAAGGTCACTCATCCGGGATTCGGGCCGCTGAGTTCACCGGGATTCGGCGGCCCGAACATTTCCAGCCATTCGGGACTCTAAGAAGAAACGTGGAGGCCCCGATGCGATCTCAGGTACTGACGTTCCTGACCTGCGTTTCCCAGAATGCAGTTGTGGTTTTTGCTGCGCTCGTTCTCATGAACGGTGCAGTTCCATGCTACGTCACAGCACAAGAATCAGCCGCATCCGATTCGATGAGGGCGGTGCAACTCTTGGCCAATGCGCGTGGCGCCAACCCGGTGATGTGCGAATTGGCGATGCAGTCCATCGACAGGCGCTATGGCAACTGGGGCTCCACCGGGCGCGCGCCCGACGCGATAATCGGGCAACGAGCGCTGCTCGATTGGGCATCAAAGGATTTCGAGGATGCTGGTGTGGTGGGTGCGTTGAGCGTGGCACTCTCCGATGACGATACCTGTGTTCGACGAATGGCGGCTCGCCTATTCGGCAGGGTGAAACACCCTACCGTGGCATCAACATTAGTGAACCGTCTGAATGACCGCGACGAACGCACTCGGCAGATGGCCGCGATAGCGCTGGGATACATCGTAGATCACGAGACTGTGGATGCGCTGATAGGCGTCCTCGATGATGGTGTGGCTGCCGTCAGATCCGCCGCCACCTGGGCGCTTGGAGAGATAGAGGATGAGCGAGCGGTAGATGCACTGATTGGCTTGCTCGAAGACGATCCCGATCCGTTTGTTCGTCGCCAGGCGGCTTGGGCGCTGGGGAATATCTATTAGCGCTGTTGCCCACTCTCCCCCCGGTAGGAATTCTCGACACCGCCCATTCCGGAACGGTACGATCACCTTTAGGCTCGAGAATTCGCGACTGCAAATGCCACGTTCGCGATCGGGAAAGGGGCATA
>Ga0180432_10008928_pt1 | contig 12342 bp, 6 predicted proteins | sample SS_ome_10_FD_132414 | JGI IMG/M metagenome (GOLD analysis project Ga0180432, IMG submission 132414) | Hypersaline lake sediment archaeal communities from the Salton Sea, California, USA - SS_1_MS_2 metaG | ecosystem: Environmental > Aquatic > Non-marine Saline and Alkaline > Hypersaline >...
GTCGGCTCGTCGCATCCTGGGGCTGGAGCAGGCCCCAAGGGTTGGGCTGTTCGCCCATTAAAGCGGCACGCGAGCTGGGTTCAGAACGTCGTGAGACAGTTCGGTCTCTATCCGTCGTGGGCGCAGCAGATTTGAGGGGGGCTCTCCTCAGTACGAGAGGACCAGGAGGGACAGACCTCTGGTGTGCCAGTTGTCGCGCCAGCGGCATAGCTGGGTAGCCAAGTCTGGTTGGGATAAGCGCTGAAAGCATCTAAGTGCAAAGCCTGCCCCAAGATTAGATCTGCCACCCGCCGCAAGGCGGGGTAAGGCCGCAGCGAGACTAGCTGTTTGATAGGCCGCAGGTGTAAGGCGTGCAAGCGCTTGAGCTGAGCGGTACTAACGGCCGAGGGCTTGACCTACACTAAGAGTTGAGCATGGCGATTCAGGTCGCGACGATATTGTAGCAACGCGGGATAGAGCAGTGGTAGCTCGTCGGGCTCATAACCCGGAGGTCGTTGGTTCGAATCCAACTCCCGCTACCAAAATTCGTAGCTAAAATGCCCACTGTCGTCTTATCGATGATACCTTTAAGAGTCAGGGGCGTTTTATTTTCAGGCGGCGATTGAATACCCCTTCAGCTTATCCCGTGAACTGATTTCCGAATACGTACTCCATAAGTCGAAGTCGATGGTTTTTTCGGGAAGCAGGAATGATCTACTTTCTACAAACCTGATGACACCTACGCATCGACTGATTCAGCGTAAGCTTTGTGTGCGGGTTGATTCCATCGCGTTTCGAATCGTATGCTCAACTGAGAGCCCTGCCCGGCTCAAGCGGTATCTCCACGTTTATTGCTGTCCCTTTACCTGCAGCAGATTCGATCTGCATAGTTCCGCCGAGGAGCTGAGCCCTCTCCTGCATGCCTATTAGCCCCAGCTTCCCTGTACTGCTTATTTCGCTCAAGGGGCTGGGCACCTGAAATCCCCTGCCATCATCTATAATACTCAGCTTCACCTTTTTCGCATCAGACTCGAGCCGGATGATCGCTATGGATGCATCGGCGTGTCGCTTGATGTTCCCCAGGGCTTCCTGTGCTATGCGGAACAGCGTTAGCTGGATTTCGTGGGGAAGATCGCTGTTTTGCATGTTCACCTGAACCTCGACATCCATGGTGCTCCCCTCGTCTAACTTGTCGGCGATCCACTCTATGGCGGCTACCAAGCCCATATCGTCCAGGATGGCCGGGCGCAATTCCTGTGCATAGTGTCGCACGCCGCTTAAGATTTCTACGGCAAGATTGTGCATATCGTTCAATTTCTGGCGTACGGGGGCGACCATTTTCTGGTTGGGGTCGGATATGATCGCGTCCAGCTGTCGGCTTAGCAGAAGGAGAGACTGGCTGGTATCGTCGTGCAGTTCTCGAGCAATGCGTTTGCGTTCCTCTTCCTGTGCAGCCAGGACCTTCTGTAGATAGAAACGAATGCTGTCCCTTAATCTCCTCTGCTCGGTTACATCTCTTACAGTCGCCTGGACTCCCACGGGCGTTGAATTTTCAACAATTATGCTTATTGCCACCTCTACCGCTGCCTTCGTTCCATCCTTGCGCACCAGCTCCAGTTCATAGCGGTGGCTGGCAGCCTCTCCCATCAATTGTTGCTGCTGCTTCTGCATGGTGATATCGAAGCTCTTGGGGGTAAGGAACTGGGAGATATTCATATGTATCAACTCGTTTGCTGTATACCCTGTAAGCTCAGTGGCTGCCTGATTTACTTCAAAGATATTGCCTTCCAGGTCGCGTATCAGGATAGCATCGCTGGCGATGTTGAACAGGTCGCGGTAGCGCTTCTCCGATTTCTTCAGGGATGCATCTGCCCTTCTTCGTTCCGTTATATCCTCGCCCGAGCTCAGGGTGCCTATGATATCGCCTGACTCGTTAGTCAATACGGTATTATGCCAGGCTATAAGCCTTTCCTCGCCACTCTTGGTCAGTACGGGGTTTTCATAGTATTCAACCGGTGAAAGTTCTCCGCGTAAGAGCCGGTCGAATGTTCTACTTAGCTTGGGGCCAGTATGCTGTGGAACAAAATTTTCAAACCAGTTTTTGCCTACAATATCTTTTTCATCGTGCCCGATTACCTCACAACCTTTTTTATTTATCAGGATTACCCGCTTGGTTGCATCGATAACTAGGAATATCACGCTTGCGATGTCCAGATACTTTTGTGCTCTGTTCCGCTCCTCCTGAAGCAATTCGCTTGCCCGTTTGCTTTCCGTAATGTCCCGGATAACGCTGATTAACCCTACAGGATTACCTGAACTATCGTGAAGTAAGGTGGCGCTGGCCTGAATGTCGATGACTCTGCCGTCCGTAGTTCGCAGCCTGTAATCATACTTCGCGCCGTGCCCCTCGCTTATTGCCCTTCTTATATCTTCCGCTGCCCTTTTGCGGTCCTGTGCCAGCATAAATTCCAGGCTGTGCCTGCCGATGACCTCGTCTTTGCTGCTGTAGCCCTGTATGCGCAGTGCTGCATCATTCACCTCTATGACATTCCCTTCCAGATCGATTATTATGATGCCTTCGCCGATGGATTCGAATATGAGGCGCAGTATCTCCCGTGACTCCCTGAGTCCTTCTTCAGCCTGTTTTTGCGCGGCGAACGAGCTGATATGCTTGGCGATGCTGTCCACCAGACGGACCTCCTCTTCGAGGAAAGGTCCGTGATATATATCCGGCCGCTTTTCGAGGTAACATATCTCGACCGAGCCGACCGGTTCGTTCCTGACAATGATATCCGATTTAAGGCTCCAATCAGTCCTTTTGAAATTTTCAGTTTTGTACTCGACTCCGCCATAGGTAATGCAAACACCTGTAATTTCAAGGTACTGCCAGCTCTGCGGGATAAGTTGGATGGCTTCTTTGAGAAACTCCTCAAGGCTTATATCAAATCGTCTCTCTAACCTGTGTATGCTGTAGAGGCAATTCAGTTCTTTGACCCGTGCATCCAGTTCACTGAGGGTTCGCTCCTTCTCCTCCTGCATCCGTTTTTGCTCTGTAATATCCCGGGCGATGTGCTGGAATGCGATCGGCTTGCCTTCATGCGTGATCAGACGTGTCGTGAGCTCCATAACGATCTCAGACCCGTCATACATGATGAACTTCTGCTCGTAGCGTTCCCCTACAGGCTCACCCCGCAGCAATTTTCTTTTGACATCTCGTGCTATCTCATGAGTGCCATCGGCGAAAAACTCGGTTACATTTTTACCCATGAGTTCCCCCACCGGGCAGCCGCTGAATCTCTCAGCAGCCCTGTTTGCGGCGGTTATATTGCCGTCGAGGTCGTGTATCCAGATGCCGTCGCTGGCATTCTCAAACAGGTCTCTATAGTTCTCCTCTGATATGCGCAGCTTTTCCACAGTCGTATTTAACTCGTCTCGTTCTTTCCGGGCACGACACCAAGCTGCAATAAATGGCAGCAGCAGAATGCCGGCGAACGTGGCCGCCACGGTCTCGAAAATGGCATCTGTGGGGCTCGGTGATATGATTACAGCCCGGGGCAGCATTATCAGGAAGCTGGCAACTAAAACGGTAGCGCTGGCAATTACCCCTAGCGCCCAGCCGGAATATACCGTCAGCAACAGAAACAGGAGTCGGTCTACCGTGTGTCTCTCTGTGCCGAAGAAGATGCTGGTGGATATCTTGCCGATTAGCGGTATATTCTCGAGGAACTCGTGGTAATGGCTCAGCCCGACGATGATGAATAACAGTACGATAATCCAGAAGTGGGGGCGCCGCACAATATGCCTGAATTTTACCTTCACAGCAGTGAGGTACATTTCGGCTTAAACCGCCTTTTTAGTTTGCGTGGGGGATACCTATCCTTCGCTGTGCTCGCTGGCGATATCATCCAGGGTGAGCCAGCCCTCTCTGACCCCTTTTACTATGGCTTCAGTGCGTGAGGCTACGTCCATTTTATCGAAGATATGCGACAGGTGCGCTTTTACTGTGCGAACGGTCAGGCATAGCTCCTTGGCGATCTCCCGGTTGCTCATCCCCCTGGAAGCCAGCTTTAACACCTCTAATTCCCTGTCGCTGAGTCGATCGGGAGTTTTCTTTACAACCCCGCCTTCCTGCATGCGCATGCTGTATTTGAGCACCTTGGCTATTATGGCGGGGTGAAGCACCGATTCGCCTGCGTGGACGGTGCGTACGGCGTCCACCAGCACTTGCCCCCGGGCGCTCTTAAGCAGATACCCCGCCGCACCTGCTTCGAGGAGGCCGATGACGTACCGGTCGTCATCGTAGGCGGTCAGGATCAACACAGCAGTGGACGGGCTCTCCTTCCTAATATGCTTGGTCGCCTCTATCCCGCTTAGATTGGGCATGACGATGTCCATTATCACTATATCCGGTTTAAGCCTGGAGCTGAGTTCAACAGCTTCCTCTCCATTACCCGCTTCTCCTACCACCTCCAGGTCATCATGCTGCTCGAAGGCATTTCGCATCGCCTCTCGCAGCAGCGGGTGATCGTCAGCAATCAGGATCCTGATCTTGCCCCCGGAATTTCTCAAAAACCCCCCTTTCGAAGGTTTGGCATATGAATCTGTCTGAGCCGATTGTACCTTATAAGTGGACTATGTGGCAACAGATTCAAAGTCTGAAAGCAATTGTACTTTGGTACATCCGTTGGAACATCGGGACAATTCTTAAAATGGGGCTTACGGTCGATGTCTGGACTTACCGCCTTCTGTTATCGTGTTAACGGGAAATGGTGTAGAAGATATGAAGAGGGATCCGAGAAGGGCGGTGACAAAGATGAATACTTCAATCACAACTGGCGCGGGCAAGGTTATAAAGGGGGAAAAGCCTGCGGGTACCGATGCGCTGGAGGGCAGAGAGGTAGTGCTCGCCATACTGGAGAGGGCTGCCAGCGAGAGCGATTTCCTGGCACGCATGGCGGATGACCCGGAGAAGGCACTCGAAGAGTATTACACCCTAACCTCTGAAGAGAGGGCAGCGCTGTCCAGCGGCGATATAAAGAAAATCGAGGGCTGGGTTGGCAAGCTTGATAGAAGGCTGGCTACCTGGTTGTGGTGCCGGCTGAGCCAGGAAAAATGGTAGTAAGGGAGAAGAATGATGGTCAACATACCGATGGCACAGGAAGGAAGTGTTACGGTTTGCAATTGTGGTGTCACGACTGAGGGCATCACTGAGGGTCGTCTGGACGGGATACTTGCCTCATATAAGGGTGTAGAGAGCGAGCTTATCCCCATACTTCAGAAGGTACAACAGGAGTTCGGGTATGTACCTGAGGCAGCCATAAAACGCATATCCGAATTTCTGCATTTGCCCCAGATCACGGTATTCGGCGTGGTTACCTTTTATGCCCAATTCAAGCTTGTTCCCATCGGGAGGAATGTTATCCGGGTGTGTCGCGGGACCGCCTGCCACGTTCGAGGCGGTGCACGGATATTGACAGAGATGGAGGGGAAGCTGGGAGTAAAGGCGGGGGAGACCACGCCTGATATGGAATATTCGCTTGAAACCGTGGCTTGCATTGGCGCCTGCGCGCTCTCTCCAGCTGTTGTGGTGAACGATAAGGTGCACGGCAGGATGACGATCAAGAAGGTCGGGGATATCCTGGGCGAGAAACCTCGCGATGCTGATGTCGATGGCAACTGAGTCAATTTAGGCAATGGGGGGAAGCGATGGATTTTAAACAGATACAGAAAAGGGCAACAGACAGGTGGGAGGCAATGCTGGGCAGCGATCGCGTCCGCATACTGGTGGGCATGGGCACATGCGGTGTGGCTGCCGGGGCTGATGAGGTCCTTCAGGCCCTGAAAGAGGGGTTGGATCAGAATGGCATTCAGGCGGATATTATGCACGTCGGTTGCATTGGTCTGTGCTATGCGGAGCCGCTGGTCGAGATAATAAAGCCGGGCAGGCCAAGTGTAATGTATGCAAATCTCACCCCTGAGGTCGTGCGCGCCGTGGTCGAAGATTATCTCGTTCATGACAACCACCGTCCTGACCTGGCGCTGGGCACCCGCGGCGAGGGAACGCTGGAGGGTGTACCCGCGCTGTTCGATCTGCCGGTCCTGAAACCGCAGGTGCGGATATCGCTTCGCAACTGCGGTAATATCGACCCGGAGAATATCGATCACTATATCGCGAACGGTGGCTATCAGGGACTTGCGCGCGCGTTCAAGATGAAACAGCAGGAAGTGATCGATGAGGTCAAGGCCTCCGGCCTACGTGGCCGCGGCGGCGCCGGTTTCCTCACCGGGGCCAAATGGCAGTTCTGCCACGATGCCCCGGGCGATATGAAATATATCATCTGTAATGCCGACGAGGGGGACCCCGGGGCCTTCATGGACCGGGCCCTTCTTGAAGGCGATCCTCATTCAGTGCTGGAAGGCATGCTCATCGGCGCATACGCCATCGGGGCTGGCGAGGGCTACATCTACATCCGGGCGGAGTACCCGCTGGCGATCCGGAGGCTGATGGGCGCCATAAAGCAGATGGAGGAATACGGGCTTCTGGGCGACGATATCATGGGCTCGGGCTTCAGCTTCCATCTCAAGATCAAGGAGGGGGCAGGCGCCTTCGTCTGCGGCGAGGAGACAGCCCTGATGGCTTCCATCGAGGGCAAGAGGGGTATGCCCCAGCCCCGCCCTCCCTTCCCGGCACAGTCCGGTTTATGGGGAAAGCCCACCAACATCAATAATGTGGAGACCTGGAGCAATGTGTCAGCTATCCTGCTGAACAGCGCTAAATGGTATGCCAGCTATGGCACGGAGAAAAGCAAGGGGACCAAGAACTTCTCGCTGGCGGGGAAGGTCATGCGCACCGGCCTCATAGAGGTGCCCATGGGCATCACGCTGCGGGAGATCGTGTACGACATAGGCGGTGGCGTGCTGGATGGCAAGCAGCTGAAGGCGGTGCAGACAGGGGGACCATCCGGAGGCTTCATCCCCGCAGCGATGATCGATTTGCCGGTTGACTACGAATCGCTGGCTCAGGCGGGTTCCATCATGGGGTCAGGCGGCATGGTCGTCGTGGACGAGGACACCTGCATGGTGGATATGACCAGGTTCTTCCTCAGCTTCACGCAGTCAGAGTCGTGTGGCAAGTGTATCCCATGCCGCTGGGGGACCAAGCAGATGCTGGATATTCTGGAAGACATTACCGGTGGCCGTGGCAGAGAGGGCGATATAGAGGTGCTACTGGAGCTGGCCGAATCGATAAAGGATGGTTCGCTGTGCGGCCTGGGACAGACGGCTCCCAATCCTGTGCTTACCACCATACGTTACTTCAGGGATGAGTACGAGGCGCATATCAACCAGAAGCGATGTCCCGCCCTTGCCTGCCGTGACCTGATCACCTTCAATATACTCCCCGATAAGTGTCAGGGCTGCGGCATCTGCCGGCGGGCGTGTCCGGTGGATGCTGTATCGGGTGGCAAGAGGGAAGTGCACGTTATCGACCAGGATAAGTGTATCAAGTGCGGCACGTGTCTGGATGTCTGCCCCGGCAAGTTCGCTGCCGTAGTTAAGCTGTCGGGGGAGCAGTCGCCGGCGGGTGAAACGGTCGAGACTGTGGATACAGATGTCGCCAGGGTCAAGGACAGTCGTCAGCCCTCTAATGTAGGTCAGGAGGTTTAGGATGGGTACAGAAGCTGTTATCGACAGGGAAAAAGCGGTGGGTTCTGTAACCCTTACCATAGACGGCAGGGTAATCGATATGCCCAAAGGCTCCACCGTCCTTGAGGCGGCTCGCGCGCTGGGCATATACATACCGACGCTGTGCTACGATCCGGACCTCAAGCCCTACGGCGCCTGCAGGCTGTGCGTGGTGGAGATAGACGGGATGCGGGGTTTGCCGACATCGTGCACCACGCCGGTGGCGGCGAACATGGTGGTGCATACGGAGACACCCAGGGTCATGAAGTCACGTCGCACAACGACGGAGCTCATCCTGATGAACCACAATGGAGACTGCCTCACCTGTTCCAAGAGCCCCAATTGCGAGTTGCAGAAAGTTGCGCGGTATGTTGGCATCGACCAGGACCATCTCAATAAGCTGAGGAAGAGCACGCGGGTAATGCCTGTGGACCGCAGCCACCCGGCCTTTGAACGTGACCTCAACAAGTGCATCCTGTGCGGCCGATGTGTCCGTGCCTGCCACGAGATAGCCGGCGCCGGCGCCATCGGACTGGCGTTCAGGGGATATGCGGCCAAGGTGGCGACCGCAGGCGACAAGCCCATACTGGAGTCGATCTGTGAAGGTTGCGGCGAGTGCCTCGATCGCTGTCCCACCGGGGCATTGCTCCCCAAGCATGAACAGCAGCCCACGCACGAGGTGAAGACCATATGCCCCTACTGCGGCGTCGGTTGCTCGATCTACCTGGGAGTACGCGGCAACCGCATCGTCAGCGCCCGCGGCGACAAGGAGAGCCCGGTGAACAAGGGCGGCCTGTGCGTCAAGGGGCGCTTCGGCTACGATTTCATTAACCACCCCGACAGGCTCACCAAGCCCCTGATCCGCAAGGAAGGGCGCGGCAAGGACATTAAGGTTAACGGCAATTTTCGCGATGTATTCCGCGAGGCCACCTGGGACGAGGCCCTGGACCTGATCGCCAGCCGGCTGTCGCAGATAAAGGACAATCACGGGACGGACAGCATCGGTGTGTTGAGCTCGGCCAAGTTCACCAACGAGGAGAACTACCTGGTTCAGAAATTTGCCCGGACTGTCCTGAGCACCAACAACGTTGACCACTGCGCGCGGCTGTGTCATGCGTCCACGGTGGTCGGCGCTATCGCTGCGTTCGGCGACGGCGCCATGAGCAACTCCATCGAGGATTTCGCCAAAGCCGACCTGCTGTTCATCATCGGGTCGAACACTACGGAATGCCACCCTATCATCGGGCGTGTCATACGGCAGAGCATTAAGCGCGGCACGAAGCTGATCGTCGCCGACCCGCGCACCATCGGCCTGGCCAATCAGGCCAGCGTACACCTGCAGCACAGGCCGGGCACGGATGTGGCATTGCTTAACGCCATGATGAACGTCATCATCTCGGAAGGGCTGCACGATAAAGCCTTCATCGATGAGCGCACCGAAGGGTTCGAGGATGTGGCCGGGATGGTCGAGAGATATACGCCGGAGAAGGCGGAGCAGATAACGGGCGTCCCCCGTGAGGAGATCGTGGAGGCGGCCCGCCTCTTCGCCGCTGCGGGCAAGGCTGCCATCCTGTACGGCATGGGCATCACGCAGCACACCACTGGCACGGACAACGTGAAGAGCGTCGCCAACCTGCTGATGCTGACCGGCAACATGGGACGCGAGGGCACGGGATTCAGCCCGCTCAGGGGTCAGAACAACGTGCAGGGGGCCTGCGACATGGGCGCCCTGCCCAACGTCTATCCGGGGTATCAGAAGGTGGACAACCCGGACGTCAAGCTCAAGTTCGAGTCGGCTTGGGGCTGCGCTTTGAGCGGCACGGCGGGCACGCCGGTTACCGAGATGATAGAGGCGGCGTACGCGGGGAAGATCAGGGCCATGTATGTGGCGGGTGAGAACCCGATGATGAGCGAGCCGTCGCTGGAACATGCGCGCAAGGCCGTAGAAAGGCTGGAGTTCCTGGTGGTTCAGGACATATTCCCCACGGACACGGCTTTCCTCGCCGATGTCATACTGCCGGCCGCCGCTTTCGCTGAGAAGGATGGCACTTTCACCAACACGGAGAGGCGGGTGCAGAAACTCAATAAGGTTGTGGAGCCCCCCGGCGAGGCCAGGCCGGACTGGCGCATTATCTCGGAGCTGGCCGGCCGCATGGGGCATGCCTTCGATTACGATAGCACGCAGGAGATAATGGAGGAAGTGGCCTCCGTGGCACCCATATACGGCGGCATCCATCATGACCGGCTGGAGGAAGGCTACGGCTTGCAGTGGCCCTGCCGCGACCGGTCGCATCCGGGCACCCCGATGCTGCACAGGGGGCAGTTCACCCGCGGCAAGGGTAAGTTTCACGCGGTGGAGTACCGCCCCCCCGCCGAGTCGGCCTCGAATATGTATCCTCTGATCCTGACCACCGGCAGGGTGCTGGAGCACTGGCACACGGGCAGCATGAGCCGACGGTCAGGGGTGCTGGATGAGCTGCTTCCCGGAGGCAGGGTGGAGATACACCCCAGGGATGCGTTGAAGCTTGGCATTGTGGACGGCGACCTGGTGGTGCTGTCCTCGGAGAGGGGCAGGATAGAGACCGAGGTGCATGTCACCGATAAGTCCGCTCCGGGGCTGGCCTTCATGGCGTTCCACTGGAGCGAGGCGCCGGTGAATATGTTGACCAGCGCGGCGCTGGACCCGTCGGCCAAGATACCGGAGTTCAAGGTGTCCGCTGTTAAGGCGGTGCTCTCTGTGCTGGACAGGGCGTCGCAGGACAACGAGTTCCTGTCCAGACTTGCGGCCAACCCTGCGGAGGCGCTCAAGGAATATGACTTGACCCCTGAAGAGAAGGCGGCCATCGCCAGCGGCGACATACGCAAGATCGAGTCATGGGTGGGCAAGCTGGACGACCGCCTGCGCACGTGGCTCATATCCAGATTGCAGCAGGAGAAGTGGTAGAGTAATTATTGACAGAATCTAACACCTGTCACACGGTTACAATTGAATAGGGCATGATATCGCACACCGATATCCAGGTTAAAAGGCACAGCGACATGTGCCTTTTAACGTTGTGGCGTTGTGTTTAGCTTTGTTTACCCGACCGCTATGCTACCTTAATGGTCGCCTCTTTGCCCAATGTCCTAAAAGCGATCTGAAACCAATCGCCGTCCTTTGAAGTCTCGGTTATCTCTACGTTCTCGCTTGCTGTTTTTTTACCCTCTAGTTTGAAGAACTTGGCGATAAACGACCTCTGGGTAGGTGAGATCCTGAACACGATCGAATCCTTTTCCTTCAAGGACGATATTGCAACTTCATCCCCGTCGTACAGCATAACATTGCTCTCTTCCGGGTCGAAGACCAGAAGTGTTACTGGTTCAGTGGACTCATCGACGAAATTGACGTCGGGCCCGAGTGGAATGATGGATTGCTTGCGTACGAACATTGGGAGCCGCTCCAGCGGCGCGCTCACTTCCTGAAAGCCAGGCCCCTCGTATTCATGCAGGTCGTGCCAGTCGACCCATTGGCCTTCCGGGAAATACACTCTCTTCTCTCTTTCCCCTTTTTGAAGAACCGGAGCGATGAGCAGGTCACCGCCGAGCATGAACTGTTCCGTCAATCCGTGCGTGTTCTCGTCGGCCGGAAATTCGAATACCATCGGCCGCAGAATCGGATGGCCGGTCTTCGAGGCGATATAGGAGGCGGTGTACAGATAAGGGATCAGCCGGTAGCGCAATTTGGCATAGTGTTTGAAAATCTCCAGCGCCCTTTCACCGAATACCCAGGGCTCGCGCGGGGTTATGCCGTGCAGCCTGGCGTTGGAGACGAACAGCCCGAACTGCGCCCAACGGATGTATAACTCTCTCGAAGGGAACCCTATAAAACCGCCGATGTCGTGGCTCCAGTAAGCGAAACCCGACAGCGAGAAGTTCAATCCGCCGATCAAGACATGCTTCAGGTCACGCCAGTTGCATTTAGAATCGCCCGACCAGTGAACGGGATACCTCTGGCTGCCCGCCCACGCGCTCCTGGCCCATAGTACACCTTCCTCTCCGAGCTCCTCGAACGTCTGGTGAACAGCCCGATTGTAGAGAAGCGGATAGAGGTTGTGGACGTACTCTTTGGGATACTTTTTACAGTCCACCTCCTCGGGCACGGCCTCGCCGTAATCCGTCTTGAGTGCCTTCACCCCCAGTCTTATCAGAGCGGCCGTTTTCTCCTTGTACCACTTAACTGCATCGTCGTTGCAGAAATCGACCGCCGCGGCGGGGCCGTCCTGTGTCAGCACCGGCCTGCCCCTTCTGGTAACCAGGTACCCCTTGGACTTTACCTCCCTGAATATGGGGAGCAGCAGGGGGATGTAAGGATTGACCCACAGGCAGACCTTTACACCCTTTTCAGCGAACTGCCTGATCATTTCACCCGGTTTGGGGAATCGCTTCTCGTCCCACACGAAAGTCACGCTATCCCTCAGATAGAACAGCCGGTGCTTCAGCCACAACGGATCAAGCGACACCACATCGCAGGGGATGCCCTCCTCCCGCATCGCGTCAACGACCTGCTCTGTGTATTTCCGGCTGGGGTACATGCACCTCGATATCCAGAGCCCCAGCGCCCATTTGGGGATGAGCGGCGGACGGCCGGTCAGCTCGGTATACTCGGAGATGATCTCCTTGGGGTTCCCCCTCACTATCCAC
>Ga0180432_10008929_pt1 | contig 12341 bp, 11 predicted proteins | sample SS_ome_10_FD_132414 | JGI IMG/M metagenome (GOLD analysis project Ga0180432, IMG submission 132414) | Hypersaline lake sediment archaeal communities from the Salton Sea, California, USA - SS_1_MS_2 metaG | ecosystem: Environmental > Aquatic > Non-marine Saline and Alkaline > Hypersaline >...
GAACGGGCTCGGTCGCGGCGGCCGGGATGGAGCGGCCGGTCAGGGCTGACTGTCGAGCACCTGCGGCGGGACCGGCGTGTCGGTGCGCAGCGCCTCGAACAGTGCGTTGGCCGCCTCGGCATCCCAGATCACCACCGCCCCGGAGTCGTTTCCGACGAACTGGCCGATCGGAACGGTCAGGGTGCCACCGGATCCGCGCAGTGCCCACCCCAGGTGCGCAAGGTTCCAGACATGGGTGTTCCAGTCCACGGTCAGCGCCGATACGGCCGCCTGGGGTGCGGCGTACCAGCGCCACGGATTGAGCCAGACCGCCGGGCTGGCGGCCCGGTGCAGCAGCGCCACCATGAACTCCCGCTGGTGGACCATCCGGTCCAGGTCCGCTCGCGGGGTGGCGCGGCTGCGGACATATCCGAGGGCATTGGGACCATCGAGGGTCTGGCAGCCGGCGATCAGATCGATCCCGGCCAACGGGTCGCTGATCGGCTCGGTCGGACACACCTCGACGCCGCCGAGAGCGTCGACCACACCGCCGAAGCCGGCGAAGCCGATATCGGCGTAGTGGTCCAGGCGAAGCCCGGTGGCTTCCTCGACGGTCCGGGCCAGCAGCGCCGGCCCGCCTTCGGCGAACGCCACGTTGATCTTGTCCGTACCCCAGCCCGGGATGTTGACGTAGGAGTCGCGGGGGATCGACACCATGGTGGTGGGTTCGGTCGAGAACGGGTCGGGGATATGAACCAGCAGAATGGTGTCGGTGCGCCCGCCGCCCGGATCGCCGCCGGTGGACAACTCGGCCTGCTGTTGGGGGGTCAGGCCCTCCCGGCTGTCCGATCCGACCAGAAGCCAGTTGGTACCGCGGCCGGCGGCCGGCCGCCCGTCGTAGTCGCTGAACACCGTCACCCGCTGCAGTGCGCCCTCGATCCAGATCGAGATTCCCAGGGACCCGATCATGACGATGAGGCCCACCATCACCGCAGTCAGTGTGATGCGCCTGATCCAGTGGGTTTTCTTCCTCGCGGCGACCGGCCGGGGTGCTGCCGCCGGTCTCCGCGGCGATGGCGGGGCGGGACGCGGTGCGGCCGGTGACCGTCGCGGCGCTACGGGCGGGACCGGTGTGGGCGCGGGCCGTCGGTGCACCGGCGGCGCAGCCAATCGGTGCCGGGCCGGCCGTGCTTGGCCGGGTGGCGGCGGTCGGGGTGCCGGTGGTGGTGGTGCCGGGGGTCGGGGTGCCGGCCGGTAGGACGGGTCGCGGCGGATGACCTGTGACGGCTCCGGCAGGCGGGGCGGAGCCGGTGGTGGCAGACGCGGGATTCGATCGGTAGGCGCATCCCCGATGGGCGGCCGGTCGTCGTTCACCGGGATGAATCTACGCGCGGAAACGCACTGCCAACGAGCCCGACGGGCCGGTGAACGGCCGAGCGCCGGATGCGCCGGAACAGTGGATCAGCCAAGCCACTCGAGCCGGCCGGACAACAGCGCGTAGCCGACGAAGGCCACCGCATCGATCAGCCCGTGCGCGATGACCAGCGGCCAGAGCCGGCCGGTCCGGCACCATGCGTATCCGAAGACGAGGCCCATCACCACATTGCCCAGACCCGCCCCGAAACCCTGGTAGAGGTGATAGAGCCCACGCAGCAGGCTGGAGAGGGCCACCGCCTTGGGCGCGGTCAGGCCGAGTTGTCGCAGTCGCGTGATGAGGTAGCCCACCACGACCACTTCCTCAGCGAAGCCGTTGGCGAAGGCGGCGAGCACCAGCACCGGAATGCGCCACCACGAGGTGTGCAGGCCGGTCGCCTCCACCTCGGCGTTGAGACCCAGCGGCCGGGCCGCCAGATAGAGAAGTAGACCGGGGATGCCGATCAGCGCGGCCAGACCGAGGCCGCCAAGAGCGTCGGAGCCTGGGCGCAACCGGCCCAGGCCGATATCGGTAGGGCGAATCCCGCTGCGCCACAACAGATAAAGAGCCAAACCGCCCCAGGCCATCAACTGGGCGACCGAGACCAGGTTCAAGCCCAGGTTGATCAGGTCGTAATCCGACCGGTTGGGGTTGAGTCGGACCCGATAGCCCGGCAGCCCCGACAGGACCGCGTCGGTCAGTCGCAGCACGGCGACCACGGCGCTCACGCCGAAGGTCACCGCCAGCATCACGGCGACTTCGATACGTATCGCCCGCCGGTCGGGTTCGTCGAACTCGCCCTGACTGGCGCTCACGCAGCCACGGTAGCGGGCCGCCGGCGGCCCGGCAGCCGATGCCCGAACGGTTAGGGTTGCGGAGTGGCCCGTATCGCCTACCTCGGACCGGAGGGGACATTCAGCGAAGCGGCGCTGCTGTCGATGACCGCCGGGGGTTTGGTGCCGGGTCGGGGCGAGGCGGAGCCGCAGCCGACCGAGAGCACCCGAGCCGCCCTGGAAGCGGTTCGCTGCGGCGCCGCGGACTTCGCGTGCGTCCCGATCGAGAACTCGATAGAGGGCAGTGTGCTGCCGACCCTGGACAGCCTGGCCGCCGGTCCGCCCCTGCAGATCTATGCCGAACTGACCCTTGACGTCGCCTTCAGCATCGTGGTTCGGCCGGGAGCGTCCGCCGAACAGGTGCGGACGGTCGCGGCGTTCCCGGTCGCGGCCGCCCAGGTCCGGCATTGGCTGGCCGAACATCTGCCGCGGGCCGAGGTGGTGCCGGCGAACTCCAATTCCGCGGCGGCCCGGGATGTGGCGGATGGTCGCGTGGACGCCGGTGTCAGCACCGGGTTGGCGGCGCGGCGCTACGGGCTGGCCGCCCTCGCTGCCGAGGTTGTCGACGAACCCAACGCCCGCACCCGCTTCGTCCTGGCGGGCTGCCCTGGCCGGCCGCCCGCGCGCACCGGCGCCGATCGGACGTCGGTGGTGCTGCAGATCGACAACGCGCCGGGTGCGCTGGTAGCGGCGATGAACGAGTTCGGCATCCGGGATATCGACCTGACCCGCATCGAGTCGCGGCCCACCCGCACCGAGTTGGGCACTTACATCTTCTTCCTTGATTGTGTCGGTCATATCGAGGACAGCGCGGTTGCCGAGACACTCAAGGCGCTGCGTCGGCGCTGTGCCGACGTCCGCTATCTCGGGTCCTGGCCGACCGGTGCGGCGACCGGCGCGTTGCCCCCGCAACTCGACGAGGCGGAGCGGTGGGTCCACGGGCTACGGGAGGGTCGGCGTTGACCGGCCGACTGATTCTCGTCCGGCATGGCCAGTCCCACGCCAATGTGCAACGCCGGCTCGACACCCGGCCGCCGGGTGCGGAGCTCACTGACCTCGGGGTGCGACAGGCTCGGGACTTCGCCCGGCTGCGCGCCCGGCCGCCGGGCCTGCTGCTGCATTCGGTGGCTCATCGCGCGGCTCAGACCGCGGGGGCGATCGGTACCGAACTCACGGTGGCGCCGGTTGAGGTCGGTGGAATTCACGAGGTCCAGGCGGGGGATCTGGAGGGTCTCGACGACGAGGCCGCGATCGCCGAGTTCAACGCCGTCTACCGGTGCTGGCATCAGGGCGACCTCGACGCGGCGATGCCGGGCGGCGAGAGCGGGCGTGCGGTGGTCGACCGCTACCTGCCGGTCATCTCCGAACTTCGGCTGCGTTACCTCGATGACCATGATTGGGCCCACGACGTCGTCGTCGTCAGTCACGGTGCGGCGATCCGTCTCGCTGCCGCCACACTGGCCGGTGTGCCGGGCGGCTTCGCACTCGAGCATCACCTGGCCAACACCGAGGCGGTGACGCTGGCACCGGTCGCCGGCGGTGGCTGGAGTTGTGTGCAGTGGGGCGCCAAAACCCCGCCGTTCGATCCGGAACCCGACGTGAACCCGGTGCAGGAGGGCCTGAAGGGCGCTGACCCGCTGGGCTGAGGGCCGTGAGCCTCCGCCGCCGGCCGGCGCTGCGCTAGGCTCACCGGCGTGTCTCGTAGGCATCCCGGGCCGCGGGGGCCGCTGCGCCGCGCCGCGATCGCCGTCGCGGATCATCTCGGCTAAGCCCCGATGACGTCACCGTCGGCAGGATCCCCGGACCTCGTGCCCGCCGAAGTGTGCCCAGAGTGCGCCGCGACCGTTCCTTCCGGGCAGTTCTGCGGGGAATGCGGGGCCGAGCTGGGCAAGCCGGCTGACCACCACCTGGCCGCCCTGCGGCCGCGGGTGTTCGCGGTGGCGCCGCGGGAACGGGTGCTGCTGCCGGCGGTCACCAGCACGCTGTTCCCCCATCTGGCGGACGGCTACCGCAATCCCTTCCGGGTTGGCATGGTCCTGATGCTGGCCGGTGTGCTGGGGTGTTCGGCGTTGCGGTTGCTCGCACCCTGGGTCACCCTCGTCGCGCTGGGGGTTCCGCTGCTGTTCGTGCTGTATCTGTGGCAGTCGAATCTGCTGCGGGACCTGCCCAATCACGCCCTGATCATCGCATCGGTCCTCGGGGCGGTGCTGGGCGTGAGCTGGGTGCTGGGGACCGGGGGGCTGGTTGCCCGGTCGTACGGCATTTCCATGGCCGTCGGGTTCGTCCTGCAGAACGTGATCAACGTGGGGCTGTTCATCTCGGTGGGCGGAGCGGCCGTCATGGTCATCCCGGCGGTGGCGGTCAGGCTGCTCGGGCCGCCCCGGGAGTCACTCGATGGATTCGTCATCGGCGCGCTCGGCGCGCTGTCCTTCACCGGGGCCGCGACGGCCACCCGGCTGGCTCCGCAGTTCGTGTCCGGGCTGATCGACACCGTCCGGCCGGAACGGCTGCTCGTCGAGGCGGTTCTCTACGGTGTCACGGTGCCGCTGACCGCCGCGGCCGTCGGCGGTCTGATCGGCATCCTGCTGTGGTTTCGGCCCGGCACCCGGGCCGGTGAGCATCCCGGCCGGGTGCGCGCCGTGCTCGCGCTGTTCACCGCGCTGGCATTGCTGATCTATTCGGCGGTCTGGCTGACCGACGCCTCCAGGCTGGCGAAATGGCCGCAACTTCTGCTGCACGTCCTGCTGACGGTGATCGCCCTGCTGACCGCACGGGTCTGCGTACAACTGGCCCTGCTGTACGAACAGCCCGATCCGTCCACCAGGCAACCCGTCCTCTGTGTGCGCTGCGAGCGGGTGGTCCCCGATATGCCGTTCTGTCCGGCCTGCGGCGCGGCCACCCGGGCCTCGTCGCGGTCGTCGCGTCGACGGCGCCGGGAGTCACCCCCGCTGCGTTACGGCAGGGTTAACAGCGGGGACGTATAGTGACAACGGGCCTGCTATTGGGCACGGAGAGAGGGAACGCGACTATGCGGTCAACGTTGAAAAGGCAATTTGCGCTTGCGGCTGGTGCCATCGCCATCGTCGGTATGGGTGCGTTGAGCGCCTGCAGTAGCGATAAGACAGAGGAACCGGCCGAGACCACCGCCCCGACGGAGACCAGTGCCCCGGCGTCGCCGTCCCCGACCGAGAAGAGCACGGGCTCCGGAAACCTCGGTTCGTTCTCACCGACGGCCAAGGCTCGGCCGGCGCCGACCGCCCTGCCGGGCAACGTCGTCACCGGCGGCGGCTAGATCCGGCCGACATCTGACATGGCGCGGCGGCTGACGGCCCGGCCGCTGCTCGCCGCGCTCGTGGCGGTGGTGACTGCTGCCGCCGCGTGCGCGTCCGATCGTGACCAGACCTCGCCGCGGGCTGCGGAACGTATCGGCGGGCCGTACGCGGCTCTGCTGGCCAGCTCGTCCGATCTGGGCCCCGCCCGCGGCAGTGCTGTCCAACTGACCGTGGCCCTGCACGGTTCGGAGCGCCCGGATCGGCTACTGGACTGGGCTGCGCGGCACGAGCTCTCGGTGCGGTGGCGCCAAGGCGACTCCTGGGCCATCGTGGAGGGTCCGCCGGACGCGGTGGAATCCGCCCTCGACGTTGAGGTTCACGATTATCGCGGGCGGCGGGGCCAGGAGTTCTACGCGTCACCCCAGCAACCCGCGGTGCCGGATTCCGTCCGCTCCGAGGTCGCCGGTCTGGGCCGTATCCTCAGCTACACGCCGCATCGCGAATCGCGGCCTCCGAGCCCGCCGAGCGAGGTGCCGGATCGGGGTCTGGACCCGAGTGCGCTGCTGCGCACCTACAACATCGAACCGCTGCACCAGGCCGGCTACACCGGCGAGGGGACCACGGTGGTGGTGTTCGCCTTCGACGGGTTCGATCAAGCGGATCTGGACTTGTTCTCCTCGACGTTCAACCTGCCTCAGTTCACCCCGGATGTGGTCGGCGGACAGCCGCCCGCCCGCCGCGGGGAGGCCACGATGGACCTCGAGGCGGTCCATGCGGTCGCCCCCGACGCCAAGAAGGTCCTGGTCAACGCCAGGCCGACGGTGCAGGGCCCCGGTGCCTACCAGAAGATCGCCCAGATGATGGAGGACACCTCCCGTCGCTATCCGGGCGCGGTGTGGAGTTTCTCCATCGGCTGGGGCTGCGACAAGCTGATCACGGCCGCCGATCTGGTCCCGGTTCGGGCTGCGCTGGCCGCGGCGCAGAAACTCGGAACCACCGCATTCGACGCGAGCGGTGACCTCGCCGGTCTGGAGTGCAAGGGCGGCGACGAGTGGTCCGCCGCGCCGCACGAGGACAATATCGGTCTGGATGCGGTGGCCTCGATGCCGGAGATGACCAATGTCGGCGGCACCACGCTGTCGACGGATGCGACCGGCGGGTGGCTGGCCGAACAGGCCTGGTTCGACGTACCGCTGTCCCAGGGCTCGGCCGGCGGAGTCTCAGCGCTCTTCGACCGCCCGGCCTGGCAGGGCGACATTGCCCTCAACCCCGGAACCGAACGTCGGCTGACGCCGGATATCTCGGCGGTCGCCGACCCTTTCACCGGCGTGCAGATCATCTTCAACCAGCAGGTGATCGTCGGTGGCGGCACATCGCTGTCCGCCCCGATCTGGGCCGGGGCGGTCGCTGTGATGAATCAGGCCCTCACCGAGAACGGAGGTCAGCAGATCGGTGATATCAATCCGCTGCTCTACCGGATCGCCGAGGGCGCCCGGTTACCGGCCTTCCGCGATGTCGTGCTGGGCGGTAACGCCGTCGCCCTTGCCGGACCAGGCTATGACCTGGTGACCGGGCTGGGTACGCCGGACGTGGACAATCTGGTCCGCAACATCCTCGTACTGCAGAGGCTCCGGCCATGACCGCAGCCCCGGCCGTGGCGACCACGGCATGTCCGCAATGCCACACCGATGTACCGGCGGGAAACTATTGCGGAATCTGCGGCTGCCACCTGGCCGCCGAACCCGGCGACGGTTCGCAGTGGTGGCGGCCCAAGGCCTTCGGCGCCGCACCTGCCGAGGCCGTTATGCGCCCCTACCTGGCCAGTTCGCTGTTTCCCCAGCTGCCGAGCGGGTCGCGCCGACCGTTTCGGCTGGTGATCGGCGTCGCCGCGGCGGGCCTGCTGGCTGCGGCGCTGCTGCGGCTTCCGGCCCTCGGGATCGCCATCGGCGCATTGGCGATGCCCCTGCTGTTCCTGATCTATCTGCGCGCCTCCGGCGCCGACCGGGACATGCCGCGCACATCGCTGATACTGGCCGGGCTGCTGGGGCTGCTACTCGGAACGGCGTGGGTGCTGATCAGCGGCGCGATAGTGGCCAGTAGCTACGGGCTGCCGATATCGGTCGGCGTGAGTTCCCACCCGGCCTGGCGGGACGGCTTCGCTCCGCGGGCGGCCGGCATGATTCTGATGATCGCACCGACGGTGCTGGTCCGGCTGATGCGGCCGCGCAGCCGGGACTCCCTCGACGGCTTCCTGATCGGAGCGCTTGCCGGGCTGGCCTTCGCCGCCGCGGCAACCCTGACCCGGCTGGCACCGCAACTGGTCGCCGGTTTCGTGGCCCACAGCCGGCCGGTGGACTCTCTGCTGGTGGAGGCCGTTCTGTGCGGGGTGACGGTGCCGATCGGTGCCGCGGCAGCCGGCGGAATGGTCGGTGTCGCACTGTGGTTCCGCCCGGGTGGCCCGCACGGCCGTCGGGTGGGGCTGGTGGTGGCGCTGCTCGCTGTCGCGGCCCTGTTTCTGGCCCACGGCGCGTTGGGTGTGATCGACCTCCTCGGCCTGGCTGAACTCCCGATGGCCGGCGCACACCTCGTCATCGCGGTGGCGGAGCTGCTCGTCCTGCGGCTGGCGCTACAACTCGCGCTGCTGCACGAATCCCATGACCCGATCGAGCAGGACGAGCCGCTGCTGTGCACGCACTGCGAACACGTGGTGCCCGATATGGCGTTCTGCCCGGCCTGCGGGGCGGCCACCCGGGCATCGTCGAAGGAGTCGCGGCGTGAACGCAGGGGGCTGTTTCGCCCCCAGCGCGTCGACGCTGATGGCCCGCTACCCGGATCCCCGGACGGACGCCCGGAGAAGCGCTATCCCGGCTTCGCGTTGCCGGCGGCAACCTACGCCGCCCCCGCCCTGCAGCGGCCGCGATTCGGATGGCTGATGGGCCGGTGGGGAATCGTCATCACCGCGGCCGCCGTGGTGTTGGGATCGGCGGCGATCGTGCTGACCCCGAAGATCGCCCACTACATGTGCCCGCCCGACTGCGGCAAGCCGCCCACCGGAACGCCGGTGACGGGCCTGCCCCGGTTCTCCGCCTCCGACGGGCAGTTCTCGGTGGCCTATCCGGCTCCCGGGTCGGCTTATGTCATCACGACTCAGAACACCGGTGTCACGGCGAAGTTCACCGGCGGAGACGGCGGAGTGATGCAGTTGTTCTCCCAGCCCGCCAACGGCCGCTCCGCTGCGGAGGTCGCCCGCGCGGTCGTCAGGAAGGCCTATCCGAACGCCAAATTCGCGTATCAGATTCCCAACGCGATGGTCGGCTATCAACCCGGTTACGGCGAGGTCGCCGATGCCTGGCCGCAGAACACGGGGGCGTTCTACAGCCGGGTCCGCATCGTCGTGACGGCCGCGATCAAGAACGACCTCGCGCTGATCGCCTTCGCCACCGGTCCCTATCGCGCGTTCGGCCCGGACTTCGGTCCCGGGCCGCCGTCGGGGGCGAATCTGCAACTCGCCCAGGACATGGGCAAGTATGTCAACAGCTTCCAGTGGCGTGGCGATCCACCGCGATGACTCCCCGCTGAAGCGGCCGCGACGTCGCTCAGCCCCAGCCCAGTTCGTGCAGTCGCTCGTCGTCGATGCCGAAGTGGTGGGCGATTTCGTGGATCACCGTGATCGCCACCTGCTCGACCACCTCGTCCTCGGTCTCGCAGATGTCCAGCAGGCTCTCCCGGAAGATCGTGATGGTATCCGGCAGCGCACCGGCGTAGGTGGAGTCCCGCTCGGTCAGGGCGATGCCCTGATAGAGGCCGAGCACCTCCGGTTCCTCCGGATCGCGGTCCGCGACCAGAACCACCACGTTGTCGATCGCCGCCGCCAGTTCCGCGGGAATCAGGTCGAGCGCGTCGGAGACCAGCTCATCGAAGCGCTCCGGGGTCATCCAGGCCCGTTGCCGGTGGCGGGCAGGGCGGAGCCCGGCATCGGTGGGGGCAACGGCAGGTTGAGCCGCCCCTCCGGGATCGCCGGCGGTGGTACGGGGGGTTGCCCGTTGATCAGCACCGGGCCCTTGGCGGTATTGATCAGCGTGGCCCAACCGCCGTTGCCCAGCGTGGCACCGATACTGCAGGACACCTGCCGGCTGCCGGCGGTCCAGCTCGGCAGCGAGACGGTGCTGTAGATCAGCGTGAGGGTGGTGTCGCGCAACTGGACAGGCGCGAGATAGTCGTCGGTCAGCGAGGTGCAGACCTCTTTGATGAAAGCGTCCTGATCTGCCTCGGTGGGCAGATCGCCGGGGAACTGCTCAGCCAGGTTCACCGCGCCGGTGACCTCCATCGCGTGCGGGGCCGAGCAGTCCACGGGAGCGTCGGTGGGCTGGTTGGTCGCCGGGTCGATCCCCAGACAGGTGCCGGCCGGCCACACCTTGGACTGGTCCAGGTCGGCGACCTTCCCGCTGAACGCGAGTTGCTGGTTGCCCGGGCCGGGAAGTTGCAGCCCGCACAGCATGCGGCGTTCACCGGACTGTTTCCAGGCTCGGTCACCCGCCCACAGCAGGCTGATGCTGAACCGGCTGTTCGGGTCGTACTTGGCGCCCAGGTACTGTTCCACCGCGGGTTGGCACTGTTCGAGGCTGATCTGCTGGATGCGGTCCGGCGAGGGCGGGTCGGCTTTCGGTCCGTATTCCATACCGGGGTAGGTTCGCATATCGACGGCATCGGCGACCTCGAAGCGGTGCTCCTCCGCGCACTCGACGATGGTGGCCGCACCCGGGGCGTTATCGGGCCAGTCGAGGCAATCGCCCGGCTGGGCGTCGACGAACGTCGGATTGGCGATCGAGCCGAGTTTCTCCGTGGCAGCAGCCCCGCCGAGCGGGTTCTGCCCGACGATCGGGAGCGCGGTGACCGTCCCGGCGATCAGCAGGCCACCCAGCGCGGTCAGCAGCAGCGCGCGTCGGGTTGATGCTGCCTGCAGGCTGCCGAACCGCCGCCGCGGCGCCTCGCCGGAGGCCGTGTCGTCGGCCGCCGGCCGTTCGGATAGCTGCACCATCGTGACCCCATTGTGGCAGGCCCGCGGAGCCGTGTGACAAGTGCTGCTCCCGGACCGTTACGGGGTTGTGCTGTGCCACCGGGCGGGAGGTGCCGGGCAACGGCCGGCCGGGCCGAAAGTAGGGTTCAGAGCGTGATCGACCTGAAACTGGTGCGCGAGGACGCCGATGCGGTGCGCGGTTCCCAGCGCAGCCGCGGCGAAGACCCCGCTCTGGTGGACGCGCTACTCGAAGCCGACACCGCCCGCCGGGCCGCCATCTCGGCCGCCGACTCGCTTCGCGCCGAGCAGAAGACGGCCAGCAGGAAGGTCGGGTCGGCTGATCCGGAGCAGCGCCCGGCGCTGCTTGAACGGGCCAAACAGCTCGCCGCCGAAGTCAAGGACGCCGAAACCCGGCAGGCTGAGTCGGAGGCGTCGTTCAGCGCGGCGCACGCGGCGATCTCGAACGTGATCATCGACGGAGTGCCCGCCGGTGGTGCCGACGACTATGCGGTTCTGGACGTCATCGGCGAACCCCGGGCGATCCCGGACCCCAGAGACCACCTGGAGCTCGGCGAGGCCCTCGGGCTGATCGATATGGAACGCGGCGCCAAGGTGTCCGGATCGCGCTTCTACTTCCTCACCGGCCGCGGTGCGCTGCTGCAACTCGGCCTGTTGCAGCTTGCTGTGCGGCTGGCCACCGACAATGGCTTCACACTGATGATTCCGCCGGTTCTGGTACGTCCCGAGGTGATGGCCGGCACCGGGTTCCTCGGCTCGCATGCCGACGAGATCTACCGGGTCGAGGACGATGACCTCTATCTGGTCGGCACCTCCGAGGTTCCGCTCGCCGGCTATCACGCCGGCGAGATTCTCGACCTGTCCGCCGGTCCGCTGCGTTACGCCGGGTGGTCGTCCTGCTTCCGTCGGGAGGCCGGCAGCTATGGCCGGGATACCCGCGGGATCATCCGGGTGCACCAGTTCGACAAGGTCGAGGGTTTCGTCTACTGCCGGCCCGGTGATGCCGAATCCGAACACCAGCGGCTGCTGGGGTGGCAGCGACAGATGTTGGAGCTGATCGATGTCCCGTACCGCGTGATCGACGTCGCGGCAGGCGATCTCGGCTCGTCGGCGGCCCGCAAGTTCGACTGTGAGGCCTGGGTCCCCACCCAGCGGGCCTACCGGGAACTGACGTCGACATCGAACTGCACCACATTCCAGGCCCGCCGGCTGGCCACCCGCTATCGGGACGCCGGCGGGAAGCCGCAGATCGCCGCGACGCTCAACGGGACGTTGGCGACGACTCGGTGGCTGGTCGCGATTCTGGAGAACCATCAGCAGCCCGACGGCAGCGTGCGGGTGCCCGCCGCGCTGGTTCCGTTCGTGGGCACGGAGGTGCTGACACCGTGAACGGCACGTCATGATCGAGCTGAATCTCGATGATCTGCGCGGGTGGTTCGGCTTCGGGGTGGCCGGTAATTTCGCCGGTCATCTCGAACAAGCTGGTGAGGCAGTCGATTTCACCAATGTGGCGAGCTCAGGTGCCGCGCCGAAGGGTATCTTCCCGTGGTATGTCCCCGGCCACGACGGCCTGCTGGGGGAGTTCCCGTTGTCCCACGATGCTCTGATGGTGCCGCAGACCACCGCTGCCGACGGTCCGCGGAACCTGCAGATCGAGCCGGAGGTCGGCCTGGCCTGCGAAGTGGTGTGGGCCGGTGACACCGTCGCGACCCTGCGACCGTTCGCGCTGGGAGCGTTCAACGACTGCTCGATCCGCCGGCCCAACGCCCGCAAGATCAGCGACAAGAAGAACTGGAGACCGGCCTCCA
>Ga0180432_10008931_pt1 | contig 12339 bp, 11 predicted proteins | sample SS_ome_10_FD_132414 | JGI IMG/M metagenome (GOLD analysis project Ga0180432, IMG submission 132414) | Hypersaline lake sediment archaeal communities from the Salton Sea, California, USA - SS_1_MS_2 metaG | ecosystem: Environmental > Aquatic > Non-marine Saline and Alkaline > Hypersaline >...
GCAGATCCGCCAGCTACGAGATGCCGGATGGGAGATCGCTGCTCACTCGTGGGGCCATGGCGCCGGCACGAAGTGGCTCACTGGAAATGATGTGGATATATGGAACCTGGCCGACAGGGATTCCTTCGAGGCCGAGGTGGGGATGACGTACCGCTTGTTTGCAGATACCCTCGCCTGGCCCGACGTTGTCACCTGGGTCTATCCGTTCGGCGTGCATACGATTGAATACGCGCAGACCGTTGGTCGGTGGTATCGGTATGGGATTGGCGTTGGCAACGATCACGCCGACAGACGAAACGCAACCCAGGCGTATATGCGCAATTATGTATCCGGGCGCTGTATCGAGCTTGGTGCTCTCGGGTACGGTGCAATCCCATCGACACTCTACGTTCCACGACGGACGAACAAGGACTCGCGCGCAGATATCTGGGATGACATCTATGACACGATTGACAACTGGGCCGCTGGGTTCATTTTTATGGGCCACAATCCCTGCTCTACGTCTTTCTGTGGAGCCGATGAGCCGACTTCAGATCTGCGACAGAGTTCGGCCTACGACTATTCGTGGTATGACCTGATCGCCACATTGGACACCTTGCGCGCAGAGGATCAGATCGAAGTTGTTACCGTCCGAGAATTACTCGATCGCATGACAGCACGACCGATCTCCTCCTATGCGAACTGGATTGATGGGCGGATGAAGGACGCAGACGGAGACGGCGTTCCCAACGGTGCAACGGACTGGGGAACGGGAGATATATCGCCGCGACATCACGTCGGCAGATTCCCGATGGAGTTTCGGGGCGAGTCCATGTCGGATACGATCGGCGTAGACGGTGGGGACGTGTGGGGAATCTGCGAGTACTCGGGAGGGCTGGGGTGTGGCTACTGGGGTCATTGTGCATCGGCAGCTCACCCAGGCGACATCATCGAGGTCGGTGTATTTCTCTCCCTGATCGATACGACCTTCTGGGGTGGAACCGATAGTACGCTCTGGGATACCGCCAACGCGTCACTGCAGCCGTGCGTATTTCTGCGGGCCTATGAACACTCGGGCGTGGATGAGGATTCAACGACCTTTAGTCTGCAGTCCGTTGATGCCCACATGAAAACAGTACAGCCCCAGCTATTGGACGCCAACCACACCTACGTCTACCGTGGCGCTGATACGGAGTGGCTACATCTCTACCGGCAGATTCGGGTGCAGCAGCAGTGGGATACCTATCGAATAATGCTCTACATCAATGGTCCGGCCGGGATTGAATCTGATTCGTTAAGCAACAAGGTGGGCATGAGTGCTCCATATCTCCATATCAAGCGCCAGCCGGGCGTGAAGTGGTAGGAAGGGGGGGGGGCGAGGTGGCGCGCAAGACCTTCGCAGAATTCAAGACCGTGCTCAGGCGTCAACAGGGAGACCCGGGCGATCGGGGGGTCCTTTCGACGCTGGGTTCCGCTGCATCTGTCGGTGATGTCTCCCTTACCCTCGCCTCTACCAAGAAATTCCCCTACGCGGGCTGCGGAGTGCTTGAGGGCGATATTTTCACATGGAGCGGGAAAACTGCCACTACCCTCACCGGCATTCCCGCAACCGGCAAGGGCGCGCTCACCGGAGACCATCCGTCCACGGGCGTTGAGGTGATGGCATGTCTCATCTCCGAGGACGATTTGGAGGAGTGGCTGTCGGAAGCCATAGACGAGTACAACGTCCACCGGCCCTACAAGACCACCGGGACCATCACGGCAGTCGATGGAACTCGCCGCTACGATGCCCCGTCGGACGCGCTCCGGATCTCGAAACTCGTTCACATCGATACGGGCAACGAGTCGGAGACTGAGTACTCCTTTTCGGTCGAAGAGCTCGACGACGGATACAAGATCGATCTCGGCCACTACTGGAGCGATGATGATACCACGCTCACGGTCTACTACGAGAAGAGCCATACGACCTTCCGGGGGGCGGCCGAGACAGACACATCGACTGTCCCTGAGCGAGACGAGTGGCTGATTCTCCTCTACGCCAAAGCCTGTATCCACCGCCAGAGGGCCGAAGACGCGGCCGCCTGGAAGAAATGGCGCCGGCTCCAGCAGAGCAGTGATCCGAGCTGCACCCAGAAGGCACAGCGCGAGATGTGGCAGCGGCTGGAGGCGCAGTTCAAGGCGAATCTCCGGAGGCCGCATTTCTCCCAGGGCGGGCGGACACTGAAGCCCCCGGGAGAGACGGTATCGAAGACGTACCGGTTCCCGTTCGGGAATGTGGAAGACCCGTAGCGTGATCCAGCATGCCGTAGAGGCGCACGCAGAGAGTGCGAGGGGGAATCGAAGCAGCGGAGTCAGCTGGGACCAGGCGAAGACAACAACGCCCGACTTCGGACTCTTGAGTATTGGGTTGCCGCCATTCATCGGGACTCGGTACCTGGAAACCAAGTGGGCGAAGAGCTGGGGAATCTATCGGACCTACTGGGCGATTCAGACCGCCGAAACGCTTTCAAAGTACCCAGTGGCATCGGCACAACTGAGATTGTGGATCGCCGAAAAGAACGTGACGCAAGGCCAATTCGTTCTCCAGCTTTTCAAGGCTCCGCCGGAGATCGGGGCAGACGGCACATGGTGGGAGGAGGATCCCGGCAGGGTTGCGGTGTTCGACGACGATGAAGAGCCGAACGTCTCCTGGACGATCGGTGAATTGGTGGACCAAGTCAACTCAGCGGATACCGAGGCCGGAGCCTATGTCTACTTTGATATCCCGGTTGAAAAACTGGTTGAGGATACTACCGATCACGGTGGGTACACGTTCTTCCGGCTCTGTTCCGACAATGAGACCGACAACCCAGGCTACGGTGCAACCCCGGAGCTCGACGGGGAAGACCTTGGGCGGTTCGTCGCGTTTGACGCACCGGGAGATACTCACCCGCCGGCCATAGTGTTCATGCTGGATCTGGAGGCAGAGGAATTGCAACAGACCCCCGTAGACATAGAAGCCGTGGATCGGGTGACCGTCACCGTTTCCCGGCGCTCAAACACCCAGGACTCTGACGGGAACTTCGGGACTGATACGGCTACAACCATCGCTTCGAACGTGGTGATTGCCCTTGAGCCGATTGCGGGGATTGCGAGTGAGAGGGGGGAGAAACCGACAGGGTTTCCGGAGGAAGCAACGCATCTCATCACTCCTGAGGTCCCGATTCCCATGGCCGACCACGGGGAGGATCCGGGCGTCCGGACAGGGGATGACGTGACTCTCGCCCTTGAGAACGGCACGGAGATCGACTTTCAGATTCTCGGGATCAACTGGTTGCACGGTCACCATCAGGAGATCCACGCGAAGGAAATGAAGGCCAGACCATGAGCATGAAGTGGCTCCAGGGCGCGATGCTCGCAGTCAATCGGGCCGTCTCCGATATCGAGAAGCGAGAGACGGCGCGGCTCGACTACGCGTGCCGGCTGATTGTGAACACGGCGAAGCAGTATGCGCCCTACAAAGACGATACCGGCCACCTCCGAAACGGATACGGCCACAAGGTGGTGGAGGTCGGCCGGGGGAATCGGGTCGGCGTGGTCTTCAACCGGATGGAATACGCGCCGCATGTGGAGTTCACACCCAACTACTGGGTGCTATCGGGGGCGGTGAACATGCTCAGGGCCGAACTGCTCACCGTTCTCGGCAATGGGATGGACGTGAGGATGCTGAAAGGCACAGGCGGGAACCTGGGTGTGTTTCGGATGGGGTTCTGAGGAATGCTGAGCACTGACAAGATTCTGAGCGCCTTCTGGAAGAAACTCTTCGCCGACGCGACCATCAAGGGCGCCGACTACCTGAACGGTACGACGAAACTGATCAAGGGGCCGACACGGCCCAAGGAATCGTCGAACCCGCAGCTGACCCTGACCTTCGACGGCTCCGTCGACAAGGTCAGCACATTCATCTGGGGATACGTCCAGTTCACGGTCTTCTGTGATGCGAACGCGAACGGGACGGCCAACACAGCGCTTATGGGAAAGATCCTGAAGCGAGGAACGGACTTGTTGCAGGCCAAGGTGGGGAGCGACTGGAGCGAGAGCGGGGTGCGGATCTTCCACTCGTTCGTAGCAACACCGGCAACAGGGCCGTTCGACAACCCGGATCGCAAGGGCGAGTTCTTCATGGCGACCCGGATCTACGTCAACGCAATTGAGGTGCCATAGGAGAGGGGGCGTAGGAACAGGAATCAAGGCCAGCCGGAGCCTGGGGAGGGTAGCTAGGAACGCCCCCGGGCTGTCTGAGCCAGGCGCCGGCAAGGCCGCGGGGGCGGTGGAGGTGTGGGGAAATGGCCAGAGCAGTAACCATCGACGAAACCAAGATCATTTCGGGACTGTACGACATTGGCTTCGACGGCACCGCCCTAGGTGCGGTGAAGGGCGATGTGAAGGTCAGCCGGGAAGCAGACAGCATCCGCTACAAGTGCGCCCAGTCGGTCGCAACGATCGGCAAGAGCGAAAGTGATGTCCGGATCTACGTCCGGTGCGATCTCTACGAAGCCACACTCGAGAATCTGCAGATCGCCTGGAACCAGCCGGCAGCTACGTTGGGCGCCAACGGTTCTTCTCTCGAGATCGAGCACACTCCGGGAAGCGAGCTCGCCCAGGCCGTGCTTGTGCTCGAGGGGCCGGCGCCGAGTGATGGCCTCAAGTACACTTGGACTTTCGACAAGGTCGTGTCCATGGGAGTGGCGGAGCACTCGTTCACTGTGGACAACGAGACGCTGATCCCGGTGCAGTTCGAGGTCCTCGGCGAGGTCGATGCCAACGGTAAGACCACATGGGGCCGGTGTGTGAAGGCGGCCGAGTAGGACAACCACAAAACGGGGGCAGGCATGGCGCTGGATTTCTGGTGTCCGTCGGTTGCCGGATCCACAGGCTACGGCCGGGTACATGTGCGTCTCTACCGGGCGCTGAAGAGGATAGGGGCGAAGCTGACGGACGATCCGGGGGCCGAGGACGTGACAGTCCACTACGGTCAACCGGGGCTTGATCCGAGGCTCCGGAAGCTGTGGCGGGTTCGGCCGGCGGGGAAGTTCCTGTTCTACTCGATGTTCGAATGCTCGGTACCGCCTGAGGGCTGGGTGGATGTCATCGAAGGCCGTCTTCCGGGAGTCGAGCCGGCGGACGGCCTTTGCGTTCCGAGCACGTGGGCCGGTAACATGTTTCGGGCCAACGGCGTGACCATCCCCGTTCATGTGGTTCCTCATGGCGTGGATGCAGAGGAGTTCCCGTTTGTAGACCGGGGAATTCCGTCAAGGCCGTTCACGTATCTCTGGCAGGGCGTCTCTCCAGACGACCGGAAGGGCGGGTGGCTGGTGAGGGAAGCGTTTGAGAATCTAGCCCTTCCAGCGGATGTCCACGGCGGTCCATGGCTGGTTCTGAAGTGGATGAACCGCCGCCCGTTTTACTGGAAGGACAATGAGCGGCGCATTGAGCACATCGGGGTAAATCTCAGTGACTCTGAGATGCTGGAGCTTCTCCGGCGGTGCGATGTTTCCGTGAATCCGACCAGCGGGGAAGGCTTCGGGCTCATTCCGCTCGAGCATGCGGCGACGGGTATGGCGACGATCGTCACCGACTGGAGCGGGCCCGCCGACTACGCCGGGGACGTAGGGATGCTCAGGCTCGGATACGAGCTCGGCCCGAGCGTATTCGGCGGTCAGATCGGTCTCAAGGCCATAGACGCGAAGCCGGACGAGAACGACCTCGAGGAACTCATGGCCATGTGCTTCATGGACGAGGACGGGGCCCGGGACATGGGCCGCCGATCCTCTGAGCGGATCCATGAGCACTGGACGTGGGAGCGGGCCGCTCGCGCGCTCATCGATGCGGTATCCGAGCATGTTCCACGGGAGACCGTGATGGAGGCTGTCCATGCTTGAAAGCTGTATGCAGTTTGGCCGGCAGCAGATCGGCCCAACAGATGTCGCGGGGAAGCGTGTGCTCGAGGTCGGGTCCCGGAACGTCAACGGCAGCCTCCGGGATTACGTGGAAGGCCTGGGGCCCCGCGAGTACATCGGAATCGATATCGAGGCAGGGCCCGGGGTGGACAGGACCATGCGCGCCGACCAGGTTGCGGATGAATTCGGCGACAACTCGTTTGACCTGGTGATCTCTACGGAGCTCCTGGAGCACGTAGGCAACTGGTGGGACGTGGTTTCGAGCCTGAAGCGTGTCTGTGTCGAGGGCGGAGTGATTCTCATCACCACCCGCTCTCCCGGGTTCCCGTACCACGGATTCCCGGTGGATATGTGGCGATTCACAGTGCTCGACATGCAGAAGATCTTCGCTGACTGCACCATCGAGCGTCTCGAGAGTGACTCCGAGGCGCCGGGAGTGTTCGTCAAGGCCCGGAAACCGGCAGGATTCCAGGAAAAGCGTATCGACGATATCGGGGTCTATCGGGTCCAGGAGGGGCGGGGATGAAAATCGGCGTTGTGATTCCCACGCTTGGTGTCACGCGGGATCTCAGGATACCGCTGAGCGCGTGGCAAGCCCAGACGGACAGGAATTTCCACCTCCTGGTTGTTCTCGACACCGTCGGTCACGTCCCCCGGGCCCTCAACGAGGGCTTCTGGGCCATGTCTGAGGCCGAATGCGATGCCGTGACGTTTCAGGCCGACGATGTGCTCCCGGATCCGGACTTCATCAAGCAGCTGAGGCACGCGTTTCAGTCGGAGCCCGTCGCGTTGGTTGACGAGAATCCGGAGAATGCAGAACCCATCGGGCAGCCCGATCTCGTCGAATTCACTCTCACTGGCGGGGTGAAGGCATTGAGGCCCTGGGGCTTTCAGATGGTTACATGGGCGGCGAGGGCGGATCTCCTGAGGCGGGCAAATTGTGGGAATGGACCGTGGGACGAAGCATTCAAGGGAGCAGGGTACAGAGCGGACACGGATCTTGCCTGGCGGCTCCTGAAGCTGGGGGCGATTCACTATTTCCACGCTCCGGCGATTGTCTGTCATCCAGAGGGCGGGCACACAGATCCAGATCTCTGGTGTGAGCGGCGACTGGCGCGGCAGCATCCGCTCGAGTATTTCGACCGAATCAACGTGTTGCACATGTCTGAGCCCGGATACTACCAGCGCGTGCGGGAAAAGGCTCTCAGGGAAAGGGAGGGGTAGAGGTGAAAAGGACGGGGGCAAAGAAGAAGGCGGGGCAGAAACCAGAAAAGAAGCCTGCAGGCGAGCGAGAGAAGGTGCCGTCGGCGATTGATCAGCTCTTGGCCAAGCAGGACATGACCAACGCCGGGATCCCGGTGGAGGTCTGCGCGAAGACGCGAGTGATCCGGGCGAAGACCGCCGGGTATGAAGAGCTCATCGTCATCGAGGTAGCCAAGATCATGGCAAGTGCACACGGCCTGAATTTCAAGGACCTCGCGCAGGGTAACTTCACATGGACGGAGCTCTCAGAGATCTTGGTGAAGATCAGCCAGCAGGCCAGTGGTTCGCTCATCCGGATTCTTCAGCTCATCTTCCAGACGACGAAGAAGCCGCCTGGGGTGGATCCCGATGTCGAGTGGGACCTCTCGGAGGAAGATGTCCGCTGGGGCGTGGACCCCATGCAGCGGGTGTTGATCCTCGATGCCTTTTTCCGGGTGCAGTGGGGCTGGGTGAGCCGAGTAAAAAACTGGCTCGGCCAGGTCACGGAAGCGAAGATCGGGACTCCCGAGACGAGCTGATCTACCCGGGCCTGGCTTTCTCCGTCGCCGAGGGATTCGGCTGGACAGTAGACGAGATCTTCTGGGGGATCACAGTTCCCCAGCTCATGCAGATGATCCACGTGGGTGCGGTCCGGGCCCGGAAGAGGAAGGAGAAGTTCGAGAGGGATAAGCGGAAGGGCAAGATGGAGCCTTCCGAGATGACTGTCAAGCGCTGGGGAGAGAAGTGGGACATACCCGGCGAGGATATGGCCAAGACGGCCGAGAGTATTGGAATGAGGTATGGGGGCGGGGACGATGATGGGGAATGAACGGGAACCAGATTAACCTCGGATCACTGATGGTGATGCTCGGGCTCAACACCCAAGGGCTCGAGCGCGGGGTGGCAACAGCGGGATCGCAATTCGGCCTGCTGGGCAAGAAGGCGAATCTCTTGGCCGGCGGCGCCATTGCTGGGCTCATCGCTGCAGTTACGGGGCTCGGTATCGCTGCGACCGCGATGGCGGAGAAGTTCGCTGTCGCGATGAGCGAAGTCGCCACCCTCGTCGATACTACCAAAGTATCGATGCAGAAGTTTGCCAAAGAAGTCCTCGAGATGTCGAAGCGGATTCCCCAATCCGCTGTTCAACTCACCAAAGGACTCTACCAGGTCATTTCCGCAGGAACCGACGCCGCAGACGCAACGGGCGTGCTGGAAGATGCTGCCCGGCTGGCAACGGTCGGATTTACCGAGACGGAGATCGCCGTCGACGGCCTCACTACAGTGCTGAACGCCTACGGGCTGGAGGCCTCGGAATCCGGCCGGATCTCTGATGAGATGTTCGAGACTGTCAGACTCGGGAAACTCAGGTTCTCGGAGCTGGCAGAGTCCATCGGTACGGTGGCGCCGTTCGCTGCCCAGCTGGAGGTCGCAACCTCGGACCTCATGGGGGCGATGGCAACACTCACCGCCGGCGGCCTCAATGCTGCTGAATCCTCCACTGCCCTCCGGGCTGTGATGTCCACTCTCCTGAAGCCGACGAAGGAAGCAAAGGACAAGGCGAAGGAACTGGGGATCGAATATAGCGCCGCGGCCCTGAGGTCGAAGGGGCTATGGGGCTATCTGAAGTATCTCCAGGAGACGCTCGGCGACAACCAGGAGGCGCTTGCCGAGCTGTTCCCGAATGTGCGGGCGCTGGTGGGTGTCTTGGCTTTGGCCGGGAAGCAGTCGGAGCAGTTCGAGGCGAGCACGCAGAAAATCACAGACGCGCAGGGGTCGGTCAGCACGGCCATGCAGGAAGTGAACCAAACGCTGAGTCACCAGTGGCAGATTTTGAAGAACCGACTCGGGGTAGAAATGGCCAAGATGGGGCAGCAGCACCTTCCCGGCCTGGCCAGCGCCGTCAGGTGGGTTGCCGATCGCTTCATTTCCGAAACCGATAGAATGATCCAGCGGCTAGACGAGATCCGGGAAAAGCAGAAGGGAGCGAAGGGTTGGTTCCGGAAGCAGCTCGACGATGCCCTGGACAAGACAATTGATGAGATGCGGAGCGACGCCGAAAAGTTCATGGAAGACGCGATAACGAGCTTTGCCCGCGGTGCGCAGTTCCGTAAGGCGGCGAGCGACATGGGCACCCCCCTCTTTGAGCCAGGCGAGCCCATTCCCCAGGAACACATGCGTGGTGCGGCCCTTCGTGCGACGGGAGAAGACTATGTGGACGATGCTCGGGCCGCGCAAGCGGAATTCGAGAAGCTTGTGCGGGAACTGGCCACAGCGGCCCCGGCTGTCGCCGCCAAACTGGTGGCATCCTACGAAGAGGCATTCGGAGAAGTGCCAGCCCGAGCGCTAAAAGAGCATGTTGTGAAAGCTATGGAGGATACCGAGGAAAAGGCGCTGCAGCTCAAGGCCACACTCGAACGGCTCGGGGAAGCGCTGAAAGAGGATATTGCAAAGCCCGATATGTGGAACCCCCTCGAAGGCCTCGCTGTGCCAGGCCCAACCGGCGATCCATCGAGATTCGCCCAGGAACAGGAGCAGTGGGCTGCGCTCATGAGGGACATTTGGTCCACCGAGCACAAAGAGATGCTGCTCGACATGGGGCAAGACTGGGTGAAGTACATGGAGGAAGCCCATGGCGTGAACACGGCTACCGTGGGTGCGTTCATTGAGATGTGGATCAAGATGGGCGACGAGGAGAAGGCCCAGCTCGCCGCATCCATCCAGGCGCACAAGGACGCCAACGACAAGAAACTAAAGGATGATGAGGACGCTGAGAAAAAGCGTCTCAAGGCCGAGACCGCCGAGCGCGTGCGCCATATCGAATTGATCCTTGCTGCAGACACACGGGGCGCAACTCATGGATTGAACGTGCTCGGGGGGGCCGTCAAGGAACTCGAGAGAATGGCCCTTGAGGGCCACGATGCTTTGCAGAATTACTTTGTCAACGCGATGGATTCAGTTATCGCGAAAGCGCGGGAGCTTGCCGCCGCAAAGAAAGAGGTCACTGGAACGGCAATAGCTGAAGCCGCTGGTTGGGGCGTTCTCCTTTCCGGTGTTCAGAACATGCTCAGCGTGGTGGGTTCCGTACTGGGGAAAACAGAGAGCGCGGAGGAACAACGCGCACGCGCCGCAGAGAGGTCCACCCGCGCACTTGAAGCGATTGCCGAGCACATGGGTGCGTTGCCGAAGTCCGGCCAGCTCGAGGAAGTCCAGAAGCTGACCGACCTCTACACGAAGATCCGGAAGCAATACGAGCTAGTTGCCGGGATGGGCGAGGGCGACATTCCATCGACCCGCCAGGAATACCGGGATGCTAGGGCAGAGCTAGAACGGCTCAACAAAGCGATCAAAGACCTAACGGGTTTGGACTACGTGGCCGAGCGCGTGGTTGGTGCCGGGGACAGTGTAGCCGAGGCTCTGGATACAATGGTCGGAGAGATGACCAGCGCTGCATATGCGATGGGTAGCTTCGGCGAAGCGTTTCAGCGATGGAGGACTGAGATAGACCTGTTTGATATCACGGATCCGATCGAGCAGTACGCGGCCCTTAACAAGATCTTGGAGCCCCTGGGTATTCAACTCCCGGCCCTCGAAGATTTCGATGAATGGCTTAAGGGTTTCTGGGGGGCGATCACGCGTGGATATCCGGAACATGCGGTGAGCGAGCCTCTTGCAAGCCAGTACGACGAACAGGTAGAGCCTGGAGCCTATGCCAGCGATAGGGCCGCATACGAGCAATATCTAGCAGACAAGGCAATCTGGGAAATACTGCTTGCCGCTGGTTTAACGATGGACGAAATCACGGAGATGCTCGGCGCTGCTGAAGGCCTGGTCGATGAGGCGCTTGGTGCCGGAGGTGGGGCGGGCGACGAGGGCTCCGTCGCCTACCGTGCAACCGTTGGAATCACGGAGGTACAGGCGAACATCATCGCTGGGACTCTCGAGACCATCCGCCTGAATACCGACCCCATCCCATACATCGATGAGGCGGTTCAGGAGATGCGAGAGATGATGCGCATGCGCTCCCTCTCCGGTGGCGAGACGGTCATTGTCCCGCCTGCGACGGGATCCGACATCGAGGAAGAAATGTCGGCCAAAGGTATCGGGGCGAGGAGATAGAAATGCAGACCTCAGTATCGATCAACGGCGGCGACCTCTGGACCCTCTGCGGCGTGGAAGCCCTGGAGATCTCCGGGCACCTGGGAATGCCGAAAGTACGGGGCCGGACGATCCATGTTCCCGGCCGTGATGGAGCGGATCCGATTGGTCGTGCCTACCAGCCGAAGATCATTCAGATGACGGGGACGATCCGGGGATCCTCGGTGTCCGACTACCTGTTGAAATGTCAGATTCTCCGTCAGCTCGTCGGCCTGTCTCCTGCGAATGCTCTCCGGAGAACCACTCTCACGGAGGACTGGAAGACGCTCATCATTCACACCGATGAAGATGTGCTCTACCGGGCCCGCTACGGGGCGCTCACCATCGTCTCGAACCACCCCCGGCACTTCGCCAGTTCGGGAAAGTTCACCCTGATGCTCGAATGTGCAGAGGCCTACGGGGTCTCGGTTCAGGCTCTTCAGGACGCGTGGAACGCGTCGAGCAATCCCACCTGGAGGGTCTTCGAAACCGGAACGGCTCACAGCGTCCCGCTCATCAAGATCACGGGGCCGATGACGCTCAACGGGAGTGACGAGTTCCGGATCATCTCTGGGGATGTCTGTTTCCACTCCAACTTCGACGATACCGGCTCGGCCGCAATTCTGAACTTCGTCGACATCTTCGGGGATGAGTTCGCCGCGACGCTCTACGGGCCGAAGACTGCGAATGAGCTGCTGACTGACTGGGACATGGAGGACGATGCCGTCAACTGGGCGGTGTGGAGTTCTTCAACCGTTACGAAGGAGTCCCCCGGGCGGTTCGGTGATCGGTGTGTGAAGGGTGTGGCGGACACGGGGACGACAAATGCGATTGCCCACCCGAGCGCCATAGGTCTCACTGCAGGCACGGACTATCGGTTGGCAGCCTGGGTCAGGGGAAACCCTGAGATCCGAGCTCTCGGCGCTACCGACGGGTGGTGGGTGAGCAATGGCGATGGTCGGGCAGCCGCTGATGAGTGGGCATACGTGGAGGGCGTTTTCCGACCGGCGACAAGCGAGAACTATGGGGTGTATGCCGAAGCAGC
>Ga0180432_10008932_pt1 | contig 12339 bp, 5 predicted proteins | sample SS_ome_10_FD_132414 | JGI IMG/M metagenome (GOLD analysis project Ga0180432, IMG submission 132414) | Hypersaline lake sediment archaeal communities from the Salton Sea, California, USA - SS_1_MS_2 metaG | ecosystem: Environmental > Aquatic > Non-marine Saline and Alkaline > Hypersaline >...
GTCCCAGCACGAACGTCGTGGACGGCCAGATTCGGCCGCGCCGCCCTCGCCGTCGACAGACCGACACCGGGTCGTACGGCATCGCTGCGGGAATCAGGCCCGCCCGCAGACCCCGGGATGTCCTGTTCCGTTGGGGATCAGACGTCCATGTCCTTGCGCCGAAAGGTGGTACGCCCAGAGGTAGGTAGCACACACCCCCTTGGCAAGCCCCCAAGTCCCGATAATGTGTCGGTCATTGGCGTCGTTTTACATTAGCGCGATTCTGCCGGGGCCACGCGCGGGCCACGTCATGGAGGCGCGGTGCCCGCTCCTCGACCGGTCAGCCGGCCGGACCGTGCGGCGGTCGAGGTCGCCCTGTTTTCGTCCGGGTGCCCTCCGGCCCCTTGACTGGCCGGCAGTCCCATGTGACGCTTGTCTGCGTGAAGGTGATTCAGCACATCCGACGGTCGACTTGGGGTCTGGCGATAGGGGTAGCGGTGACGGCCGGCGTGATCGGCCTGTATGCGGCCGGTGTGTTCGAGCGCTTCGAGCTCGACATGCTCGACCTGCGGTTCCGGCACTTCAACAAGCTCGGGCCGTCAGACCTGATCCTCCACGTCGACATCGGCGACGACGCGCTCGAGCGGATCCACCGCTGGCCCTGGCCACGGCAACTCCACGCCCGATTGATCGACACGCTCAACGAGTTGGGCGCCCGCGCCGTGGTGATGGACATCGTCTTCTCGGAAGACCAGCAGCCCAGGCTGCCCTTGCCCAAGACGACCGCCGCCAAGGAACTGGCCCACACGCTCGCCCGATCGTCGGTCCAAGACATCATCCGCGACGACCAGGAGCTGGGCGCGGCCGTCGCCCGCGCCGGTAACGTCTATCTGGACATGTTCTTCAACCTGGTGGGCGCCGATGATCCGAGCGAGCGCGCGCGCAGCCAAACGCGCCACGCGATCGAGCAGAACCCCGATTGGACGACGCAACAGCTCATCGATCATGTGCAGCGCGACGAGGCCACGCGCGTCCTCGGCCGCGAGGAGTTGACGGCCTTGTGCCGGCGGGTCCACTTGGGCTGGCTGCTGGAGCAGCATTTCGGATCGAGCGTGGACGACCTGGTGGGTCGAACGGGCCTACATCGCGGCGAGGTGGACAAGGTATTGGCGGGCCTGAAGCGGCGGATAGCGCAGAAGCGGGTCCGACAAATCATGCAGCATGATCCGGACGCCAGCCTCAAACAGCTCATCGGCCGGAACCTCCCGACCGAACCCAGGGATCCCCTCGACGCTCAGGACATCCGCGTCGGGTACGAGACCGAGCGGGCGATCCGTGCCAGCCTGAAGCGAACGGCGCCCATCCCCCCCGAGCAACGGTGGTTGTACCCAACCGTCGGGACGGTCACGCCGCCGCTGGAGACCCTGGCGGGTGCCGCCAGGGACGTGGGTTTCGTGACCTTCGAGACGGACAGCGTCGACGGCGTGCTTCGCGAGATCCCTCTGGTGGCCTGCTACCGGGGCCGGATGCTGAGGCAGTTGGCCTTCGCCGTCCTGTGCGATCAGTTGGACGTGCCGCCCGATCGGGTCGAGATGATCGCCCCGGACCGGCTGGTGCTGCGCGGCGCGCGCTGGCCCGGCCAATCGACGCGGCGGGACGTGGTCCTGCCGCTCGACGAGCGGGGCAGGCTCTTGTTGAACTGGTACGCCGGTGCGGCGGGACCGGCGGCGGGCGGCGCGGAACGATGGAAGACCAGCTTCGATCACGTGGCCGTCGGTCGGGTCCTGGAGATTCCACAGAACCGCGCGGCGGCTCGGTCCCAGCGGAAGCGCGTACTGGCGGAGGCGGTCCAGTTCACGACGGCCAGGGGCGCGATCGCCACCTACGAGCGATACGTCAAGCTCGCCCGGGCGCGCGACCAGGCCGAACGCGAACTGGCCGCCATGCAGCCGGATGACCCCAACCACACCGCCCTGGCAGGCGCCATGGACGACGCCGTCAAGCAGATGACCAAGATCGAGCAAAACGCCGTCGGCGTCATCCGAAGCAACTACGAGGAGATCAAGTCCCTCCGGCCGGAGAACGACGACGAACGCCGCGAGTTCGCCCAGATCCGGCAGATCTACGACGACCTGTCGCGGGTCGAGCGTCTGGAGCGCCGCGTGGCCGACCGCGTCGCCGAGCTGCGGCCCGTGGTGGCCGACAAGATCTGCTTCGTGGGGTACACGGCCACGGCCGTGGCGGACTTCGTCGGCACGCCCGTCTTCGAACGCGCCCCGGGCGTCATCGCTCACACCAACCTGTTTCATACGCTGTACACGGGCGCGCTGGTCCGCCGTTCGCCCCGGTGGTTGGACGTGTTGTTGATCGTGGTTTGCGGGCTGATGGTCACAAGCCTGATCACGACGTGGCGCGGTCCGATCTTCAGTCTGGTCACAACGGCGTTGGCCCTCAACGTGGTGGCGGTCGCGGTGGCGATGTGGCTGTTCTACCAGTGGCGGATTTGGATCATCGTGCCTTCGGTGGTGGCGGCCGTGCTGGGCAGTTGGGCGCTCATCACGGCCTATCGTCAGCTCACCGAGGGGCGGGAGAAGCGCTTGGCCTTCAGTCGGCTCGGCCAGTACACGTCCCCGACGCTGGCCCGCCGCATCGCCGAAGAGCCGGAGGTCCTCCAGCGGGCCGAGGCCCGCGAGGTCTCCTGCTACTTCAGCGACCTGAAGGGCTTCACCTCCATCAGCGAGCACCTCGGGGCCGAACGAACCCAGACCCTGCTCAACGTCTACCTGGAGCGCATGAGCGAGGTCCTGGATCGGCACGAGGCCTTCATCAACAAGTTCCTGGGCGACGGCATCTTTGCGTTCTTCAACCCGGCCGTGAACCCGCAGCCCGACCACGCGCGGTTGGCGTGCGAGGCGGCCTTGGAGACGATGACGGCGTTGGATGACCTGATCGCCGAGCAACGGCGAATCGGCGGTGACGAGGCCTTCGAGCAGCTTCGCTGCCGCGTCGGGCTGGCCACCGGTAACGCCGTCGTGGGCAACTGCGGGAGCGACCGAAAGTTCGACTACACCTGCATCGGCGACACGGTGAACCTGGCCGCCCGGCTCGAGCCCGCCAACAAAGCCTTCGGCACGCAGATCATGGTGGCCGAGTCCACCCGCGCCGCCGTCCAGGACCTGTATGAATGGCGATACCTGGGCGGGCTTCAGGTCGTCGGCAAGAAGCAGATGGTGCCGGTCTACGAGATGCTCGGCCGGAAGGGCACCGTGCCCGACGAATCGCTCGAATACGCCGAGAAGTTCGCGCAGGGCATCCGACTCTACCAGGAACAACAATGGGTCGATTGCATCACCTACTTCACCCGCATGTTGGCCCGGCGTCCTGACGACATGGGACTGATGCTCTACATCGACCGCTGCGGACAGTTCGATCGCTTCGGCCTGCCGGAAGACTGGTCGGGCGCCATTGAACTGACGGAGAAATGAGGGACCGAACGGGATGGGTGGCCCACCGGACGCTGGAGGTCTCCCGGCGGGATGACACGGCGGCCGCCCTACCGGCTTGGCTGTGTTTCGGCCCGCGGGGGTTTGACGACGGTCACGGGGGCGATCTTCTCCAGGTCGGGCTTGATCTTCTTGGCTTCACCCACGACGACGATGGTCAGGTTCCGGTCGTGCATCAGGTCGCTGGCGGTGGTGGTGACGTCTCGGGCGGTGGTCTTCTTGACGCCGGCTAGCATCTGCGTCAGGTAGTCTTGGGGAAGGCCGGCATGCTCGATCAGCCACAGGTCGCGGACGATGGCCTGGGGGGTCTCGCGCTGGCCGGCGAAGCCGCCCACGATGTAGGAGCGAGCGACGTCCAGCTCCTCCTGGTCCGGCGGGGTGGCTCGGATGCGGTCGATCTCCTTGAGGATCACGCGGATGGCCTCGGCGGTGGTGGCGGGCTTGGTGAAGGTGGCGGCCTGGAACCTGCCGGCGAACCGGTCGGGATAGAACCCCCCGCTGGCGCCGTAGGTCAGGCCCTTTTGGACGCGGATGGCCTTGTTCAGCCGGCTGTTGAACCCGCCGCCGAAGATCAGCGACAGCACCTGACTGGGGAAATAGCGCTCGTGCCGCCGCGTGATGCCCAGGTGACCGACACGGATCTGGCTCTGCACCGATCCGGGCCGGTCCACCAGCCAGATGTGCGTCGGGCCCGGCTGGGGGATATCGGGCAGCTTCGGCTCAGGTTTGGCCCCGGCGACGGTCCAGTCGCCCAGACACGATTTGGCGACGGCCATCGCCGCCGACGGCGTGACGTCCCCGGCAATGTAGAGCACGGCCGAATCGGGCCGGACGAACCTGGCCCACCACCCCGCCAGATCCTCGGTCGTCAGCGCCTTCACGTCGGCGAGTTCGCCCGTGGGCGTTCGCGCGTAGGGATGAAGGCCGAAGATCCGCCGGCGCAGCTCGCGCCAGGCCAGGTATTGGGGCGTCTTGGTCCGGACCATCAGTCCGAGCACCGTCTGTTTTCGCAGGACCTCGAACTCGTCCTTGGGGAACGTCGGCGAGCGGACGACCTCGGCCAGGAACCTGGTCGCCAGCTCGAACTTGTCGGCCACACACGAGGCGTTGACGGCGGCGGTGTCCATGGACGCGCCGGCGCTCAGTGATATTGCATTGAACTCGAGCGCCTCGGCCAACTCGGCGGCCGTGTGCTGCTTCGTCCCCTGGGTGATCATCTGACACGCCATCAAGGCGGTGCCCGGCTTGTCCTCGGTCCACCCACCGTGCTGCACACCGAGCATCAGCGTGACGAACGGCACCTCGTCGTTGGGCACGACCACGACCTTCAGGCCGTTGTCCAGTACCTGGTCGTGGTGGGGGATCTGCGGGATGGTTTCCAGAAGCGTGGCCACGGGCGGCCTGTCGGGGAACCCGCCGGGCCGGGACAGATCGGCCCGCGGTCCGCCGCGTTTCGCGACGCGGTTGGTGACGGGCTTGGTGGCCGGTGGGGCCCCTTCGTCGACGTCGTCCTTCGCGGACACGCCGAGCAATGCGCCGACGGCGGCGGCAAGCTTCGGCTGGACGATGACGGTCGTCTCGCGCTGCTTGGTGAAATAGGTCCTGGCCACACGCTGCAGGTCGTCGAGGGTCACCGCGCGGATCCGCTCGAGCTGGTGGTTGGCCTTGTCGGCGTCGCCTTCGAGGACCTGATAGTGCCCCAACAGATGGGCCTTCTGCTCGACCCTCAGCGATCGGGTCACCTCGCGGCGCATGTACTGGTTCTTGACCTTGGCCAGCTCGCGGGCCGTGACGCCCTCGGTCGCGACCCGGGTCAGATGCCCGCGGAGGGCCTCGAGGGCCTTGTCCTTGTTCCCCCAGGGCATCAGGGCAGCGCCAACGCCCGCCGCGCCGTCGTCCTCGAGCACGAAGGTCATTGACTGGGCCCCTTGGGCGATCTTTCGTTCCTTGACCAGGTCCCGGTAGATCCGGCTGCTCTCGCCCTCGCCCAGGATGGACATCAGCATTTCCAGCGGCAGCGCATCGTCGTGGGTGCGCGGGACCGCGCGATAGGCCAGGCCGACCAGCGGCGCGGGGCCCTTCTTCTCGGGGATCGTCACCTTGCGCGGCGCGGTCTGCGGCGGTTCGGTGACCGAGACGGGCGGCGGCTTGGGAATGCTCGGGATCCAACCGAAGTACTTCTCGGCCAGCGCCCGGACCTTCGCATGCGTCACGTCGCCGACGACGACGAGCGTCGCGTTCGACGGGACGTAGTACTTGTCCCAGAACGCCTGCAGCTCGTCGATCGTGGCAACCCGTAGGTGGGGGATCAGCCCGATGGGCGTCCAGCGGTAGGGGTGCTCGGTGAAGATGACGGCCAGCACCTTTTCGTAGACGGTCCCGTAGGGGGCGTTGAGGTACCCGACGCGCCGTTCCTCCTCGACCACGCCGCGTTCCTTGTAGAACCCCTCCTCGTCGATCTTGAGGAAGGCCATCCGCTCAGCCTCGAGCCACAGGACCAGCTCGAGCTGGTTCGAGGGGACGCGGGCGATATAGGTGGTGTTGTCGAAGGAGGTGTAGGCGTTGGTGTAGCCGCCCGTGCGGCGGATGGACTCGAAATGGTCCGTGGGCCCCAGGCGGTCGGTCCCGCGGAACATCATGTGCTCGAACATGTGGGCGAAGCCCTGCCGATCGGGGTCTTCGTCCTTGGACCCGACGTGGTACCAGACCTGGACCGCCACGATCGGGCACGAGTGGTTTTCGAGCGACACGACGGTCAGTCCGTTGCCCAGGGTCTTTCGCCGGAAATCATACTGCCGATCGGCCCCCGCCAGCGGGCACGTGACGATCAGCACGACCAGGGCGCAGCGAGCGTACGATCGTTTAGACATCGGTGGCTCCTTTGCGGATCGGGCCCGAGGGATCCGGGCCTGCCCGGGGTATGCAAGCAGTATCCGCCGGCTCGCAGACGGTGACAAGTGGGCGGCGCTTGACCTGAGGCCCGCCCAGATTGGACCCGAATCATGCCGGAAAAGAGTTGATGAACGAGGGCGGAATGGGGACAATACCTCCACGCACAGCGGGTGCACGGTTACGCCATGGCAGGCGGGCCCGGCCCGCCACGTCATAGACAGCCTATCACGCATGGCGCCGACCGTGGCGATCGTCATCCTCGTAGCCGGGGAGTCAAGGGGTCGCGTTGGCATCGGCCGGAAAGGGAATTCTGAAATGGACGATGAGTCGAGGCGTGCGCACGAACGTTTCAAGGACGACCAGCGGGTGTGTCGAGCCGTGCTCGAGGAGGCGTCGGGGGGCTCGACCGAGCTCAGCATCATTGACATGAGCGCCGGCGGGGCGGCACTCTGCGATGTGGGGGACTCCACACGCACTCCGCGCGTGTCCGGTCGTTCGCTCACCAAAGGCCACATCAAGATCAAGGTCCCTTCGACATCGAAGCGCAAGTCGACCAAGCGCAAGACCGTTGACGTAGGGACCTACGAGGTCGTTCGGGAGTGGCCCCGCGGGCTTGGCGACGACGCCGGCATCGCCGTCAAATTCACAAAGCCGCGGCAAGGCTGGCTGAAGACGATGGCCGAGCAGCGCGTGCTGACTTCGCTTCAACGGGCGGGCGGCTAATACGGTTCGCATGACGGCGCCTACCCGGTGATGGTCCGCACGGCGGACGGTGCGCTGTTCGGCGGACGTTGCTGCAATGCCACCGTCGACCATGCCCGTGATTCCCATGGGCATGCCGCCCGGTGCCAAACGGAGGGACGTCGCTCAACGCGTGATGGCCACCGAAGCGGATCAACTCAGCAAGCAGCGGGTCCTGGCGGCCTTGTCCCACCGCCGACCGGACCGGATCCCCAAGTGCGATACCTTCTGGGGCGAGTTCGTCACGCGATCTCGCCAGGCGCACGGCCTAGGCGACGACGTCGACCTGATGGACTTCTACCAGATCGACCTGACGGTGGTCGTGCCCGATGAGACGCCGTTTCCGTCGCGGGCCGAGGTGTTGGCCGTCGACGGCGACGACACGACCCACCGCGATGGGTGGGGGCGGGTCATCCGCACACGCGAGGGGGCCTACTTCTACGAGCCGATCGCCCCGGCGCTTCGCACGCGGGCGGAGCTGGATTCGGCCGAGTTCGAGTCGCCGCTGCTCGATTCGCGTTATGCGTGCCTCGATCCGGCCAACGGGTTCGACGCGGGCCGGCGGTGCTATTTCGTCAAGACGGGCGGGCCCTATCTCCGCAGCTCGTTCATGCGGGGCGGGGAGGCGTTTCTGACCGACATCGCGGGCGATCCGGACTTCGCCGCCGCCCTGGCCAACCGCGTGGCCGACCATCAGATCCAGATCGGGCTGGAGGGGATGCGCCGGGCGGATCTGTACGAGACGGGCGTGTGGATCTACGACGACATGGCCTACAACGATGGGCCCATGTTCTCGCCCGCCTCATTCGAGCGGATCTTCCTGCCGGCCTACGCGCGAATGGTGCGGGCATGGAAATCAGCCGGGGCGCGGTTCGTGCTGCTCCACTGCGACGGCAACATCGAGCCGATCCTGGACATGGTGCTCGAGGCCGGCATCGACGGGATCAACCCCGTCGAACCCCGCAGCGGCATGGACCTTGTCAGGCTGAAGCGCCGGTACGGCGACCGACTGGCGCTGATCGGCGGGATGTGTAACGCCGTGGTCCTGCCACAGGGGCCGATCGAGCGGATCGTCGCACGGGCCCGCGCCATCATCGACGCCGGCAGGGACGGCGGCGTGATCATCGGTGCCCATTCGATCGGCCCGGACATCCCCGTCGAGCACTACGACGCCTACCACGCCGAGGTCCTGGCCTCGACACGCGACGACGCCGTCAGGTGATCGCGGTCCGCACCGCGGACCCTACCGGCCCGGGCCGTAGAGCCGGACCTCGAAGATGTGTGCTGACTTGCCGCCGCGGGTCCGTAGGACCTCCACGCGGATTCGGCTGGCCTCGACCGGCGCGAACGTGTGGACGCGATGGCGGCGGGCGTTGTCGCGCTCACGCAGGATCTCGACCCACCCATCGCCCTCGGCTCGAAGCACGCGATAGTCGCGCACGAGCTGCGGGACAAAGCCGTCCGGGATGTATCGCGCGTTGATGTCGGTGTCGAAGGTCAGTCGGATCTCGCTGATCCGTCTGGTTCGGCCCAGATCCAGCTCGATCCACTGCGGCATCGGCTGGTTCGGGTCGGACGCCCACAGGTGCGAGGCGTCGCCCACCGGACGGGAGACGCCGTCGATGACGTTCTCGGCCTGCCACTGCCCGGGCCAGACGATCGGCGGGTCGGTCACGAAGGCATAGTGCCCGCTCGCGAGGTTCCAGCCCTTGGAGCTTCGATAGGCCCGTCGTGAACCCGGGGGCGCCCCGCGCATGAGCTGGAGCTTCAGTCCCTTGGCGACCGGCAGATGGAACCAGTAGTACCCGCCCGGGGTGAGCGATTGATCGAAACGGAAGCTGACCCACCCGCGATGCCGGGCCGGCACGGTCGCGGTGGCCGTGGCCAGATCCTTCTTCTGGGAGAAGTCGCTCCATTCCTTGGCCCGTCGCAATCCCATCTTCAGGTCGACCGGCTCGGCGCGCGACGAGATCACATAGGCGCGGATCGACTGGATCCGCTCGGCGCTGACGCGGAACATCTGGGCCCTGGGGCAGACCATTTCGTGGCCGGGCTGGCCAGTGATGCTGGCGTCGTAGCCGGCCAGCGCCTGTGTGCTGGAGGCCGTCACCTTCGCCGTCCGCGCAAGGTCGGCGGGATCTTCGTTCCGCAACCCGATCAGGTAGCCGTCGTCCTTCAGGAGCAACTGTTGCAACCGGCCGATGTGATTCCGCCCGACATAGCGCGGCACGGCGTCGTGCTGGATGCACAGCGCCCCGGCGGTCCCGACGGCCTGGCCCGTCAGGCCGCACGTCGCCATCACCCGTGTCGTACCCAACGCGACGTGGCTGACGCTGATGTCCCGGCCGGCGAACATCAGATTGTCGACGTTCTTGGAGTACAGCGACCGGAACGGGATGCTATACGGCTGCTTGAGAAAATGATGGATGGACGGCCGGCCCGGGTCGTAGATCCCCGCCGGCGGGTGCAGGTCGATCGACCAGCCGCCGTAGGCCACCTGATCGGGAAACGCCCGCCCCGCCTCGACGTCGTGCTGGGTCATGATGTAGTCGCCGATCAGGCGGCGGGATTCGCGCTTGCCGGCCACGTGACCGACCCACGTCAGACGGTAGTTGGCGGCCTTGTCCTTGTGAGCGCAGCGGTTCTTGATGTGGTCCCACACGCCGTACAGGACGCGGAGCAGGTGGTCGCGGATTTCCTCGGCGTCGGTGATGGTGTCGAGCTGGTTGGGGTCGGCCACGATCTCGCGGAGGTCGGGCGTGGGCGTGCCGCCGCCGAACTCGACCCACCAGTGGCCCTTGTTGGGCGGCTGGTGCCGGCGATGGGGCAGGTCTTTGCAGCTCGGGAACGCGATCGCCCACGGCGGCGCGACGAACGGTGTGGGCCGACCGGTGTCCTCGATGTCCCACAGCAGGGAGCTGCCCAGCGTCCTGCGGTCGGGGGTTTCGGGCGCGATCGACTCCTTGAACTCGTCCCGCCCTTCGCGTCCCACGCGGTAGATCGCGCCGGCCGACGCGCCGATCACGCCGTCGCCGGTGCAGTCGATGAAGAGCTTGCCCGCGAACACGGACCGTTCGCCCGTGACGACGTGGACGGCCTCGACGGCGTCGATGTGGCCCTTGGCGCGGCAGCGGGCGCCGGTGGCACGGGTCAGCAGGCAGACGGTCAACTTCGGTTCGGCCTGGGTCAGCGTGGCCAGCGCCTTCGACTCGTTGCCGTCGGTCTTCGCGCGCTCGAGCATCTCCTCGACGATGCCGCCCTCGCGGGCGTTGGGCAGTCCGCCGCCGACGGCGCCCTGCACCCAGACCCGGACCTCCTCGCTGGCGTTACCGCCCAACACGGGCCGGTCCTGGATCAGAACGGTATTGGCCCCGTGCCGCGCCGAGGCGATGGCCGCACAAGACCCCGCCACGCCCCCGCCGACCACGACGACGTCGAACGAGCCGCGGTCCTTAACGGTCGCACCGACGCCCGACAACGAGCGGCGGACCCGCTCGAGCTCAGCCCGCTCGGTGGGCGGGGCGAAGCCGGGATCGGACGTCAGCACCAGCGCATCGCATCGGCCGTAGCTGCCCGTCAGGTCGTGCAACACCACCCGATGTTTGCCGGCGGACAGCTCGAACGTGCCGCCCTTGACCCACGTCCAGTGCGGGTCGGGCTGCTTGCCGAACGTGACCGCCGACAGGTGCGGCCCGACCTTGACCTGGAACCGGCCGGGCGAGAACTAGACCTGCCAGTTCTTGCACCGCACCCACAGCGTGTAGCGCCCGGGCGCGTCGATCGCCACGTCCGCGTGGGCGTCCGCCACCGGTCGGCACCTGCCGGCGGCCAGCAGATAGGACGACCCCATCTGGTCGATGAACTGGCCGTCGACGACCCAGCCGCCCTTCTGGTCGAACAGCTCGGCCTCGACCCACAGCGTCGCCCCGGCTGCGATCGCGTCCCCGGCCGCTGCCAGTGCGACGACAGCGGCGACTGAGAAACGCCAACGTGCCGCGCCGTACCTTCGGCTACGGCGGTTCGGTTGCGTGAATGATCGCATGTGAATAGCTCCTATGATCTCGTCAGGAACGCCCGGGCCTCGACAACGCCCACGCGTCGGGGTCTGCTTCGCGGGTCAACGACAAGACGCGCCGCAATCCCAGACCCTATCCCGAGTAATCCCGCCCGTCGCGCCGCGGGGTTTCCCACCGCCGGCCGGTGGCGAAGACCTTCACCTCCAGCGGCTGCATTCGCGTGACCAGCTCGCCCCGACGCACCGTTGCGGTTTCCTTGCCGTAGAGGAGCTCCAGGCGCCGGCCGTTCAGCCCCGCCAGACCCGTCACCTGCACCCCCATGTGGTGACGGTCATCTTCGTTGACCAGCACGATCAGCCAGTCGTCGCCCGACCGGCGGGCCGTCACCCGGACGCCCAGCAGGTCCCGCGTGTCATAGGCCTCGATCACGTCCGCCCGCACGCCCTTCTCGTCGGGCGCTAACAGGAAGGGTTGCAGCGCCGCCAGCTCGCTGGTCAGGGCGTAGACCGACTGGCGAAAGGCTTCCGATTTCAGGAAGCGCGATCCCCAGTAGAGAATCCCCTTGGCGCCGTGGGCGATGACGTCGTAGGCCATGAAGCGCGATTCGGCGAACGTCGGATAGGCCGTCTGCTTGACCCCGTAGTAGTCTCCCAATTCGCTCCAGGCAAAGGCCTGGAGCACCATCCAGACGGGCTTGCCCCGGCCCACCTGTTTCCATCGCTCCGTGGCGAGCCCGACACGGGCCACGCGGCGGTTGTCCTTCTTGACCGGATAGATGTCGCATCCCGTGACGTCCACGGAATCCAGGTACTGGCGGACGTACTTAACGTCGCTTTCGAGCGCTTCGTTGATCCAGAAGGGCCGGTTGCCCTTGTCGAGGCCCCGCACCAGCTTGATGCCCTCGTGGAGCTTGGGTATGAGCTGCCGCGCCCGCTCCTGCGCGTAGCTGACCGCCCGTGGTGTCTGCCGCCACCACTCGCCGGGCGACTTGTGGACGCCCATCTTCCGGTGCAGCCCGCTGTACGCGGTGAAGTTCCAGACCACCTCGTCCGGACCCTCCCAGGCCGCCAAGGCCGGATGGTCCTGCACCGATGCCACGAACGTCCGCAGTTTCTGCGTCGCTCCCGACTGCACGGCCAGCGGGACCACGCCCATCATCCCGGCGGCCGCAACGCGGTCGAGATCGGCCCTGCTGTGGCAGTGGACCA
>Ga0180432_10008933_pt1 | contig 12338 bp, 12 predicted proteins | sample SS_ome_10_FD_132414 | JGI IMG/M metagenome (GOLD analysis project Ga0180432, IMG submission 132414) | Hypersaline lake sediment archaeal communities from the Salton Sea, California, USA - SS_1_MS_2 metaG | ecosystem: Environmental > Aquatic > Non-marine Saline and Alkaline > Hypersaline >...
TCGAATCTTTTCTATTATTCTGCAGACCAAAAGGGGAAAAAAGCCTGCCGTCGCATTTTTTCTTGCGCAAGTATTTTTTTTCTTTTATATTTTACTGGCACCCAACCGGGCGCAGAGTGTCTATTGGCGGTCGGGGCTGTCCCATTATTTCTTTCCGCTTATCATCGGATTGCTTATGGCGCAAGTTCTCTTGCGGGATGACGCGCTGCGTGCATATCCTATACTGAAATGGGCTGCTATGTTCCTGCTGGCTTTTTTCGGTGCAGGTTTTTCAGAAACATATGCCGCCTTGCAGGCAGTTTTTTTCTTATTATGGATGGCGGTTTTGCTGATTGGAAGCAAAAGAAGTCAAAACATTAAGTGCATCATCGCTTGTGCTGCGGTTGTGGCAGGTTCTTTCGCGGCGATGGGGTTTATGATGCTTGCTCCCGGTAATGCCCTGCGCCTGCAAACGCTCAACCAGGCACCTGACGTATATACTATCATTCGCCTTTCGGTAACCTTTGCTCAAGACTATGTCGAAATTTTATTAAAGGGATTCTGGCTGCCTATTACAGTAGTATTTGTCATATTCATGATGGTCGGCTATGAGTTGGCGTCTCCTCCGCATATTGAAAATGAACGATTCCCAATCCTGTTAATAATCGTCCTGCTGATCGCCGCAACATGGGTGATGGTCCTGGCGGTGTTTGCGCCTACTGCCTATGGCATGATGTCCTTCCCCGAAAAGAGGGTCTTGATGTTGGCGAATTTTCCGCTGATGCTGTGTTTTGCAGGTTTGGGTTTTCTGTTTGGCTTACCCATAGGCCGTTTCGTTCGATTAAAACCAATCATTTTAGCAGTTGTGCTGCTGCTTCTGGCGCTCTATCCTTTACAATTAATGAGAGAGCAAATGGCGGATATAAAATTCAATCAACACCGCGCGCGACTTTGGGATCAGCAGGCATTGCAGATTGCCAATCAGCGAATGTCGGGCCAAAGTGATCTGGAGGTATCGGCGCTGGATTCTGAAGCGGAAATTGCGGAAATGAGCGCGGATCCTGTGTTTTGGGTGAACCGCTGTGCCGCCCAATTCTATCAAGTAGATTCCATCGTAGCCATTGAGGAGTGAGGTTTGACGAAAAAACCACTGGTATCAATCATAACGCCTTCGTTTAATCAGGCGGAATATATTGAAGAAACCATCCAATCGGTTCTCGATCAGACATATCAACCCGTTGAATATATCATCCTGGATGGTGGATCGAAGGATGGCACCCCCGAAATCATTAAAAAATATCAGGACAGAATTGCATCCTGGATATCAGAATCAGATAAAGGCCAAACGGATGCCATCAACAAGGGTTTTTCCCGTGTCAGTGGTTCCATTATTGCCTGGCTCAATTCAGATGATACGCTCCTGCCCAATGCGGTCGCACAGGCGGTCGATTTTCTGTCTGCTAATCCGCAGGTGGGGTTGGTGTATGGCGATGCAAACTATATTGACCGGGATGGGCAGGTTATCGGGAAATTTCCAGCCGCCCAGACCAGCCTTAAAAAATTGCGGCAGGGGTATGTCCATATTCCACAGCAGGCTGCTTTCTTTCGAAAAAGTATTTGGGACCAGGTAGGCCCGCTGGATCCGGATTTTTATTTCGCGATGGATTATGATTTATGGGTGCGCATTGCGCAGAAAGCGGAGATTAAATACTATCCGCGCATATGGGCTAATTTCCGCCTGCATGATGACGCGAAAACAATTTCTGCCGATGATCAGTGTTGGCCGGAAATGATGCGAGTACACTATCGCGATGGCGGCGCAGTCCTTTCCGTGATTGGCATAAAGCACGTAATTCGAAAAATCGCTGCTCCATTGATCCGTTTTAGAAGAAAACACTTGTTTCGGCGTTCAAAATGATAAGGAGGAACGATGCCCAAAAAAAACATTCCGAATCTCTCCCATCAAGCGGGGAGTGGGTTTTTCTCAGAATTGATCCTGAAAATCCGTCTTGTAATCAAACTCATGCAGGATGCCCGTGTAAAAATCTGGTTGAAGGCTATTCCGATTTTTTGCCTCATCTATTTTATTTTTCCTATCGATCTTTTGATTGGACCGATTGATGATCTTGTGATCCTCTATTTTGGGATTGACCTTTTCATCCAGCTTTGTCCGCAGGATTTAGTCCGTGAATACAAAGAAGAAATGACCGGTTCATCATCAAAACAAACAGATAGCACGGTGATTGACGGTCATTTTAAAGATGATTGAAATCGCGGGAATCTTCTCTATATAATATCCAGTTCCTTGCCAACCTTTTTGAACATGGCGATACCCGTATCCAGGTCGCCTTTGCTGTGGGCGGCTGAGATCATCACGCGGATGCGCGCTTTGCCTTGTGGCACGGTTGGGTATCCAATTGGAGTGGCGAAAATTCCGTTTTCAAATAACGCTTTGCTGAATGCCTGTGCAACAGGCGCTTCCCCCAGCATAATCGGTGTGATCGGTGTTTCGCTGTGTCCGATATTAAAGCCGCTCGCTTTCATCGCATTCTTAAAATACCCGCCGTTCTCCCATAGCAGATCGACAAACGTTGTCGATTCTTCCAGTAGATCAATTGCTGCGATGCAGGCAGCTACATCCGGCGGGGTCATTGCAGATGAGAATAGAAAAGGCCTTCCGCGCTGCGTCAGCCAATCCACGACCACTGCGTTTCCAGCGACAATGCCGCCGATCACCCCAAAAGCTTTGGAAAATGTGCCGACTTCAATATCAACTTTCCCATGCAGGTTGAAATGGTCCACAATCCCGCGTCCGCCTTTTCCGAGGACGCCCTCTCCATGTGCGTCATCGACCATTAGCAGAATATCATAGGCATGGGCAATTTCTTGTAGCTGGTCGAGTGGAGCGATATCGCCATCCATGCTGAAAACGCCATCCGTTACGATCAGTGCCCGCTTATATTCACCTTCGTGCTCTTTAATAGCCAGTTCCAGGTGGTTAGCGTCGCAGTGATTGTAGCGGATGATGCGCGCACCGGATAGGCGGCACCCGTCAATGATGCTAGCGTGGTTCAACTCATCTGAAAAAATAATATCTTCTTTGCCGACCAGCGCCTGGATGGTTGCGAGATTTGCGGCAAATCCGGATTGGAACGTGATTGCCGCTTCCGCTTTCTTGAATGCGGCGATGCGTTGTTCCAATTGATTATGGATGTCCATTGTGCCGGCAATCGTCCGTACTGCTGCAGGCCCAACTCCATAATCCTCAATTGCTTTGATGGCTGCCTCCACCAGGTGAGGATGGTTCGCGAAACCCAGATAATTATTGGAGCAAAAATTCAATACTTTTTTTCCATCCACTTCCAGCCAGGCGCCCTGTGGTGAGGATAGGGTTCGGATCGTGGTGAAAAAGCCGGAAGCTTTTAAATTGGAGATTTCTTTGTGAATCCAGTTGAATCGTTTCATTAATAACCTCTTTAATTTGAAATCGTATTTTGATTATACATGGAAGAAAAATCAAGCAGAAAACCATTTTCAAAAAGTGTTTTCTGAATTGGTTTGATGCCCTTTTTTAGGACAATTAGGGTGGTTGGGTTTAGTTGTTCGACCACGTAATCTTTCATATTTTGATTGATGATGCGGATGATCGCTTGATTTTCTGCCTGCAGCACAACCTGCGGTGAAATCGTTGCTGTGTTTTGACCCTGGTCTAAGTTTTTAAGAACTTTTTGTATGCTGGGCGGATGGGGCTGCTGGCTGTGCTCCCGTAGGAAGGCAGCGAATGTTTGCGGGGAGAGCCCTTCTCTTTCCAGATGGCGAAAAGTGTTAATGGATATGCTGTAAGCGTATCCATTTTTCCTGGGTGGTCCCCAATCGCATAATCTGGCGATCTGATAACGGATTTGATGCGCGGTATCATCCGGTGTGATGATGGTCCCATCTTTCATGACCGAAACTATACCTGTAATGGTTGGTTCCCCAGAAGCTGGTTCTTTTGTGTCGATGCGGCGGAAACAATGCATGCTGTTTGATCCTTTTTTTGCGCCCAATTCAACCTCCTGCATCCAATACAGCGGGCAGCGAAGGAAATATCGAATAAGTCGGCCTTCAACAGCATGCCAGTGGTCGAAGCCGGTCATGTAAATGCCTGTGTCGGTGCTTTTGATCATCCAGGTATCGAATTCTCCTATGCTGCGCTGGAAATCCGGATGGTGCTGGTAGAAATAATCCACCGCTTCTTCTATTCCGAACCATTGCCCTGCGGGCAAACCGTGCAGGATGTTTATAACCTGCTGGCGTGTTCGCACTGGATGGTTTATCCAGGTTCCTTCAAACGCCAATCCAGGTAGCAGCCGCAGCTCATCAACGGACTCGCTTGCCAGCCAGTGATCTTTCAACCCGTGCAAAACGCGGGATGGATGATCGGTTAGCAAATTCTTTACCAGGTCTTTGTCTATAACTCCCTGGCTGGTGATGGTGTGATTAGAACGCAGCAGTTGAAAAAGAAATGGTTCCAAGCATACGGGAACATAATCTTGTATATATGTCCGCTCATACCCGCGGCGCATACCGGCCAGCAGGGTGCAGCCATGCTCAATGAGTTGCTCCCCGGCGGATATTATTTGCTGAACGGTTGCCGGGTCGATAGTTGCTATTTTCCGTTCCAATGCTGAAAGGGGAAGGTTTTTTGTTTCTTTTTCCATGCTAACTCGGAATTCATCTGGAAGGAAAACAAATTCTTGTGCTTCCATTTCCCCCCGAAAAAAGGCGATTCCTATCAAACCCTTATAGACTAATTCTTCTGTCGCAGAAGTGCGGGTTTCTCCAGAAATGATTTTTTTTCGTTGCAGGTAACCTAACTGACGGAAGCTGCCATGCTGGTGGGTGAATTGCGTCAGGGATATCTTCCCTCCCTGGCGGGAAAGGTCTGCTAGCGCTTCTCGGGCATCATCCGACAATGTGACCAATACTTCCCCGAAAAGAGCAGCTTCTCCCATCCGATTGGATAATCGTTCACGGATATTTTCCTGCGGATCCAAATCTTGCGCGATGCCCCAATATTCAGCGATCATTTCCAATATATCGCTTTCATAATCTTTGATCATTGCAATAATAGTAGGCATTTTACTTTTTCTCTTGATGGGATCAGGATCATTGGTAGTTTCGGTGTATTGTTTTTTTGATTATACTAAAGGATAAATTTGTGGCATTATATGGAAAAAATAAGTAGAGCTTTGCTGGGCAAATCGGTTTGGTATGCTGTAGAAGAGATTCTTGGAAAAGAATTTTCATCTGCACACAAGCAGTCCATGTCCATTGGTGCGCAATCCGAACAGCTTGGATTTCAATTAGAGTCGTTTGATCGCATATTGAGAAATGCGTACCCCGTACCGGCTGTTTTTGGAACTTTTATCCGGCTGGGAGAATCATTTATGACTTATCTTCGGCGAAATTGTGAAGAAATCAACCATCTCGGCAGCATTGAAAATCGGTTGAAGCCGCTTCCGGGCAGGATGGCCGAATCACTGCGGGAAATAACCAGACAGCTGAATCCGCATATCGACATGCGCATAGGTGTAGAAATAAAATCCAATACGGATTATTTGTTTCAGGTACAATTATCTTCAAACGAGGTTGGGAGATCTATCTCGTATTTTTTTGTGGGATTTCTCCAGTCTTTTTGTGAATGGATGGATGCCCGGAAAAAATTTACCGTGCAAATCGTGGAGGACGATTTTAAAAACGCATCTTCCGCCATTCAAATATCATTCGGCGAAGAAGGATGAATTAATAATTCTCTAATTTGAAAATATATACCTTTCGTCTTATACTATAGATACCCGGGGAGCCAGTCATGGCTGAGAGGAGGACCATTCGTCCTTGACCCGTAGAACCTGAACCGGATAATACCGGCGGAGGGAGTGAATAAAAAGCTAAAAAACTCCCTCAGAAAAGGGAGTTTTTCTATGAAAGCCAACATATTTGCCAACGGGATTATCGAAAGGCTTGATCTGATCCCCCCGTTGATTCAACCCGGGGAAAAGATTCTGGCTGTCGATGGAGGCGCGTTTTATGTGAAAACCCTGGGGCTGGTGCCGGATATGCTCATTGGCGATCTGGATTCCATCAATCAAGATATCCTCGATTGGGTAGCGTCATATGAAATTCCGATCAAGCGATTTCCAGCCGAAAAAGATGAAACCGACCTTGAACTGGCCATCCAAGAAGCATTGTATATCGGATGTACGGATTTGGTGGTAATCGGCGCTTTAGGCGGGAGGTTTGATCAGGCACTTGGAAATCTTACCCTTTTAATTGCGTTTGCCGCGCACGAAGCCCATATTGCCTTTGAGGATGGTATGGAGCGTGTGGAAATCATCCGCAGCGAGTTGGCTTTAAATGGGGCGGTCGGAGATCGGGTTTCGCTCCTTCCCATTTGCAGCCCGGTTGAAGGCATCCAAACCACTGGCTTGCGATATCCTCTTCATGATGAGACGCTCCATCCGCAAAAAACACGCGGCATAAGCAACCGCATGGAATCTCCCACTGCAACCATAAAAATTCGATCTGGTGAATTGCTGTGTATCCATACGCGTCTTCACCTTGGAAAAGAGAACGGAGGTAAGCATGCATAATAAAATTAATATCGGAAATCTTGTTGTTTTTTCATTCTTGCTGCTGGCAGCCTGCCAGCCCAAACCGTCGGCGTTGACGGTGATGACCCACGATTCATTTGCGATAAGTGCATCAACGGTCGCCGCTTTTGAGCAGGAGAATGACGTCGAAGTGGAATTCCTGCTCAGTGGAGATGCCGGCAGCATGCTCAACCGCGCCATCCTGTCGAAAAATACGCCCATCGCGGATGTGATCTATGGGATAGATAATACCTTCCTATCTCGCGCGCTGGATGAGGACCTTTTTATCAGTTATCCATCTGCGCTTCTGAACGAACTCCACCCAGCCCTGTTGCTGGATTCCGGCAATCACGCCTTACCGGTTGATTTTGGTGACGTATGCATCAATTTTGACATCGCGTATTTTGAAGATCAGGGTTTGGCCCTTCCAGCGTCATTTGAGGACTTGACCGCGCCGCAATATGAAGGCTTGTTGGTGGTGGAAAATCCAGCTACCTCATCTCCGGGTTTGTCCTTTTTGCTGGCAACTATTGCTGAATTTGGAGAGGATGGGTACCTGCCGTATTGGGAGCGGCTGAAAGAAAATGGCGTAGTCGTGGTCAATGACTGGGAAACCGCCTATTATTCTAATTTTTCCGGCTCATCGGGGAATGGTGAACAGCCGATGGTAGTTTCTTATGGGACCAGTCCCGCGGCGGAAGTGATTTTTTCCGAACAGCCCCTTTCCGAAGCGCCAACGGCATCGATTGTCAACGAAAATATGTGCTACCGTCAGGTGGAATTTGTTGGCATTCTGAAAAATACAAAAAACCAGCAACTTGCCGAGAAATTTGTGGATTTCATGCTGGGTGTGAAATTTCAGGAAGATATTCCCCTCAATATGTTCGTCTTTCCGGCTAATGCATCTGCGAATATTCCGCAATCCTTTATTGATTATGTCCAGATTCCCGCATCCCCCGCGCAGCTTGACGCCTCCTTTATCGCGGAAAACCGCGACGAGTGGATCACGGACTGGCGTTTGACCATGCTGGAGTAGGAGCATGGATTGATGATCCGCTCAAAAAGCGCAACATATTACCTTTTTATTCCGGTCCTATTTTTGCTTGTTTTTTACATCTTTCCGATGGCAAAGATCGCCGGGTATGTGGTGGAGGGTTTTCTCCCCTCTACCGCCAGCCAGCCCATTCATTGGGGGCTTATCCAAAAAGCAACTGGTTTTACACTGTACCAGGCGCTGCTTTCCAGCTTGATTACCATGTTGATTGGTCTGCCGGCGGCTTTTGTGTTTGGTAAATACCAGTTCATAGGCAAGCCCATTCTCCGCGTTCTATTTACGCTTCCATTCATTTTACCCACGGTTGTAGTAGTGGCCGGGTTTAATGCATTGCTGGGACCAAATGGATGGGTGAATGTCGCGCTTATGCGAATTTTTCATTCCCCTGCTCCTGTCATCAATTCATATGGGTCACTGGGCGTCATCATTCTCGCGCATGTTTTTTATAATATTTCGGTTGTTATTCGTGTGGTCGCTACGGCGCGAGAGAGGTTTGACCCGGACGTGATCAACGCCGCCGCGCTCCTGGGTGCCAAACCCCACCAGATATTTCTAAAAATTATCCTGCCTATCCTATGGCCGCATATCTTTTCTGCTTTTCTGCTCGTCTTTCTATTTGATTTTACAAGCTTCGGAGTTATCCTTATGCTCGGCGGTGCTTCATTCACCACCCTGGAAGTTGAAATATATATCCAAACCATGCAGTTGCTGAATCTGAAAATGGCGGGTGTCCTCTCTCTCATACAATTGGCTTTCACCGTTCTACTGACCGTCTTGTCAGGTTGGATGGAAAACAAAAAAAATGCGCCGCTTTCACCCAATTTACAGCCGATGCTTCGAAAACCGGTTTCGAATGGGGATAAAGTTTTTGTTTTTTGTATCAATGCGATATTAATTGGCTTGCTCGTGTTTCCGGTGGCAGCTCTGTTCTTGCGCTCCATCACGGCTGCCGATCTGGGTCAGGCGGGCGGAATGGGATTGCGTTTTACACTGCGTTATTACGCATCCCTGTTCACCAATCAACACGACAATATTTTCTTTGTACCCCCGCTGGCCGCGGTCGGTAACTCATTTGTTTTTGCAGGAACATCAATGCTCCTGGCAGTAACGCTGGGGTTGCTAGTCGCGTTTTCCAGCACTACCGGTTCCAAATGGTCTAAGGGAATTCAAACGTTCGCCATGCTTCCTTTGGGCACATCAGCGGTCACGCTTGGGCTGGGGTTTGCTGCTGCCTTCGCGAACAATCCTGCATTGCAGGCCTGGTCGGTCTTTCTTATTCCAATCGCCCACACGTTGGTGGCTCTTCCATTTGTCATTAGGATCATTCAGCCTGCCCTAGGTTCCATTCCGTCACATTTACATGACGCGGCAATGATGCTGGGCGTAAGGCCGAACGCGGTCTGGAAATATATTGATCTTCCGATTATTCGAAAACCATTATCTTCCGCCGCCATTTATGCATTTGCGATTTCATTGGGGGAATTTGGGGCGACCGCATTTCTTACCACGCCAGAATTCCCAACTATTCCAATTGCCATCTTTCGCAGTTTGAATTTGCCTGGCAGTCTCAATTATGGAAAAGCACTAGCGCTTTCTGTAATTCTATTATTGGTTTGTGCGGCAGGGTTTATACTCATAGACTGGATGCAGGGTGAAGATTGGCTCCCGCAAATATAAAAACATGTTGGAAATTAAAGATATTCAAAAAGACTACGATCAGAAGCCGTTGCTACGCTCGGTTTCTTTTCAGGTAAGCCCGCATGAAATTGTGTGCCTCTTGGGATCTTCCGGGAGTGGAAAAAGCACATTGCTGCGCATCATCGCGGGTTTGGAGCAGCAAAAAAGTGGCAGTGTCTACTGGGATGGTGAAGAAATATCACACATCACGCCGGACCAGCGCAGGTTTGGGTTGATGTTTCAAAATTATGCGCTCTTTCCCCACCTGAATGTGTTTGATAATATTGCCTTTGGTTTGCGGATGCAGAACAAGGATCGTCAGAAGATTGGCCTGCGGGTCAACCACATTCTGGACTTGGTACATATGGGAGATTTCAAGAACCGCTCCGTAGCAGCCCTTTCGGGCGGGGAGCAGCAACGAGTAGCTCTTGCGCGAGCGGTCGCGCCCCAACCGCGCCTTCTCATGCTCGATGAACCGCTTGGGGCGCTGGATCGTGCCCTGCGTGATCAGCTGATCGCAGAAATACGCGACCTGCAGCAGACGTTGGAAATCCCGGTGATATATGTTACCCATGATCAGGAGGAGGCGTTTGCCATCGCGGATCGCTTGATGATTTTACACGATGGCTGCATCATCCAATCCGGTACACCGGAGCAGGTTTATCATTATCCAGCAAATTTATGGGCGGCTTCATTTCTTGGTTTTAATAATATTTTTGATGCGGAAGTGATTGACGAAAAAAATGGCACAGTGCAAACACAATATGGGACAATTGCCCTCAATGATCCGGATGGTCAATTGCAGTTGGGTGATCATCTGGAAATCATCCTAAAACCTGACCCTATTGAGATCTCTGAAAGCAGAGACCACAATACTGGTTTTCAAGGGGTGGTTCAGGATTGCCAGTTCAATGGTCACGGCTATCGGGTTTCAATGATATTAGGAAAGAAGGAACGTGTTACTATCCACACTGGAAGAAGGTTCTCCCGCAATACCGCCGTCACCCTCTCAATCAATCCCACGGATGTTTTATGGTACAAGACTTAAAATTGCACACAAAAATTCCGATTGTCAAAAACTCCCATCTCGGTGTGGAAACCTGGCGCTATATGGGCGAATTGGTAGGAATGTCGCAAAATGCGTATCTGTTTGAGGCTTTCTTTAATCGAAAGGATCTCTTATTCAACGGCGTCTCACTGCGAACGGATGACCGTTTTTTAGAGCTGTATCCTCTGGAAAAATGGTTCAATATTTTTGAAATTCATGATGTCGATGATGATCATATCAAGGCATGGTACTGTAACATCACTAGGCCTATTCAAGTGCAAAAAAACAGGATCGAATATGATGACCTGGCGCTGGACCTACTCGTATATCCTGATGGAACCATCAAGGAACTTGACTGGGATGAGTTTCAAGCCTTATCTCTTCCGTTGGAAGAGCGGGACCAAGCCCTACAGGGAATCTCCCAATTGAAAGAAATCTTTTCCCGGATTTGCTGTTTCGACGTACGCCGATTTTCAGATTTTCTTTAATTAAATTTTTCTTTGAGGAAAAACCGATAGAATACCCACGTAAAGAGTAATACCAGGATGATCATCACAGCCAACGGGACGACGATTGAGAGCACAGACACGGTAGTAGAGGTAACTTCCTCTGCCACGCTTACTGGAATATTCCCTGTTGTACCGGTCGTCGCCGTCACCGCGGGGCGGATCGCTGCAGATTTGACTGCATGCACACCACCGGAAACTAACAGCCCGATTGCCAGCGCCAAAATGGGATGAATATCGTTGATCACATTTGTGCTGGCTGCGAAAGCAATCGCGCCAGCGGTAGGTCGCACGAAAGACTGAACAAAAATATCGTTGATATGGTTGATTACCGGGAATTTATCCACAAGGAATTCGACCAGTGAAAGAACGATTAGCAAACCGATAATCCACCAGCTGGTCATACCATCCCACGGCGCATTCAGGCTGATCATATTTGTAAATTTGGCAGTCAGGGCGATCACCAGGATCGGGATATACGCGTTCAATCCCGCGCTGGCGGATAAGCCAAAAGCGGAAAATATATTTAATATTGGTTCCATCATACCTCCGACACAGCCTTAAATGATCAGATTGCGGAAATCCGCCAGCAGTACGATTTGTGCGGCTGCGGTTGCATAACCGAGCATACCGAACTTCGCCAAAGATTTCCAGTTTGTAAACGTGTTGTCCCTCTTAAACAATAATACCCAGAACACGGTATAAAGCGTTGTGATCACCAGCACAACGGAGAAGATGCTGGCAATAGAGAATATCTTCAACACCAGCGTTTCTTGTGTCCACAACAAGCCTGCGGCTATTGCTGCGCATAGGAAATACGCTAGCAATAATCTGGGGCTGCCCAGAACAGGCAGTGATTGGCCGTCCTTCCAAACGGTTGCCGCCAGAAGGGTTCGCAGCGCGACAGCCATTACCAGCCCCATCCCCAGTCCGCTCAGGATGCGTGTCAGGTTGGTGGTCTCGTACAGGAACGGGCGGTTAATAAAAGCGCTGATAAATGAATTCAGGCTATCACCCGCCCACAGCAAAAACAGGGCTACCAAAAACCACAAAGTGAAGCCTTTTGGGAATGCGTGATGCTTCTCCGAACGTCTGGTCAACAGCAGGCCGATCAGCGCTCCGGTGTATAGTCCGGTACAGCGCGCGCATAACGGCATCTGAAAACTCTCATTGCGGAAGGCGTGGGATGGGATTTGGTGGCATACGGATGACCCGATGTTGTCAATTTTCCCAAAAAAACCGGGCGGTGTGGAGCGGAGAAAAGCCACAGTAATGGCAGCGGCTGCCATGCTTACGGCAATTGGCCACATAGATTGAAAAATATTTTTCAAATTATTGTTTTCATCCATTGCATTATTATATCTGTGAACGATTTCGATTGTGCAACCTTTTTTCTGTAAATTCGAGTCAGAAATACCCATTTCTCTTTAAGATTTCAA
>Ga0180432_10008934_pt1 | contig 12338 bp, 6 predicted proteins | sample SS_ome_10_FD_132414 | JGI IMG/M metagenome (GOLD analysis project Ga0180432, IMG submission 132414) | Hypersaline lake sediment archaeal communities from the Salton Sea, California, USA - SS_1_MS_2 metaG | ecosystem: Environmental > Aquatic > Non-marine Saline and Alkaline > Hypersaline >...
ATGAGTATGTCCGCCGATATAGTTGTTTTTCTCATAGAGCGTGACGGTGTGTTTACGCTGGAGTAAATATGACGCAGTGATCCCCGCTACACCTCCCCCGATAACTGCAATATTCAGTCTTGATTCATTTTCCATCTCTGTCTTCCTTCAAGGGTAATCACTATGTAAAAATCAAAAGAGCTTTACTGCTTTATTACCTTATTATAATGGAGTTGGAGATTAAATGAATATTTACGGATGGCTGAAAAGGAGATTGTTCATAAACAATGACAACAGTGCTCTTTTCGGTCGTTTCGTCCAAACATTGAAAGACAATGGATTCCATTGATTCACAACCGTTGCGATGTAAAGCAAAACATTTGGAAATAATATAAGATATTCGCTAAAAGGCTGCAATTATGAAGTTAGGAGAAGACTTTGCCAGTTTATACAACTGAAGTTCTGTATGCTGTATGGTGAGAGAACCCCGATCTGATGCGCCTGGTATTTTGGACCATTTTATGGTCTGTGGAACTGAGCGACGGTCAGTTTTTATGGATGATCATGACCAAGATGAGTTTGTCCGTTGTTTATCAGAAGCCAGGGGCCTGCCGGTTAGTAGAGAGCAGCCTGAATAAACAGTATCTGCCGAAGAACCTGGTGTGAGTTCGCAGGATGCTCATGTGGCTTCTTCTGGAGTGGAACGGAGCGGGGAATTTGATCGAGAAGCCCTGGAAAGGTGATGCCGGTAAATATATTGTATGAACTGGAACGGGCTCTATTACGACGAAAGTCACCTGGCGACCAACAGCTCATCCTGCTCAAGTTGAACTCATTTCAATCCAGGAAAGTGCACTTGATCCATACATAGCTCTCGTTACTGCATTCGACTCTGATAAGTCTGTCCCACCAGTCAGTCAATGAATTCGCAGTGAAGGCTGAGGCGGTGATTCCGTGTTGGCTGCAGAGCGAAGGGCCTGAGACTTTTGCCTCAAAGGAAACCCCTGCAGTTTCGTTTATCACAGGGATGTTCCCTCCAGTGATCCCCCAACTGGACGTCCATGGAGGATCCAGCGTTGTGGCAGAGGCGCTGAAGGAGAGGACTTGTGAGCTTTCCGGATCGATGATCATGGTCATAGTCCCGGAGGTGTTGCCACCGCCGTGAAGCTCCGGATCGATGATCCCCCCATAAGTATTTCCATTAAAGTACCCCCGTGCATGCCATTTCGGTTTCCAGACGCCGCTGTACTCCTCAGGTTCTTCCTGATTCTCCTGCAGTACTTCACTGGTTCTGATAATGTTCAAGTCTATCCAGCAATAGCTAGAGCCCTGTGTTTCTCTGACGACAGCCGAGTCTGAGTGCGTAACAATCCCCATGCCGGCAAAGACGTCGCCTTCACTGTTGCAGGGGGTCGCCTGCACCGTTGCCGTATTGTTTATGTCCCCTGCAATTTGAGTCTCAAGGTAATAAAAAAGCGAACTTCCGGGAGCAAGGGGTAAATCACCTGAAGAAAGCGTCAGATAGCTTTCATTGACGCCAAGGTCAGGATCATTGATGGTAATCTGAGTCAGATGGGCAGCGCCTGTGTTTTTGACCTCAAAACAGTAGGTAATTTTATCGCCAGCATGTCCCGTCACTTCATCTCCACCCGGGCAGGAACTTCCTCCATCCCAGCCCAAATATACTGTTTTCTCTATAAGAACATTCACCCATAGATCAGGATAAGAAACCCAGTCAAACTCCTCTTTCACTGGACTAAAACCATCAGTTATGCCGGCCCCGAGATAGATGACGCCTCCTCTGGGAATGACTGAGGGATCTAAAAGCCGCCTGTCATGGGTCCAGTTTGTTCCATCGTAACCGGGATCGTCCGGTGCTTCCCAGATCACCGGGAGGGCCTGGCCTACATACGAAACCGTGGCCAATGGAGTGCCGTTGACAAAAAGGGTGGGTACTCCAGGCGAGTGCCGGGGGTCCCAGAAATCCACCGCAACTGTTTCCGGACGGAGCCACAGGTATCCTCGTGCTCCTCCACCCTGCCAGCTCCCTTCCTCCACATACACCCTTAAAACCTGGCCTTGCGGGATACCGCCATTCGGATTAGGAGCCTCGGTCACTGTGTCATTCGTTTGAATCCCTCGGCCAAGCGGATCAAAACCCAGTCTGAAGGCGATCACATACGGGAATTCCCAGGGAATTCGTCTGCAATAAGGACCTTGACCCCCTGCAAGAGAAGGCTCTACAGGAGAATTGATCTGAATCGGCAGCCAGCCGCGGCTGGCGTAGAGGGAAAGTGTGGCGTTGTAGGCGTCCAGTATGAAATAGTTGTCGATTATCTGTCCAATGGGGTATCCTTCAGGCAGGGCCACAGCCAGGCTCCTGCCGTCCGAGAGGAAAATGAAACTGGCATTCGGATCGTTTGCACCGGGAATCTGGATAGCGGTATAGAGATTCCCCCTTCCCATTATAGGCTCAGGGAGAATATATTTCAGATTTATTCGATCCAGATCCGCATCCGCCACAATGGCGTATACCATGGTCATGCCCCAGGGATTTTGGAACGGGCCGTAGTGATTAGTGATCACCCCCGGCGGCGGCGGGGTTCCTTCGATAATTGGGAGCCGAAGCAGTTCAGGGCTTGAGGTGCCGGGCCAGGGACAGAGCGGGCTGATAAAAGGCGCTGGTATGGCAGGAGACGGAAAGACAGGAGGTGGCCAGTAGGATCCCCAGTTTGGTATAGCCGGAGTAGCAGGAAACTGAATATTCGGAAAAGGAACTGGATTAGAACGCGGTACAGGTAGGGGGGCAGGACCAATTCCAAGATTTCTTCTTACGTCATCCAGTCTTCCAAAGTCTATAACAGTATTGTCGACAACGATATCGATGTACGGTTCCGTATTGACTCTGGTGAAATAAGTGCTCCACCCGGTAAAGGGCAGGCCCGGGGGACCATTTGGAGAGGCCGGTGTCACCAGGAGGTAGAGGTAATATGTACCTGGCGGAAGCGTGCCAAGAATATTAACAGGGGGTATTATTGTTGCGGCAAGAGGACTTGCGGCACCAGGCCCGCCGAAATTGAAGTTGGCGAGCCATTTAACCCATCCGGAGGTGGAAAAGGGAAGGAATCCAGATGGTGAAAGGATAAAGAAATCATCCTGACTGAAAACCGTTGAATAAAGGCCGAAGTAGATATCCACCGACGAAGGTGTTGCCGGGGTGCCGAAAGGATTGAGCCCAACAGTAATGTTCAAAATATCAGAACCATTTGCTACAGGGCCAACACCTATAGGCATTGCCGAACCAGGGACATCATGCAGGACAGGGACTGGAATTGCACTGTAAGGCTGCAGTACGTTTTGTTCAGTGGGCACAGGCAGATAACCGGACGCCGGGTTTTGCTGAACCATTAAGATCATTAAGAAGAAAGTTGCAGACATCAGAAATGCCCGGCATATGCTCTTTTTCATGGCTTGTCCTCCATTACTTGATTGGAATGTATTGTGCCTTCCTGAAGCTGAAATGAAAGCGAGAAGAGACAAATTGTCAGCCGTGACAGGAAATCGCTTTGGAGGTATTTGGAAGCTGACAGGAGATTGCTTTCGAGGGCATGAGAAGCCGGTTGAACAGACAAGCCTGGATAGTGGGTCCAAAACCTGTTTAGACTCCATCTCGACCAACTCCTATAGCATAAAATGCGTTTATCACGATTTGGATCGCGGTGTCAAGAGATAAGGCATTATTTTGGGGTCCACCTTGTTTAAAGGATTTCCGTTTCACGTGGAACATCAGGGGACATTGCCAGTTTATACAACTGAGGTTATGTATGCTGTATGGCGAGAGAACCCCGATTGGATGCCCCTGTTATTTTGTACCATTTATGGTCCATAGAATTAAGCGATGGCCAGTTTTTATTGATGATCGTGACCAAGATGAGTTTGTCCGTTGTTTATCAGAAGCCAGGGGCCTGCCTGTTAGTACAGAGCAGCCTGAATAAACAGTATCTGCCGAAGAACCTGGTGTGTGTCCGCAGGATTTTTATGTGGCTTCTTCTAGAGTGGAATGGAGCGGGGAATTTGATCGAGAAGCCTTGGAAAGGTGATGCTGATAAATATTGTATGAACTGGCAACGCCCCTTATCTGCTATCATTTTGGTTTAAGGAAGCGGGAAGCTGTGAGGCAATACAGAGAGTTCATTAAAGATGGTTTCAATATGGGGAGATGTGAAGATTTGATCGGTGGTGGTCTGAGACGAAGCATAAGTGGTTGGGGGGTTTTTGGAAGGAATTGGCCTTGATATTTCGGTATATCCCGGCCTTCAGTCTTGCAGGCCATCAAGCAAGGTGAAAAATCTGTGAAATTTTAAAATTTGCAAAAGAGAATTATTTTAAACTATTAAACTAACTCCGTCCCGTCCGTCCCGCGTCCCATCCCCCTCCCCGTCGTCCTATTTTCGTTAATCAGGAAGGCTTTGAGAAGTACAGCCCGAAAAGTTTTAGTATGCTGATTGATGGGTTTAAGGAATATAAATAGAGATAATATTAAAAGGCGGGCCATGCGGCCCGCCGGCAATGGTTAGTAAGTTACGGTGACTAGTTCAGTTTCCTTAAGCCAGTCCCAGATGTCCTGTTTCATCCATCCCTGACGGGGTCGTCCTGTGATGTCGACAACGAAGAGATAATCGTTTTTATCCACCACGGCGAGCAACTTGTCCGACCAGTCGTTCACCGATTCGGATGTGCTGATGAACCACAGCGAATCCATCGCATGCGCCCATCCGGAAGCGGACTTGATAGTGTCATACAAATCGTCATAGTTCCGTCCAGGTTGTTTGAGATCATAGTTTATTGCGTAGATCATTTTACTATAAATTCCTTATTTCATAATTAATAGAAACATTCCCTGCCTGGCCTATCCATGCAGCGATATATGGAAAAGGAGTCGCCGGAAATTAATCCCCTACCCGTAAGGGGCAGGGGCTAACCTGGTGGCGGAATCTTACATGCCAATGGATACATTGGTAGGCCCTCCTGTTGCTTGCAAGCACAGGTGGGAACGTATGAGGATTCTCCCAACAGCACATTTTTCTTGACATTAGTGTCAATTGTGCTACCGTTGGAGGTGCCTAAAATCCTGCGCGGCGTCCCGCTGTGCAGTAGTTTCAAGAGCCCGGCGACTCCATTTTCCCGAATGGGTTTGTGTGGGCTTTTTTTAATCTGTAAAAACATACCACTTTTTTCGTCTGAATGTAACCATTGTCCTGGATACAACGTCATCCACAATCATAAAATCTGACTATTCATCATTCGCGTTTAAAGTGAAAACAGCAACATTATCCGTATCGTGCCATTCCGCGTTATAGGTCTTGGTCGGTTTATACCCGATATTATAGTATTCAAGAAACGATTTTCCTGAGAAAAAGTAATTATTCTCGCGCTTTACGATCTTGATTGCCCCCTCCTGGTTCTCGTTGTTGTGAAACTGAATCGCTATCTGGCTTGTTTTCTTGTTGAAATATACAGCCACGTAATCGAAGCGGTCAATGTCAAATCTGTTGACAGCGCCACGGTTGAACCCTATCTGGCCGTTGGCCCGGATAGATATCTTAGGCGTGAATGATCTACCTGTCTCAGTAAACTTTTCGAACCCTTCGAGTATCATTTTAAATCTCCTTTCATCGAAGTCTGATACATGTATAACAAAAAATGTAATGTATGTCAAGACCTTTCTCTATGCTCACAAAATTGCAATACGCAATATGCACAATTGCTGTAATAAAGAATCATCTTTTGACATCGCGGTCAGGATAGAACACATACGCAAGCATCCTGAGAGTTGTTGCAGCTTCCAAAGTTTTAGGTCTTACATCTATTTTTAGAGAGTTTATGGGATGGAGTTAATTTAATAGCTTAATTCGGGTTGATTTAGCGAGCTGCTATCATGGTGGCATGCCTCGACACAGACGACTAAATATCCCCAGTGCGATTGATCATGTCATCACCATGCGTTTGAATCGCTAAAATATTTTTCTTGATGACTGCGACCGGAATGAGTTGCTTGGTCGACTTGAAAAGAATCTTTCCAAAAAAGATAGGTTCCAGGTTCAGAGTTCAAATGTTATAGTCTACTGATATCCTTAACTTTATGATATAATACTAAGATAGTTTCGAAGGCCATCAAGCGAGGTGAAAAATTTACAAGAGGGTATGATGTTAAACTAACTCAGTCCTGCAGATCCTTCATACATTACTTTAAATTTGACAACCCATTCCCTCAGGTCCATACTCAAAAGTTAGCGAATAACAAAAAATCAGTATGGAGCTAGGCTGAGCTTGAAATTATAATGGCAACTGAAGCTTTAATGGAATTCCCGGATGCTGATTTAAAAATAAGCGTCATTGGGAAATAGCAACACTTTCAAAAGGACTTTTTCTACAGACTCGTTGGACGTGACAGGAATAAATACTGAAGATAAGGATGATGCCAAATATTGAGACAAACGAAATCCAGAAAGAAAGTCAGGATCAGATTGTCGAGGAAGCATTAGAAAGATTAAAAAGAAAACTCCTTGATCTGTCTCGGCGTAACAGTCTGTTAAATTTCAAGGTAGGAAGAAATTCGATCAGAATTGTAGACGAGTTGCCCGACGTCATTTTTGAGTATCTCGTAAATAAAGGGAAAAGCATGGTGTTAAATCCATTGCCTGACCCAAAGCCTGAAGCAGAAAATACAGAAATAAAAACGCAAAATATACTTTTATTTGAAGTCCATGGGCATGAAAAGGAGGGACACAAAGAAGTTAAGGCTGCATCCAGTAATGATATAGATACAAATTATGAACTCCCCACCGCTAATGGTGCTGAGTCCGAAAAAAAATACATTGACAACAAACTCCAAACGGACCTGGTTTCTCAAGTGCTGGAGAGACGGTGTAAGAAAATATTCGCTGAATGCCGAAGAAGCATTGAGGAATCAGGTATCAATATTTTCTTTTTAGCTATAGGCTTTCTGGAATGGTACGAAGACGATAATTCTGATATAAAAAACAAAGCCCCCCTCATTCTGATACCCGTAAGTATTGAAAGAACTGTTCTTGACCGCGAATCCAATTGTTATAGATACGTTATTTCTTACAACGAGGAGGATATAGAGACAAATCTTTCTCTAATTGAAAAGCTTTCCATTAATTTCAATATCATTATGCCCTTTACAGAAGAATTTACCTCTGAAGAGTATTTCGTTAAAATCTCAAATGCCGTCAGTCACAAAAGAAGATGGCGGGTGGCGAGAGAAGCTATATTAGGTTTTTTCAGTTTCGCCAAAATAAGGATTTATAAAGATCTGTGCGCCTCAGATGGTGGCTCAGGTTTTATAGCTTCCCACCCTTTGGTTAAACAAATAATTGCGGGAAGGGAAAGGGAAGAAAAAGAATATCATGTAACTGGCCGGATGGATGACATTGATATAGATGAGTATGAAAAGGAAAACGCACCACTATTGCTGGTAAGAGAGGCTGACAGTTCACAGTATTCCGCAGTAGTTGATGTTGTTCACAATGGGAAAAATCTTTGCATTGAAGGCCCACCCGGTACCGGCAAATCACAGACCATTACAAATATTATCGCCAATGCACTATGCAATGACAAAAGTGTTTTGTTCGTCTCTGAAAAGAAGGCTGCACTGGAAGTTGTCCGTAATAGGCTTAACCAGCATGAGTTGGGAGATTATTGCCTTGAACTTCATAGTCAAAAAACACAAAAGATCAAATTGTATGAAGATTTGGGGAAACGTTTAGCGATTGGCAATATATCAAATCCAGCAAACCTGGATATCGAGATAAAGAGGCTTGAGGAAGAAAAAGACAAGCTAAAAAAATATTACAATATATTAAATAAAAAGCCAGCCGCTACGGATGATACCATTTACGAAATTTTTTGGAAAACTGATCGTTGGCTATCAGGTTTAAATACTGAACCGCCTCATTTTTCATTAGAAGCCCCCCTTCGTATAACAAACGGCACAATCACCGAACTAATTAGAATTGTAGAAGATTTTGTCAAATTACGCGAAGAGCTACCTGATGATATTTATCTATTATGGCATGGATTTGAGCCGAATGTGCTTGTTCCGGGAGATGATGAGGAAATCCGTGTATGGTTAGAAGAAATAATAGAAGCATTCCAAAAATTTGATTCCTTTTTCAAAGAATTTATTGAAACTCATTCCTTACCTGAATCGCCTTGCTTTTCGAGTGCTGATAGACTATCCGCAATTGACAGGAAAATAGTATCAGTACCACCTGATGTTCCATTAGGCATTTATCAGAAACTCTTTGATCCAAACAATACAGCTCTCGTTAATGAGTTGTCGAATAAAATTCGAGAATACAAAGAGCTAACCAAAGACGCGTCACAAGTTTGGGGCGAATCCTTACCGCCAATAGCCGATCTGGATGCTATTGATTCGCAGATAGAAGACCTACGAGTCCATGGCCTTGGTGAACTATCAGTTTGTGGACTTCAAGATACCTACAAAATGGTGATTCAACCGGTTTCGGAAACTTTACAGGAACTGGATCATCTTTTTGAAGAAATAAAAGCATTTTCAGCTATTAATGTCGAAAAAATCTGCGATTCCATTTTGCTTAATAAGCTTTCTGAGGTTCTAAGCAATTCACCAGCCGATCTTGCGATTCATGCTCATCCTGAACATTCGTTAAAATATGCCGTTCAATGTCTTGAAAAAGCCAAGGATAAGGACATCAAAATAAAAGATAGCTTACATGATATTTCCACCAACATTAACGTTGAAAAAGAAACAAGGCCACAAGAACTGGATGCTCTTGCTGATGTTCTTGACAAAGGAACCTCCTGGTTCATGAAACTATTTTCATCTGAATACCGTGATGCAAAGAAAAAATGTCTTGCTCTTCTACAAGACCCGCACACTTTCAAAAAACAAAAATCGCTGCCTCAACAACTTAGAGAATTAGCTGTATTAAGATGGGAAGAACATAATTACGCAGAAGAAGATGACGCAAGAAAAATTCTAGGCCCTTTATTTAAAGGAACAGATACTGACTGGAAGCAGTTGTCGAAATTGGTTAGGTGGAGCCAAAGCCTTTCAGAAAGGCTGCTATCTGAAGGAAAAGCAAAACTTTTTTTAGCGAACTTCAACGAAAATTTTGAGAAAAACCAAAGAATTCTATCCAGAATCTCAGAACTTTTAACTGCTTTAAAAGATGGTATTAAAAAGCTTGGAATCTCATTTGCTGATGATTCAACATTCATGAGTTTAAAGAGTGAATTCGCGGCCAAGAAAATACTGATTGAAGAAGCTCAACAATTTTTTGCAGAACTACATACACCTGTAAATTGTGATTTCGATACACTTTCTGATGGGGTTCAAGCGGCGTTAGCGGCTTATAATGTCCATAAAAATATTTCCTCTCAGGCCTCCAAATACAGCCAAGTTTTGGGTGGGATATATCAGGGCGTTGAGACTGAACTTTCTTTACTTCTTGCAGTAACGAATTGGCTAGATACCCAGAAGAAGGCTTTGCTTGCCGAAAGTCACATCGAATGGATTTTAGAAGGCACAACAAGAGAGCGAGTGGAACTGCTAAAAGAATTAATTTCTAAAGCTGTGGATTTCCATAGTGCCATAAATAATTTCAAAAAAAGTATTGGGTCAAAAGGAACAATTGATTTCATTGGTTGGGCTGGGGTGCAAGACGGTCATATTGAACTGTCAAAAATCGCTGATTTATTACAAACCAAGCTTAATTCTGTGAATCATATAATGTCTTGGGCTGAGTATAATTTCACAAAGCAAAGATTTTCCGAGCAAAAATTTGAGCAATTAGCTGAAATAATAGAGTCCGATGCTATTAAGCCGAACGAAGCTGTCTCCTATGCCCAGTATATAATTTACCAAAATATGGCTAAGGAGGTGATAAAACGCTATCCAGATTTGGCAACTTTTCAAAGGGTGTCTTATGAAAACATCCGCAGACGAATAAGCACAATAAGCGAAGATATCAAAAAATTATCTGAGAAAAGAATTTGTCACATTCTTGTCAATAAGTCGATCCCATATGGTAACGGAACCGGTAGAAAAAAAATTATACCGACCTTTGCCTCATTATGAATGAAGTCTCTAAGAAAAAACGGCACGTTCCTATTCGCCAATTAATCAGTCGGGCAAGTGAAGCCCTAATGGCCATGAAGCCGTGTTTTATGATGAGCCCTCTTTCTGTTGCCAAATATCTTGGGCCAGGGCGGTCTTTTGATTTAGTTGTTATGGATGAGGCCAGCCAACTTCGTCTTGAGGATGCCATTGGTGCGGTCGCCCGAGGGAAGCAACTTGTTGTTGTTGGCGATCCTAAACAGTTACCTCCATCATCATTCTTCCAAACAGACAATATCTACACCGAAGTTGAAGAGGAAGAAATGACTGCTGCCGAGGACACGGAATCTATTCTCGATATATGCCAGGTTAATTTTGAGACACGAAGGCTGAAATGGCATTATCGCTCCGCGCACGAGAGTCTCATAGCTTTCTCAAATAAAGAATTCTATGACAATGAACTAATTGTTTTTCCGTCTCCTTACCAAGGAACAAATTCTCTCGGAATAAACTATCACTTCATTGATGGTGCCAAATACACAAAAGGGAAAAACAGGATCGAAGCGCAAAGAGTTGCAATGGCTGTTGCGGATCATTTTAAAAAGTCTCCTGATTTGAGTCTTGGTGTTGCGACATTTAATACTGAGCAACGGGACCTGATAACTGATGAATTAGAAAGAATACAAAAAGAAAACAGGTGGTTTGAAACTGCCATTAAAGAAACAGAAGATACGGAAGAGCCTTTTTTCGTTAAAAATTTAGAAACCGTCCAAGGTGATGAACGTTCAGTCATAATGATATCTACTACATACGGCCCTGACATAAATACAGGAATTGTGAACCAACGGTTCGGGCCGATAAATAGGGATACCGGTTGGCGAAGGCTGAATGTAATTGCAACCCGAGCAAAGCAGAGAATTGATTTGTTTACTTCGATGAAAGGCTCTGACATAAAAGTTCATCCTGGATCATCCAGGGGAGTGATAGCCTTACGTAAATACCTTGATTTTGCAGAAAAGGGTATTTTGACTGATTTCGGTGCGATAACAGGCATAGAGCCAGATAGTGATTTTGAGATTGCGGTGACGTCTCTTTTGGATAGGTATGGTTATAGAACCGTTCCTCAAGTCGGTGTAGCAGGTTTTTTCATTGATATTGGTGTCTATAACCCATATCGAGAAAATGAGTTTTTATGTGGTATTGAATGTGATGGAGCCACTTACCACTCAACGAAATCAATAAAAGATAGAGACGTTTTGCGACAGCAGATTTTGGAATCTAAAGGATGGGATATATACCGCATCTGGTCCACAGACTGGTTCAAGAATCGAGAAAGAGAAAAGGATAAAGTGCTCAGTCATCTTGCGCAACTCGCTGAAAAATTCAAACCATCAAGACATGAACAATTAGTAAAAGAAGAAAGCCGAGAATATGACAAAGAGATACAAGAGCAAGATGCCAGCCTCAAGAAAATTTCCGAATCTATTAGTGATTATGCCCCTGGCAAAGAACTACATGAGGCATTATCAGAGTATAGGCAGAAAAAAATGACCGAGGAGGAGGCTAGTTCACCAGGCTGTATTCTGTCCGACACAATGATCAGTCGTTTTCTCGCAACAATGCCGGTGAACAGTAACGAATTTCTTTCCAAGATTCCTCTTAGTATGCGAGATTCGATTGATAGTGGCCAAGGGAAATATCTACCTGAAATTTTCAATATTATCGAAGAATTCGCTGATTTATAATTCAAGAGAACATAATCGAGCAAAAAAGATAGCAGGAAACACTTTGATAGAATAATTTACGGGACGGAGTTAGTTTAATAATTTAGGGAACCTTGAATAATTGTTAATCAGGTAAAAAGTTGTCAATAATTATAATTAGCTGAGAATTCAATATTTTTGCCTAGCCAATTTACTGGAGTTATTTGATTCTTTATGAGGTCTTTTACCTCATAAAAACGGTATTTTCATTATCCGGACACACTTTACCTATGAGTAGCAACAAGAGATCCATACCGGTCAAAATTATACACCAGGTTGCGCAAACCAATCTTCGTCTTGGCTCGTATAATCCCAATGCATCGCAGTATCATGCTGGTGGCTTTTTGGGCCTGTATACCAAATACATGTTCAACCCGGGATCGTATTCTAGACCGGGTCCTGTTGCCCTGTTGCTCCCATCTGCTGAGTTTCCGGTGACGAACCCCCTTACGCTGGAGATGTTCCCGGTA
>Ga0180432_10008936_pt1 | contig 12335 bp, 12 predicted proteins | sample SS_ome_10_FD_132414 | JGI IMG/M metagenome (GOLD analysis project Ga0180432, IMG submission 132414) | Hypersaline lake sediment archaeal communities from the Salton Sea, California, USA - SS_1_MS_2 metaG | ecosystem: Environmental > Aquatic > Non-marine Saline and Alkaline > Hypersaline >...
CGAACAGGGTTCAATGGTGGCAGGCGCACTGGGTGCGCACCCATTTGGAGGAGAGTAAATGAAATCACGTGATGCATCCCGCCGGATCGGGTTGCTGGTCGGCGGCGTTGCCATCGTCGGCATGACCGCGATGACGGCCGGCTGCGGTAGCGGCGAGGACAAACCATCCGAGACGCCGGAGCCGACCAAGACCTCCGGAGCGCCGGCGCCATCGGGCAGTTCGCCCGCGCCCGCACCGGGCGGCCAACCCGTTTCCCCCACCGAGAAGGCGCCGACCCTGACCCCGGGCGGCCCCAACTCCTTCACGCCTTCTGTCGTGGCACCCGCGGCGCCGACGGCGCTGCCCGGGAACGTCGTAACAGGCGGCTAACCGGACACGGCCCGGGAAATCCCGCATCTGTAGTCCGTTTGACCGACAATTAACGGCGTCGGCCCGTCGAGCCAACCCCCCCGTGCTCGGCGGGCCGACCCCTTGGTGGGCCGCCGACTCGAGGCGGCCACTGTAGACCGGCCCGCTACTGCTTGACCCACAGGCAGTTACCCGCAAGTTCGACGTAGAAAAGCCTGGGCTGCATCTGCACTGTCAGAGGCTGCCCCTCCTCACCTTCGGTCGACTGCGGTTCAGCGAGGACGCCGGCCTCCACGACCGTCGTCTGCATCGTTCGGCAGGTGGTCTCGGAGTCCTGCGGGGTGGCGATCCAGGCGCCCGAGGTCAGGTTCGGGTTCCGCATGCCCTGTCCGTGCAGGGTGATCGCCGGTCCGTAGCTGAGCCAGCTGTCGTTCGGTTCGAACGGGACCTGAACCTGCGCCCATTCATGAACGGGGCCGGACTGCTGCTCACACCGGACATAGGTGCGCTCGTCGGGTAGCAGGGTCATGGCGCCGGCCAGCTCGGCCGAGCACGGCACCCCGGCCGCGGGGGGCGAAACGTCGGCGTACGCCACCGCGGGAAACAGGATGGCCGCGGCAACCGCGACGCTGCACCCGACTCCGAGGTACCGGTTCATGCTGTGCCTTTCCACTGTCACCCACTGTCGGTCGCTCGCCTTCTGATCGGCTTATCGCCGACGGGCATCAAAATGTTGCCGTTGGCGTGCCGATCCGAAAACTAGCCGATGATCGGGATTCGGCGACGTCGGGCCAGCCGGTCCAGCGCGACCTGCATGACTCGGCGAATCCAGCCGTCGACTTTGTCGATATCGGCGTCATCACCCCACTGGCCCACCACGTCGATCGGTTCAAGCACCTCGCTGACGATCTTCGACGGCAGCGGCATGTTCACCGGTATCAGCACGCTAAGCCCGAAGGGAAACCCGAACGACACCGGCAGGATGTCGGTGCGCAGCAATCGGCGTTCCACTTTGTCCAGGTGCAGTGCCCGCGCCAGCCAGGTGCCGCGGCTCAGGAACAGCTGGGTCTCCTGGGCCCCGATCGAAACCACCGGAACGATAGACGCGCGCGCCTCGACCGCAGTGGTCACGTAGCCGGTGCGGCCGGCGAAATCGATGGTGTTCTCCACCACCGTGGGCCGGTAAACCTCCCGTTCCCCGCCGGGAAAGACCAGGACCGCAGCATCGGCGGCCAGCGCCGCCGCGGCGTTGGCCGGATTGGCCCGGATGATGCCCAGGTGCGGCAGGAGTTCGGCTGCCGGCCCGCGAAACAGCGAATCGTGTCCCAGCACGTACAGCGGCCGGTCGTAGCCGAAGTGGCCGTAGTAATCCACAGCGAAGATCGCGAAATCCGGTGTCGCCAGGCCCCCGGAGTGGTTCCCCACCAGCAGGCACCGGCCCGGGGGGATGTGTTCGAGACCCCGCAGCTCCGACCGGTGGTACATCTTCACGATCGGCCGCAGCAGATCCACCACATGCCGGGTCAACGCAGGATCCCACCGACCGACCGGAGACGGGGCTTCCCCGCCGCCATCGGTACCTCGACGGTTCCTGTCTCCGCTCACCACAGAAAACGCTACGCCCCGGTCAGGGGACGCCGAATCACGTGTACAGCGCGTCGATCCGGTCGTGGAAGTTGTCCACCACGACCTTGCGCTTGAGTTTCAGACTCGGGGTCAAGTCGCCCGACTCGACGGTGAGTTCACGGTCGACGATGGCGAAGTTCTTGACCTGCTCCCAGCGATTGAGATGCTTGTTCAGCTGCTCCACGTAGCCGGCAACCGCATCGTGAGTCTTGGGGTCGCGGGCGATCTCGCCGAACTCCTTATCCCCCAGTCCGTTGCCGGCAGCCCAGTCCCGCAGACCGTCGGCATCCAGGGTGACCAGCGCGACGCAGAACGGTTTGCCCTCGCCGTAGACGATGATCTCGCTGGCGAATGGGCAGATCCCCTTGAACTGAGCCGAGATCGCCGACGGTGCGACGTACTTGCCCTGGGAAGTTTTGAACATGTCCTTCTTGCGGTCGGTGATCCGCAGGAAGCCTTCGGCGTCGAGTTCGCCGATATCGCCGGTGTGGAACCACCCGTCGCCGTCGATCGCCTCGGCGGTGGCCTCCGGGAGGTCGTGATATCCGTTCATGATGCCCGGACCCTTGAGCAGGATCTCGCCGTCTTCGGCGATTTTGACGTCGGTCTGCGGCAGGGTCCAGCCAACCGTGCCGAACCGGTAGGCCAGCGGCCGGTTCAACGACGACGCCGCCGAGGTCTCGGTGAGGCCGTAACCCTCCAGCACCACGACCCCGATCGCGTCGAACCATTGGGCGATCTCGCGGTCGAGCGCCGCCGAACCAGAGATGAAGAACCGCAGTCGGCCACCGAAACGGTCCCGGATCTTGCTCAAAACCAGCTTGTCGGCGACTGCGTACTGCGCCGAGAGCAATGCCGAGGGCCGGCCGCCGGTCTGCTTGACCCGGGACACCTGTAATCCGACGTCGATGGCCCAGTCGAACAGCTTCTTCTTGGCGCCGCCCTCCTTGACCATCATCTCGTTGATGCGGCTGTGCACCTTCTCGAAAATGCGCGGAACGGCACCCATGATGGTCGGCCGGATGATCGCCAGGTTCTCCACGATCTTGTCGACCCGACCGTCGATCACGGTCGGGAACCCGATCGCCAGCGGAAGAGCCAGCATCACCTTCCCGAACGCATGCGACAGAGGCAGCCACAAGTAATTCAGATCCTTGTCGGTGAGCACGCCGAGGGAGTCCATGGCGGCTGCGGTGTAGGTCCAGGACTGCTGGACCAGCCGGACACCCTTCGGTCTTCCGGTAGTCCCGGAGGTGTAGATCAGCGTCGCCAACTGGTCCGGCCGGATGGCTTCGATGCGTTCGGTGACCACGCTCGGCGAGTCGGCCAGGAGCTGCTTGCCAAGCTGTTCCAGCTCATCGAGGCTCATCACCCAGTCGCTGTCGTCACCGGTGCCCTCGATCAGCACGACTTTCTCCACCGCCGGTAGCTCGGCACGGCACGCCACCAGCTTGTCCAGCTGCTGTCGATCCTCGGCGATCACGATTCGGCTTCCCGAGTTGGCCACGATGTAGGCGACGTCCTCGGCGTTGGTGGTCGGGTACACCGTGGTGGTGGCCGCGCCCGCGGCCAGGATGCCGAAGTCGACGACGACCCACTCGTAGCGGGTACCCGAGGCCAGGGCGACCCGGTCCTCGGGGTTGATACCCAGCGCAATGAGGCCGGCGGCAATGAACTCCACTCTGTCGCCAACCTGCTGCCAGGTGACACTGGTCCACCCGCCATCAGCGGGAAACCGGAACGCCTCGGCGTTCGGGGTCACCGCAACCCGGTCGATGAACATCTTCGGCACCGATGCCGCCCGGTTCTCGATCTTGCCGATATCGAGCCGTTCTTGGGATTTACGCAGGCCTGCCATGAACCGAGTCTATGAAACGCGTATCGCCGCGATGCGGGGGATGGCAAAACAGGGCCGATCCGCCCCCGGCGCGTCCTCGCCCATCGCGGGCCGGTGTCAGGGCAGCGGTGGTGGAGGCACCCCGGGTGCCGCCACGCACGAGCCACTAACCGAGTCGAGCAGGGTGCCCGACGGGCAACCGGAGACGCATTGGAAACCAGGGGTCAAGGTGTCTTCCACCTGCCCCGGCGGGCAGGTCTGCTCGGTATCTGCCACTGCGAGTGGCACGCCGAAGCCGATCGCGCCGGCGCAGAACACCGCGGCGAACATCACCGATCTGAACCTGTGGCAGCCGATCCGCATCGGAACCTCCCGGTCTTTCGCTGAAAATCTACTCGTCTCCCGAAATACAGGCTGCGGCCTGCATTTTGAGGCTAGTACCGGATTCGGAGACTTTCGCCGTGCCGCACCAACCGTGTCTGAACCGTAAGGGAAGCTATACGAAACCGGCTCAACGACAGGAACGCATCGACCAGTGGACATCGTGACCGCCCACACCGGCGATCGGTGGGCTTTGGCGGCCGTCGCGGCGGCGACCTTCCCGATGGCCTGCCCACCGTCAGCCTCGCCCGTTGACATCGCATCCTTCATCTCGGCCAATCTCAGCGCGGAATGCTTCGACGAATACCTCGGTGATCCTGCCCGGATCGTGCTCGGCGCCGCCGACACCGGACGGCTCATCGGCTACGCCATGCTGATCCGGGGTGGTGTGGACGGTCCGGACGTACCCGGTTCCACACCGCATCGCCGCGCCGCCGAGGTGTCCAAGATGGTCGAACTTTCCAAGATGTATGTGCTGCCGGCCTATCACCGCACCGGCGCGGCGGCCGCACTGATCCGATCCGGGATCGGCTGGGCGCGCGATATCGGCGCCGCGACGGTATGGCTTGGAGTCAACCAGAACAACCAACGGGCACAGCGTTTTTACCGTAAGCACGGATTCGAGGTATGCGGAACCCGAACCTTCCGGCTTGGGGCCGCGTTGGAAAACGATTTCGTAATGGCGCGCCGCCTCGACGACGGCGCCTAAAGTGCCGCCGCGCCCGCACTGGTCAGTGCGAGCAAACGCGACACAGCGCGAAGATACTTTTTGCGGTAACCGCCGTCGAGCATCTCCACAGAAAAGACGGTGTCCAGCTTCGCCCCCGACGCCACGACCGGGATACCGGCGTCGTAGAGCCGATCGGTCAGTGCGACCAGTCGCAGCGCGACGCTTTGGTCGTCGAGTTGGTGCACACCGGTGATGTGCACCGTCGAGACCCCCTCGATCAAGGCGAAATAGCGGGACGGATGCATGGTGGCCAGATGGGCACACAGCTCGTTGAAGTCGTCCAGCGTCGCCCCGGGTATCCGCTCGGCACTGAGGCCGACCTCCTCATCGGTCAGCGGCTGCGGGGCCGGCGGCAGCCCGCGGTGCCGGTAGTCCGGGCCGTCGATCCGGACGGTGGTGAAAATACCTGCGAGGGTGTTGATCTCACGCAGGAAATCCTGTGCGGCGAAACGGCCTTCGCCGAGCTGCTCGGGCAGCGTGTTCGACGTCGCGGCGATCGAAACGCCACGCTCGACCAACTGGGACAGCATCCGCGAGATCAGCGTGGTGTTACCCGGATCATCGAGTTCGAACTCGTCGATGCAGACCACGGAGTAATCGGCCAGCAGATCGATACACTCGACGAACCCGAAGACCCCGGCGAGCTGGGTCAGCTCACCGAATGTGGCAAACGCTTTGTGGCGTTCCCCGGAATCGGGCAGTCGCCAGTACGCCGAGGCGAGCAAGTGCGTCTTACCGACACCGAAACCGCCGTCCAGGTACAGACCCACGCCGGGCAGCGTCTCTCGCCTGCCGAACAACTTCTTGCGGCCCGCGCGGCGACGCACCGCCTCATCGCAGAAGCGCAAACAGGAGGTGACCGCCGCGGCCTGGGTGGGTTCGGCCGGATCGGGCCGGTAACTACTGAAACTCACGTCGCTGAAGGTGGGCGGCGGCACCAACTGCGCGATCAGCCGCTGCGGTGAGACCGTGGGATGGCGATCAACCAGATGCCCGACCATGGCAGGCACTGTATAGATGGCCCCGGTCCGGTGTGCTGCAATCGTGGGCGTGAACCCAGCTGGAGACTTCGGCGGCGCCGTTCGGTTATCCCTGCTCGACGACAGCGACGACGCCGGCGTTGTCGGCGTTGTCGGCGTTGTCGACAATGACACCCTGTACCGGCTCTATGCCTATCCCGGGGATCTGGACCGTCCCCTGGTCCGCGGCAATGTGATCACCAGCCTCGATGGCGGGGCCACCACCGGCGGGACCTCCGGCGGCCTGGGCGGCCCCGGTGACCGGTGGCTGTTCTCAGCGCAGCGGGAGCTGGCCGATGTGGTCGTGGTCGGAGCTGGAACCGCCAGGGCCGAGGGCTACGGCGGGGTTCGGCTGACAGTCCCCCAGCGGCGCTCCCGCCGGCGCCGCGACCAGAGCGAGGTCCCCCCGATCGCCGTGGTGACCCGCTCGGGCTCGCTCGAGACGGATCTTGCGGTGCTGACCGAAACCGAGGCGCGGCCCTTGGTCCTGACCGCCGCCTCCGTCGCCGACAGCACCCGAAGCCGGCTGGGCTCATCGGCTGAGGTGCTCGATTGTTCCGGTAGCGACCCCGCCGAGGTGGATCTCGCGGTAGCCCTTGACCGGCTCGCCGAGCGCGGCCTGCTGCGGGTTCTCACCGAGGGCGGCCCGAGCCTGCTCGGCGCCTTCATCGCCCAACGACTCCTCGATGAGCTGTGCCTGACAGCGGCTCCGGTCCTGGTGGGCGGAACGGCCGTACGCGTGGCGGTCGGCCAAGCGGATGTGCTGAACCGGATGAGCCGGGCACACGTCCTCGCCGACGACGACGGCTATCTCTATTTCCGCTACACCCGGGCGGACTGAGCGGCGCGCCGGGACCGGGGCCGGCGGGTCGCTACTGTGGTGCCATGCATCGGCAGGGTCGGATGATTGCCGCTATCAGTGCGACCAGCGCCATGCTGATGATGCTCACCGGCTGCGCGCCCTGGCTGGCAGCCAACCCGCAGTTCGCCACGGATTCGGCGGACAACCTTGACGCGGTTCCCACCAGCGACGCCGCCTCCGACGGCCCGCCGGGAATCACCGCCCCCAAGAGCGACCTGGTGTGGCGGGAGTGCACGGCCAAGATATTCGGTGACGCCGGCACCACGCCACTCCCCGGTGTCGCACTGGACTGCGCCGACTACGACGCCGACCTTGACCCGGTGGCCGGTGCGACCGGCACCCTGACCATCGGCGTGGTGCGGGCCCGCTCAGCGCAGACTCCAGCGGACGCCGGGCCGGTGGTCTTCACCACCGGCTCGGACCTGCCGTCCTCACTGCAACTGCCGGTCTGGCTGTCCCGCGCCGGATCCGATGTTCTCGCCAGCCACCCGATCGTGGCGGTGGACCGACGCGGTATGGGCCTGTCGAGCCCGATCGATTGCCGGGATGGCTATGACCGCCGGGAAATGCGGGAGCAAGCCCAATTCCAGTCCGGCGATGACCCCGTCGCCAGCCTGGGTTCGATCGCCTTGACCGCGACCACCGGCTGCACCGACGCCTTGGCGCCCGGCAGTTCGGCCTATGACAACGCCCGTGCCGCCGAGGATCTTGAGCGGCTCCGAAGCACCTGGGACGTGCCGGCGTTGGCGTTGGTCGGCGTCGGCAACGGTGCCCAGGTGGCGCTGGCCTACGCGGGTTCGCACCCCGACAAGGTCGCCCGGCTGGTCCTGGACTCCCCCGTCCCGCCAGGTGTCAGCGCCGAATCGGCGGCCAACGACCGGGTCAAGGCGCAGCAGGCGGCTCTGGATGCGTTCGCCGCGCAATGCCTGGCGGTTAACTGCGCGCTGGGACCCGACCCGAAAGGCGCGGTCGACGCGCTCCTGACCAGCGCGAGCTCCGGACGCGGGCCCGGCGGTTTGTCGGTGGCGGTGCTGGCCAACGCCATCATCACCGCCCTCGGATATCCGTCCGGCGACCGGATCGGCAGCACCGTCAAACTGGCCGACGCGCTCGCCTCCGCCCGAACCGGGGACAACAACCAGCTCAACAGCCTGGTCAATCAGGCCGAGGCAGTGCGGGGCACGGACGGACAGTTCGTCAACGACTGCAGCGACTCCCTGAACCGGCCCACCCCGGACCGGGTGCGCGAACTCGTTGTCGACTGGGGCAAGCAGTACCCGCAGTTCGGCACGGTGGCCGCCCTCAACCTGGTGAAGTGCCTCAACTGGCCGAGCGGCTCGGCGCCGACGGACCCGCAGAACATGTCCGTAGACGTGCTGCTGCTGGGCGTCCGGAACGATCCGATCGCCGGCGGACAGGGCGTGGCCGCCACCGCGGCCACCATCATCAACGCCGGTGCCACCAGCAGACGGGTGATGTGGCAGGGCACCGGACACGGAGCGAGCATCTACTCAGCCTGTGCGCTACCACCGGTGCTGAGCTACCTGGAGACGGGCGACATCCCGCCGACCGACACCTTCTGCCCCGCCTGAGCGTCAGCGGCGACGGGCCGGTGTACGGTGCGGTCGTGGCAGAGGCTGACTCGATCCGCGCCGGCTCGGCAAAAAACCTGGTGAACACTTTGGCGAACACCTTCGCTCCGCGCTCCGGTCCACCCAGCACCGCGACGGTTCTGCGCTCGGCGCTGTGGCCGATAGCCATCATGTCGATCATCCACCGCACCTACGTGCTGACCTCCAACGGTTACATCACCGACGACTGGGCCCCGGTCTACCGGGCCGTGCGCAACTTCCGGGCCGGCGTCGACATCTACAACGAGAACTTCGACCTCGTCGACCCGCACTATCTGTATCCGCCGGGCGGCACCCTGCTGATGGCCCCGTTCGGCTATATCGACAGCGAGTTCGCCGCCCGTAACTGGTTCATCGTGTTCAACACACTGGCCATCATCGGTGCCGGGATCCTGCTGGTGCGGCTGTTCAGGTTTTCCCTGACCTCTGTGGCACTGCCAGCCCTGCTGGCGGCGATGTTCGTCACCGAATCGGTGACCAACACCCTGGTGTTCACCAACGTCAACGGCATCATCCTGCTGCTTGAGGTGCTCTTCCTCCGATTCCTCCTCGATGGCCGGACCAGCCGGGAATGGGTGGCAGGTATCGCGATCGGCCTGTCCCTGGTGGTCAAACCGGTGCTGGCGGTGCTGCTGCTACTGCCACTGCTGAACCGGCAGTGGCGCACCCTGACCGCCGCCGTCGCGGTACCGGTGGCCTTCAACGCGGTGGCCTGGCCGCTCGTCGCGGACCGGATGAACTTCATTGACCGGACGCTGCCCTACCTGTCCGCAACCCGCGACTACTTCAACAGTTCAGTCCTTGGCAACGGGGTGTACTACGGGCTGCCGATGTGGCTGATCTTCGCGCTGCGAGTGCTCTTCGTGGTGCTAGCGGTGGCGAGTCTGTGGCTGCTCAACCACCACTACCGCACCCGGGATCCGCTGTTCTGGGCGCTCACCTCCTCCGGGGTGCTGCTGATCACCTCCTGGCTGACACTGTCACTGGCGCAGGGTTACTACTCGATGCTGCTGTTCCCGTTCCTGATGACCGTGGTGCTACCCAACTCGGTGCTGCGCAACTGGCCGGCATGGCTGGCCACCTACGGATTCCTGACCATGGACCGCTGGCTGATGTGGCGCTGGCCCACCACCGGCCGGTTCCTGGAGTACATGAAGATCACCTACGGCTGGTCGCTGATGCTCGTGGTGGTGTTCTGCGTCCTGTACTTCCGTTATCTGGACGCTAAGGCCGACGGCCGCCTCGACGGAGGGATCGACCCGCGGTGGATGGCACCGCAGCCACGGCAACGGGGCGGTCCGACGCCGAGTGTGACGCCCGCGTGACGGCGGGCGCGAACCATCGCCCGGTGATCCCGCCTGGGCCACGATCGCGCTAGCGTGCAGTGATGAGCTCAAAGCCCGCTCCCAGGGTGGAACTGTCCGACGATCAGTGGCGCGAGCGACTCTCCGGGGAGGAATACCACGTCCTGCGGCAGGCCGGAACGGAACGCGCGTTCACCGGCGAGTACACCGACACCACCACCGAAGGCATTTACCAGTGCCGGGCCTGCGGCGCCGAAGTGTTTCGCAGCACGGAGAAATTCGAGTCGCACTGCGGATGGCCGTCATTCTTCGATCCGGCGGAATCCGACGCGGTGATCCTGCGACCGGATACCTCCATGGGCATGCACCGGGTCGAGGTGCTGTGCGCCGGCTGCCACAGCCACCTGGGGCATGTGTTCGAAGGGGAGGGCTACCCGACCCCGACCGATCAGCGGTACTGCATCAACTCGATCTCGTTGCGTCTGGCACCGGCACCGCCGACACCCTGATCGCGTTCCCGGCTCAGGGCAACCGGCTGACCAACTCCTCGACACCCACCCGCGGGCCGGTGAAAAACGGGATCTCCTCGCGGACATGCCGGCGTGCTTCGGTCGCCCGTAGGTCACGCATCAGGTCGACGATGCGGTGTAACTCCTCGGCCTCGAATGCCAGGATCCACTCGTAGTCGCCCAGGGCGAAGGCCGGCACGGTGTTGGCGCGCACATCTTTGTATCCGCGTGCGGCCATCCCGTGGTCGGCCAGCATCTTCCGTCGCTCCCCGTCGGGTAGCAGATACCAGTCCAGCGACCGCACGAACGGGTAGACACAGACATAGTTGCCGGGCTCTTCACCGGCTAAGAACGCCGGCACATGGCTCTTGTTGAATTCGGCCGGGCGGTGCAACGCGACGCTGCTCCACACCGGCTTGGTGGCCCGGCCCAGGCTGGTGGTGCGGCGAAAGTCGCTGTAGGTCGCCTGCAGGGTTTCGATGCGTTCGGCGTGCGTCCACATCATGAACTCGGCATCGGCGCGCATCCCGGCCACGTCGTACAGGCCGCGCACCACCACACCGTTGTCTTCCTGCTGTTTGAGAAAGGTCGAGGTTTCATCGACGACGGCGGCCCGGGCTTCGTCGTCGTAGCCCAGCACCCCGGGTTCGACGGCGAACGCCGAGAACATCACGTAGCGGATGGTGGCGTTGAGCGTGTCGTAGTCCAGTCTCGCCATGGCTCCATGGTGCCACGCCCGGCCTCAGGTCCGTGTTGCAGCCACCAGCGCATCCGCGGCCCGGCCGGCCGCGGCCAGACAGGCCGGGACCCCGACCCCGTCCAGGAAGTTACCGGTGATCGCGATCCCGGCCGGCAGCCTGGCCCGAACTTCCGCGGCCAATCCGGCGTGGCCGGGACCGTACTGGGGCAGCGCGTCGATCCAGCGCTGCACCAGCACCTCGACCGGATCGACGCGAATGCCGAACACCGTCTGCAAATCCGCCAGCGCCCAGCCCCGCAATTGCTCATCGGAGCAGGCTCGAGCGATATCGTCGCCGAACCGACCGAAGGACAACCGCAGCAGTTCAGCGCCACCGCGGCTGCCCCACTTACGGCTGGTCAGGGTGATCGCCTTGGAATGCAGATCCTCCCCGCTGGCCACCAGGACTCCGGACTGCGGTGGAAGCGGGGTCCCGGCCGGGACAGCCATGGCCAGCACCACCGCCGAGGCGACCGGCACCCGGGCCGCTGCCGCGGCGGCGTGGGGCGCGATACCGCCGAGGAGGCGCGCGGTATGCGGGGCCGGTAACGCCAGCACGACCCCGTCGGCGCGGGTGATTCCACCGGCCGCGTCGGTGAGCACCCACTCGGCGCCGTCGCTCTCGAGGGCGCCGATCGCGACCTGCGCCCAGCGCACATCGCTGCGCCGCCGCAGCTCTTCCAGCAGCACCCGATAGCCGCCGTCGACGGCCCCGAACACCGGCCCGCTGGAGCTGCCCGGCAGCACCGCACGGACCGCTGCGGTCAGGTTGTCCGCACCGGAGTCCAGCGCTCGGGCCACCGTCGGCACCGCCGAGCGCAGCCCGATGGTTGCCGCCGAACCCGCATAGATCCCCGACAGCATGGGATCCACTGAGCGGGCCACCACCTGCTCCCCAAACCGCTCCCCCACCAGCGCGCCGACGGCGGGGTCGGCGCCGCGCCGCCAGTTCAGCGGCCGGTCCGGTTCGGAGGCGATCCGGGCGGCGGTCGCCGAATCGACCAGTCCGGACATCGACGACGGCGATCCGGGGATGCCGTTGACCGCCCCGGGCGGCAACGGATGCAGCCGGGCACCGCTGTAGATGGCGGTCCGCACGCCGGTGGGGGTGATCTGCCGGTCGGCTAAACCTAATTCGGCCAGCAGTGCGGGCACCTCGGGACGGCGGACCAGGAACGCCTCGGCACCGACATCCACCGGTTGGCCGCACAGCGTCTCGGTGCGGAGCACCCCACCGAGTCGGTCGGCCGGATCGAACAGCGTGATGGTGGCCTCGGCGCCCACTGCGCAGCGAATGCGGTGGGCGGCGGCCAGACCGGAGATCCCGCCACCGACAACTGCGTAACGA
>Ga0180432_10008937_pt1 | contig 12334 bp, 14 predicted proteins | sample SS_ome_10_FD_132414 | JGI IMG/M metagenome (GOLD analysis project Ga0180432, IMG submission 132414) | Hypersaline lake sediment archaeal communities from the Salton Sea, California, USA - SS_1_MS_2 metaG | ecosystem: Environmental > Aquatic > Non-marine Saline and Alkaline > Hypersaline >...
ATTTGAAAACGAGATAGTTCTTGCCAAGAAATACGGCATGGAGCTTGCATCTGTTATTCCGCTATTAGAATACATCTTAGGCCTTGAGGCAGAAATAAAGAAAAAAACACTACTTGCTTTTGACAGGGCATTTGCAAACAGCATAAAACAACTCTCAGTCTCTCTTTGCAGGCAGCTGGGAATAGAAGTACCGGGTGCCGGTAAAGCCGGGGCTAGAACAGGTATTTTTAAAAAAAGACTATAGAAGGGTATAAGGAGATGCAATGGCATTATTAAAAGAAGATAAGCTAGAAGAATTTCATATTGATAACTATTTAAAAAATTTAAAAACTGGAGCTCCCAAAGAAAAGAAGTATTTAAGTAGCACTGAGGCATTTTTAGATCTTTGCAGCTCAGTTCAGGCATATTTTGAAGAAGAGTGGAAAAAAGCAGAGGGCCAGGAGTTAAAAATTCTTGAGCGCCAGAGAAAAGCCTTAATAGGAATACCTGATCATGTTAATTACTTTAAGGACATAATAAGTAAATACCTGGAGGATAATGCAAAAACAGGCTCGCCCTATCCTAAATGGTATAAAAGCTTAACTGATGCAATATTTCATGAAGTATGGGGCCTTTCCGGGATTAGTGCCTGGATGGATATGCCGGAAAGCTCATCAGCAAAGATAATAGGGGAGAGAATATACTTTCTAATCGACGGGAAAATGATGCTTCAGGAGCAGAAGATTTCTCCAAACAGGTTTAATGCGCTTAAAAAAGCACTTCTTCTATTAACGCCTGAGGTGCCTGGCAGCAGCCCCAATATTGAGATTTTAATGCATTCAGGCCAGAGGGTAACATTTTACGGCGGAACTCTTACAAAAGAGGGCCAGGATATTATGGTATTTCGTAAGTATGTTGTTTTTAACTATAGCCTTGAAGAGCAGGCAAGAAGAAAAACTATTCCAAAAGAAGCAGTAGGCTTGCTTAAAAATCTGGCCCGGGTAGGATTTAATGTTTTATTTTGCGGAGCAGTTAGGACTGCAAAAACTACAATGCTGACCACTTTTCAGCTTCTTGAAGATAAGAGCCTTGAGGGAGTATTAATTGAGTCAAATGCTGAAATTCCGCTTCATAAGCTTATGCCGGGAGCTCCTGTAATGCAGCTTGTCTGTGATGGCGAGGCGCTATCGGGTATTACCAAGCAGCTTATGCGCTCAGATGGAGACTATATTATTTGCGGAGAAGCAAGGGATGGAAATATGTTAAATCTTCTTGTTGAGATAGCAAACCGGGGCACCAGGCACTGTAAAAGCACAATTCATCTAACCGATGTATTTGACCTTCCTTATGATATAGCAAATATGATTGTAAATAAAAAGGGAGGAAGCCTGGACCATACCATAATAAAAGTTGCCAAAAGCTTTCATTATGTTTTTAGCTTTATACAGCTTGCCGACAGATCGCAGAAAAGACTCAAAGGCATTTATGAGATCCGCTATGACGGTAAAACTCATAATATATCAATGCACCAGATATGCAGATATGATCTTAAAAGCGATAGCTGGAGCTTTGCGCATGATATAGGAATAGATAAGGAAGCTATTGCAAAAGAGGAAAATTATGATGCTTTTATATCATTTGAAAATGAGCTTAAAAAGCTTTCTGAGAAATTTCCAATGAAAAATTATGAAGCTGTTATTCCGTTTTACTCAAAAGGGAGCTAATTTTTATGGTAAATATTATTGATATACTTTTTAGATTAATTTTATATCTTGGAATCTTTGCCGGAATATGGCTTTTTCTTGGAAGGTTTTTTGTAAGTTTTTTCAGGCAGAAAAGAATGGGTTATAGGTTCAGTGGTAGCACTGCAGCCCGTCCAGATAATAGATTTAGCGCCCATATAAGGCTTCTTATAATGATGACTACATCAAGAAAAGGAAAAGATGTTGTCTTTTATTTTCTGTTTTTTTCAGTGTTTTTATTTATTACAACTTTTGCTGTTTTTTCTGGCCTTTTTGGCATAAGCATATTTTTTGTATTGCTATCTGTATTAATAGGACTTCTTCCTTATATTTATCTTCGCTTCAGGTTAAAAAGCATCCAGCTTGAGGGCAGTTATGAAGCAGAGAATTTGATAGCTGAGCTAACGAATATGTATAAGATCTCAGACTATAATATGCTCTCTGCAATAGATAAAACAATAGAAAACATTGAAGACAGCCCTCTATCAAAAAAAGCCCTGTTTATTTTAAGTTTAAAAATAAAAGATTATAAAAGCAGGTATGAACTTGAATCCGCAGTAGATTTTTTTGTGTCAATGTTTGGAACCGAATGGGCAACGCTGCTTGGCATGAGTATTTTTGAATCTATAGAAAATGGAACTGATGTCTCAGTTTCTCTGGATAATATACTTTCCAACCTGAAGCAGATTAAGGATTCAATTGAAAAGGACAAGAGGGCAAATTATGAAGCATTTATAATGGTTAAGTTTGTAATTCCTGTTGTATATGTACTGTCAGTTATTACCTGTATTAAGTATTTTGGCTTTACCCTTTCAAAGTTTTTTTATTATCAGTTCTACAGCGCTCTGGGATTGAAGTTTTTTATCGCAATTATCCTGCTTTCAATTATCAGTTTTTGGTCCATGTATATTTTAAGTAAACCTAAATTTGATTTTTAAAAAAATGAATACTCAGATAATTTATTTTGCAGCAGTTTCTATTTTATCAATTAGCTGTCTTGGATTTTTTATCCGGGCTATATTGATTTCAGCTCCACCAGCAAATGCAAGGTTTGGTATTGGCCGAAGTTTTAAAGATAGATTTGGGGCAGGCAAGGTACTTAGCCTCGGTGTGGTAAATATTTCTCTTTTAAATTACCAGATTGTAAGATTTTTGGCTCTGGCAATATGGTTTGTTTTAATAATACTTTTAAAGGTAACAAGGGGTATACCTTTATTTGGTCCCCAGCTATTCTTACTTATTGTTTTAGCAGTTGCAAGTACTCCAAAACATAAAATAGGACGAATCAGACTGCCATTTTCATACATAGAAGGATTCTTTGGCAGAGTAAAAAAAAGAAAAGCAAATAAGGAAATTTATAGAAGCCTGTCCCAGCTAATTAACCTTTTTACAATTAAGGGGGAAAGCATCTTAGGTTCAAATTATATCTTTGGGGAGATTATAAAGTTCAGCAAGGTTACAAAGCCTGTATATCTAAAGATGCTTTCAATGTGGAACATGGATAAAAGGCAGGAGGCAGCCGATTATTTTGCTGATGCAATCGGTACAAAAGAAGCAAAAAGTCTTGCTGCTATTTTTTTAAAACTTGACCACATAAGCCCAAAAGAGCTTAAAGTGCAGCTTTTAAATTACCAGAACAACATAAAGACAGAGGCAATTACTGCGCGAGAAAAGATTAATGAAAGAAACGGAAACCTTATTTATATACTGGCAATAATTTCAGCAGTAGTAGTTCTATTAAATTTTTTAGTGGTGGTTTTAACAGATGTTTTTACGTCTTATAGTTTATTATCTTTTTAAAAGAAGGAGAGGGGCTCATATGAAGACATTTATTGTAATAATGGCCACAGTGATCTTAGGGATCTTGATCTGGGGGCTGATCCTTGGGCCTGGAGACAATTCATTATATTCCCAGGCAACAAGGCTATTAAACCATGGAATAGAGCAGCTCCAGACAATTCCGTAGAAATAAAGCATATTCATAATATATTTTTATTTAAAGGTGCCATTCTATGAAAACCTTTATAGTAACTATTGCTGCCGTGATTTTACTCATGGTATTTCCCATGCAGAATGTCCAGGATATAGTAAATTCTCACAGGATAGAAAGATTTGATGAGATAGTATATGTCGCCTGCCAGAGAGCAAGAACAGAAGGTCGTTTTACAGATTCCAATATATCCCAGTTAAAAAGTGATATTCTTTCAGAATTTCCCGATGTGAGTGAGGATGAACTAATAATAGATGTAACAACTTCAATGAAATATAAGAGGTTTGAATTTGACAGCAGGGAGACAATTGGCTACAGGATAGGTGTTCCGGTAAAAAGAATAGTTAACCTGGGAAGCTTTTTAGGGATAAAGGATGAGGACAACAGGTTTACTTATATTATGGAGGGCTACGTTTTAAGCGAGGCGCTGGAATGAAGATCTTTATAATAACTATTGCAGTAGTAATAGTTTATTCTTTTACAATGGTATTTTCCCAGGACTACAGGCAGGCTCAGAGAAATAGTTACAGGTTAAAATACGTATGTGAAGAACTTTCTGCAACAGGGGCAGCCTTCTATGATCTGGAAGACTATTCAGAAGGCTATACCATATTTAATACTGAAGAGGGTATAGGGGCTATAAGAGAACAAATAACGAATCTTCTTTCAGTAGACAGCGGTTTAACCCCTGTAGATAAGTCATACTGGTTAGAACCGATAAAGTATATGGTTTATTTTTATGATGATTCAGAGATCTGCAAAGTTTATGCTAATGGAAATTTTGATAGGGAAGAGGCTTTTACATATGGCAGCACTCATGAAGATGACTGGACCGAATACAACATGGCTATTTCTGACCCTACAGTAGTCGTTACCATTAATGCCGGACCGGCAAGGTTCAGGGTAAAATTTTTAGATTCCATACCAGATATTATAAGGAGTTCTTCTCATGAGTGGGAAGGAAGGTAAGTGATAATTATAAAAAGAATAAAACATCTTAAGACCAAAGATATACACTAATTGATACAGTTCTCAGCTTATAGATCAACCCTATAAACCTCTTTAGAGGATATACCAAAAGTTACCCGTGAAACCGCTTACCGGTTGTTTACATTTAGTATAAAATATTGGCTTAAATTTAAACCATAAATTCCCCAGAGAAAGGTAAAAGTGGGATATATCCATTATATATCTAGGGCTACCCCCATTGTCGAATATTACCTGTTATTATCCGTAAATAAAAGAAAATGATAAAAAAAGAATATGGCTTTACTCTTGTGGAGCTAATGGTTGTAATAGTGATTCTTGCTGTACTGACTGGAGTTGCAGTGGTGAGTTATCTAAATCTTTCTCCCAGGACAAAAGAGAGCAGAACCGAACTTGAGATGAGAAATATTTCTACTGCTTTAAGTACCTATAGTGCAGATAATAATGTATATCCCCTTACGACTGGTTATCCAGATGAAGTAGAGTCAGGTGGATATATGGCAAATTTTTCCAGATGATGATGCGGAGGCAAGATGAAAATAATCGCTTTTATCGAAGACTATAAGGTTGTAAAAAAGATCCTCGATCACCTGGGTATATGCGAGTTTGATAAAAAGAGGGCTCCTCCAAAAGTAGCAGAGGACCCGGCAGGATTTGATGAATATATTATTGATGACTATATAGACAGCGACCATGTGTGCTGAAAGCTTTTATCAGGTGGTATTATATGAGCCTGCCATAATATATGGGCTTATATAAGATTTTTTTGTTTTTTTCTCTTTATTCCATGTTTTTTCCGGTTAGCTACTTCTGATTGTGTCTATTATTTATCCGATAATGACCAATATTTCGACTGGTGGGGGATTATAGGTCTGAGATCCATAAGCAAATTCTTATAAGTTTGCTGACAAAGAGGTAGTAGTATCTACCCTGGGAACACTATACAGCATACAGGAAGCAGATGAAGAGTCTGAGACATTAAGGGAAGGTATCTCCAGGGAATATAATCCACTCATAGGATATAACTTCATGCTGTTTACCCTTCTGTATTTCCCCTGCATGGCTGGAATGGCAGTGTTCAGAAGGGAAGCAGGCTGGAAGGAGATGTGGTTCCAGATAGGATATATACTGCTGCTGGCATGGATAGTATCGTTTGTTGTTTTCCAAATAGGAAGACTGTTTATATAAAAGGTGAGTGCAAATGCAAATATATGAACTGATAATAATTATAATATTAGGATTAGTATCACTGGCAGCAGTTTTAATCCTTACAGTAAGGAATGCTAGAGGCAAAGGGACATGCTCAAATGGGGCATGTCCCTCTTGCAGTCTTATAGATGGATGCATGGAAAAAGAAAAATCTGACAGCCGTAAAATCTCTATTAATAGTAAATAAGTGTTAAACCAGGCTTTAATTGCAGTACTGTTTGTAGCTCCATAAGCATTAGTAAGGAAGTTGGTGTTTTTTCCAGATGCAGAATATCAATTTCTTGAGGATAATTACATCATTTAAAAGATTTCTATTTATTCGCACAATAATTGATGTTAACATGTTTTGAAATTATCTTAGAACAATTAAATTATAAAAAACTGAGGTTTAATGTTATATGAATTGACTAATCTACTTGCCATTAGTTTTCATTTTTATTGTTCTATTACTATCTGGCTGCAGCAATGAGCCAAGACACACTATTGCAGATTGGGACAAAATCCAGCAGCAGCGACTAGACTCAATAGGAAAAGAAGTACAATATAAAGCAAAAGTGCTGGAGATTATCTCTAAAAAAAGCAGGAACAGGAAGGCGGCAGGGAATCTACTCTTCAAGTGATAAAGGTAAGGATTTCAAACGGTCCTTTTAAAGGCGAGATAGTAGAAGCAGACAATCTTATAGAGACAGATGGTGTCTATAATATAGTTGTAAGTGAAGCGGACCAGATCTTCATTCTCCCTGAATTTGACAGCCAGGCAAATATAGTAAATTCTTATGTTACAGATATCGTAAGAGATAAATATCTAATAATCATAACAGTCCTAGTGAACTTTTAAAATTTTCCTAACATTACTTTAAAGAAATATGCTTGAAATCATCAGCACATTCTTTAAACGCATCCAGTATCAAAGGCGAGAAGAAACCCGTTTTTACCCTGTCGTCTCCAACCGTGATAATTTTTTTAGCTTCTTTGTGTGATAGTGCTTTTTTGTAAGGACGGTCACTTGTAAGAGCATCGTATATATCGACGATACTCATTATTTGTGCGCTTAACGGGATTTCTTCACCTTTGAGACCATGAGGATAACCCGAACCGTCATATCTCTCATGGTGAAACTCTATAATCTCTTTAGCAAACTTGAGAAACTTACTTTCACTTATATATTTTTCGGTTCTCTCTATTATGTCCCTCCCGATTATAGTATGTCTTTTTATAGCATCATATTCATTTTTTGTTAGTTTTCCCGGTTTTAAAAGTATTCCATCACTTATACCTACTTTACCTATATCATGCAGTGTTGCTGACTGGGACATCAGGTCAATAATGTCATCACTAAGCTTATCGGGAATTTTATCCTTTAACTTCTCAGCAAGACATCTATAGTAATATTTAGTCCTCCTTATATGGTCCCCTGTTTCATTATCCCTAAATTCAGCCATTATCACCATTGCTGCTATCAGTGCTTCCTTTATGTTTTCTAATTCCGATGTTCTGAGCTCAACAAGGTGTTCTATACCTTTCCTGTATTTTTCCAGCTCCAGTTGGTTTTTTATTCGAGACTTTATCACTTCGGTATTAAAAGGTTTTGTCAGATAATCAGCAGCTCCAATATCAAGTCCTTTTTTTTCATTGATATTGTCAGCAGCAGCAGTTATAAAAAATATGGGTATATTTTTTGTAGTCTTTCTTTCTTTTAATATCCTGCATAATTCAAATCCATCAATCCCTGGCATAAAGACGTCAAGCAATATAATATCAGGCTTGATATTCCTTAAAAGTATCAGAGCTTGTTCTGCACTTTGGGCAGTATATGTTTTCCAGTCCTTTTTGCATATGGTCTGAAGAATTTTTCGACTGACCAGGTCATCGTCTACAATAAGAATTTCATGCTTATCCTTATACAATTATTTACCCTTTTAAATCAAATTATTAGACTTGCTATCATCAGTGAAACTCCCTGACTTAAGTCGAGGCTTCTTATATTATTCCCCCAACCCGAGTTCTAATTGCCCGATGTCCTCTTTATATTGATATTCTACATAATCCATTATAGCTTTTTTATTGAGCCCTGCCGTATATGCACAGTAACCTCTTGACCATATTCCGCCTCTTGAATATATTGCTTTTTTCATAAAATCAAACTTCTCTTTAAGATTGATTCCACTTTTTGACTTCATATACTATACTGTATTGGCAACTGAAACTCTCGGTGGTATTACTATAAATATGTGAACATGGTCTTTTTGTACATTTATTTTTCTTACCTATCCACCACCAGACTGAAGTCTGGTGGTTTAGCAGAAGAATAAAAAGTAATTATCATGATATATTTTATAATAATATAAAGAAAATGAAAGAGCAAAATATATATAAATTAATTATTTTATATTATAATAAAACTTTGTTAAAATGTATCTATATTTAAATTATTAAACAAAATTTATCTATTTAATTTAATGAAAAATATAACTGACATAGAGAGATTGCTTAACAGCTTTGACGTATTATTTTTTGTTGCTGAAAAAAACGGAAAAGTAATATTCGTAAATGATGCAGTCTTTTCCAGACTTGGGTATTCTAGAAAAGATATATTGGGAATGGGAGTAATAGACTTTCATCCAGATGAATACAAAAAAGATGCTGAAGCTATCTTTGCCGAGATGCTAAAAGGCAATAAAAAAAACTGTAACATTCCCCTTTTGAAAAAAGATGGTTCATATATCCCTGTAGAGACAAAGATATGGCATGCAAAGTGGTTTGGCGAGGATTGTATTTTTGGTATTTCAACCGATCTTTCTGAAACACAGGAACTATTAGATAAATTACAAAAATATTTTGAAATAAATCCCACACCAATGGCTATAAGCAGTATCGAGACAGGAAGATTTATAGATGTAAATGATTCTTTTTTAAAAATATTAGGTTATTCGCGTAACGAGGTGATGGGGAAGAGTAGTAGTGAATTGAAATTATTTATAAATTATGGTGATAGAGAAAAAATAGCGGATAAAATCCAGAAAGAAGGCAAAGTTGAAAACGTAGAAGTAGGTGTAAGGACTAAAGAAGGCGATATCCTTAACGGACTCTTTAGCGGTATACCGATTAGAACTCAATCTGGTAGAACACTTTTAACAGCGATGACAGATATAACAGAATTAGTCAGGCTAAAGGAAATATCGAAAAAGAGGGAAGACCTCTTAAAGATTGCAATTCAAATCAGTACTGAATCTTTAAACAATTTATCCCCTGATAATCTTTATAAATCAATTGACAAAATTCTTGATATTCTAGGCAATTTCTATGATGTGGACAGAAGTTATGTCTTTACTTTTTCTGAAGACTTAAAGTTTTCAAGTAATACAAACGAATGGTGTAATGAAGGGATAGAACCTCAAATCAAAAATCTGCAGAATGTTCCTTCTGAAATTGTACCCTGGTGGATCGATAAGCTTAAAAAAGGTGATTATATTAATATCCCCGATGTAGATCTTTTACCAGCTGAAGCCAGTAATGAAAAAGAAATACTTCAAGGCCAGCAGGTAGAAACACTTCTAGTATTTCCTCTTGTACGCGGGAAAGAACTGATAGGTTATTTCGGATTTGATAGTGTTGGAAGAAAAAGAAAATGGGAGTTGGCAGAAATATCCACAATAAAGGTTTTTGCAAGCATGATTGCAGCTGGTATCATTCTCTGCAAGTACAAAAAGAATGAAGAAGAATCAAGTGAAAAACTCCAAAAAATAATTTTGTCTAAAGACAGATTCCTTGCTAACTTAAGCCATGAGATGCGGACACCCCTTAATGGCATTAATGGCTATCTGGAACTACTGAAAGACCTATCACTAAATAGTAAACAGAAAGAGTTTGTAAACGATATTGATAGCTGCAACAAATCTCTTATATGTTTCGTAAATGAGATCCTTGACTTTGTAGGAATCAAAGGCGGAACTATTATATTGAAAGAAGAGCCTTTTGATTTATTCCAGCTTATAGATGAAGCTTCTAAAATATTTAGCAGCAACATAAGAGATAGGAAGCTAAAACTAATAATTAATATTGATGATTCTGTCCATAGATTTTTAGTAGGAGATACTGAAAAACTTAAACAGGTTTTTTCAAATATTGTCGGAAATGCAGTAAAATTTGCTAAAAAAGGAAATATCTTTATCACGGGGAGCACAAGAAGTGAGAACAGCAGGGAAGCAGTGATTGATTTTTCTGTCAAAGATACAGGTGTGGGTATCTCAGAAAAAACACTAGATGGAATTTTTGAACCTTTTGCAACAGAAGAATATTTATATAATAGTGGAAAAGGACTCGGCCTGGGCCTTCCTATTTGTAAAAGGCTGGTTGAGAAGATGGGCGGAGATATGTGTATTAAAAGCAGGAAGGGCAGGGGGACAAAAGTAAGTTTTTCAGTGAAGCTTAAAAAGATAGATGATTTAGATCAAATAGAAAAAAGAAAAAGAAAAAGAATACTGGAAAAAATAGAAACGGACCTTGATATACTTTTAGCTGAAGATGATGAGACCAGTTCAAGACTTTTTACGGAAATACTAAAAAAAATACAACTGAAATGTGACCTTGTTATAAACGGAAAAGAAGCAATTGAAGCAGTAAAAAGAAAAGATTACAGTATAATATTTATGGATGTAAGGATGCCGGAGATGGATGGAATTGCTACGACAAAAAAGATACGAAAAATGATGAATAGCAAAGATTATCCAGTAATAGTGGCAGTTTCAGCTTTTGCATCAGAAAGGGATAAGAGTAATTTCATTGAAGCTGGCATGAATGACCATATTACCAAGCCCATAGATATAGAGAAGGTAATAGATATACTAAAAAAAATTCCGGCAAAAAAGAAAATTTTTGGTAAAAAATTTGATGATAGATCTATATGCATTTCTACATTAATGAGAGAAACCCAGATTGATAAAAAGATATGCAAGGATCTGGTCGATATATTTACGGAACAGTACATGCCTCTGATTAAAAAGATAAGAGAGAAGATCAATAAGGGTAAGATGGAAGATGCGGGCAGACTTCTGCACAGGTTAAAAGGAGCCTCTGCAAATATAAGGGCAAATAATATTTATAATAGCGTAGTTCAGGCTGAAAGGTCTATTAGAGAGAAAAAAAATAAGAAGGCCCTGTATTTAATCGAAAAAATAGATGCGCAGATAGAAGCCCTGTCAGTCCCAAAAAAAAGTAATTAAATATACTTATGGTTGAATTTTTTATCTTTTTTAATAATAAACCATTTGTTTATTATTATAATCCTTTTAAAGTATGAAAAATAAGAGATATAGAGCCCTTATTGTTGAAGATGACCCAACAAGTGTAAAATTTTATGAATCGGTGCTAAAAAAAGAAAATTTTCAAGTACTAGTATCCAATACTGCTTCCCACGGGCTGAAGGTCTTAGAGACTACCGATATCGATGTATTGATTCTGGATCTGAAACTGCCTGATATGGATGGTATCAATGTTTTAAAGAAGATGTATAAGAACCCGAGGTATAATCAGGTTTCGATAATCATTGCAAGCTGTAAGGATGAAGAGGTAGATGTTGTAGTCGGATTGGAACTTGGAGCTGATGATTATATCATAAAGCCTGTAAGGCCCAGGGAAATGGTAGCAAGGATCAAAAACAGTATTGCAAAAAAACGGTATATGTTTCCTGCTGATTCTGAAAGTATTAGATTTGGAGAAAATGAATTTGATTTTTCTTTAAAACAGCTAAAGAGTAATGGAAAAAAGATTAGGTTGAGTGCTAAAGAGTATCATATACTTTTCTTTTTTCTGACAAATCCTAACAGAATATTAACAAGAGAAGAGTTTTTAAAAAAGATATGGTTTATTAATTCAGAAATTGACACAAGGACAGTGGATGTACATGTAGCAGCCCTGCGAAAAAAAATACAGGATAGAGAAAATAAATATATTGAAACAATCAGGGGTATTGGCTATAGGTTTAATAAACCTTAATAGAAGTATTCATTTGGCATCACTCCATAATTGTTTTTAAATTAAAGTGATGAACCAGCAATAAATTGAATATTCTTATGAAGAAATAAATACAATTAATCAGGGACATTAAATAATAAGTCGATTTTAGCCAAATTTTCTACCGCCAGAGCAATCTTTGTGCAGCCATGCAATTTTGTATCCAGGTTCTCCAATAAAATCCTAAGGGATAGACGTAATAAGGCTGCTACATTCTTTAAACACCAGGAAAGCGCAAGAGGCATGATCTACATTACAAATAACATGTAAGCTAACAAATGTAGTTCGGGGTAGAATTAACTAATTGAACAGGCATCGTTTTTCTATAAAGGTATCTTATTTAATAATAATTTTACAAACATTTTACAATATTCATAATTAAATTAATATATTTAAGTTAAAATAACTAAAAGTA
>Ga0180432_10008938_pt1 | contig 12333 bp, 5 predicted proteins | sample SS_ome_10_FD_132414 | JGI IMG/M metagenome (GOLD analysis project Ga0180432, IMG submission 132414) | Hypersaline lake sediment archaeal communities from the Salton Sea, California, USA - SS_1_MS_2 metaG | ecosystem: Environmental > Aquatic > Non-marine Saline and Alkaline > Hypersaline >...
GGCGTCAGCTGATCGAATTCGTCACCCTTGTCGGCCAGTACGATGCGCTGGCGATGACACTGACCACCCTGGGCGTACCGATGGATTACCCGGACTGAGCGGTACCGCGGTCCGTAGGATTCGGCCCATCCGGCGGCAACGGTGCGGCCGGCCAGAGTTCAGGAGTTTGCGGGTGAGCGACGCTCTGTTGCGGGAAGCAGTCATGACCGCCGGTGCGGCCATGGGCGAGGCGATCGGCATCTTCATGCTGCATCCGGAGACGTTCGCCGGAAGTATCGCCGCGGGTTACCAGAACCCGTTCGCGGGCTATGTCGCCGGTCGCGGGGGGGTGCTCGGCGAGGCGACCGGGACCACGGTTGCCTCGATCTTCGCGATATTCGAGCCGAACTTCATCCGCGCCATGTGGGATGAGGGCCGCGCGGTTCGAGGTGCGGCCGGTGCGGCGCAGGTGTACTGGGACCAGGCGGCGGAATTCGGCCGGAAGTACCTCGCCGCAGCGCCGGGTGCGGATCGGATTGCCGCGTTGGGCGAGAAGATCATCGCCGCGACTCCGATCGTCGGTCTGCCGATGTACGCCGGCTGGCGGGAGATGCCACTGGCATCCGAGGCCCCGGCCCGGGCGCTGCAGGTGATGTTCGTGCTGCGCGAGTTGCGCGCCGACGTGCATTTCAACGTGCTTGCCAACTCGGGTATCACTCCGGTCGAGGCGCATATGCTCCATGGTGGCCGGGATTACACGGCCATGTTCGGCTGGACGGAGCCGTTCGCCGACGGCGCAGATAAGACCGACCGCTACGCCGCTGTCGAGGAGGCGACCAACCGCCGGATGGCCGCCGTCTTCGACGCCGCCCTGGAACTCGACGAGGCAGAGGAATTGGCCCGGTTCAGCGCCGCGGCGCTGGATCGGTTGAGAGTCAACGTCCCGCCGGCGGGCTAGCACCCGATGCCGATAGCTGACGGCGAGACCTTCGCCGGCTACCAGATCCTGCGGATCCTCGGTGCCGGCGGGATGGGCGAGGTGTACCTGGTCCAGCACCCGAGGCTGCCGCGCCGGGAGGCACTGAAAGTGCTCAGCAGCGCGGTCAGCCACGATGAGGAGTATCGGCAGCGTTTCGGTCAGGAGGCCGAGATGGTCGCGACGCTGCGGCACCCGCATATCGTGACCATCTACGACCGCGGCGAGGCGGACGGCAAACTGTGGATCGCGATGGAGTTTGTCGACGGTATCGATGCGGGGCGGCTGCTGGAGGACCGTCACCCCGGCGGGATCCCGGCCGGCGAAGTGTCGCGCATCGTCACCGCCGTCGCCGCCGCGCTGGATTACGCACACGGCCGCAAACTGCTGCATCGTGACATCAAGCCCGCCAATATTCTGCTGGGTTTGCCGGAGTCGGGCGACGACCGGGTGATGCTGGCCGACTTCGGAGTAGCCCGGTGGATCGACCAGTCCAGCAATCTGACCGGCGCCGAAATGACGGTCGGCACGGTCACCTACGCCGCCCCGGAACAACTCAAGGGGGAGCAGATCGACGGACGCGCCGACCAGTACGCGCTGGCGGCGACCGCCTTTCACCTGCTCACCGGCGCAGCGCCGTTCACCAACAGCAACCCGGCGGTGGTGATCAGCAAGCATCTCAGCGCCGCGCCCCCGTCCCTCGATCGGGCTGATCTGTCCGCATTCGGACCCGTCTTCGCCAAGGCGCTGGCCAAGGACCCGGCAGACCGGTTCACCCGCTGCCGGGACTTCGCCCAGGCGATGCAGGATGCGCTGAACTCGCCGTCCGGGCTGTCCGCCCGGCACCGCAAACCCAGCCACCGGCCGTGGTTCCGGCAACGCTGGGTTGCCGCGGTTCTCGGCGTGGCCCTGACCGCGGCGGTGGGCGGCGGGACGGCGGTGTTGATATCGCAGAATCGGGATCCGGGTGCTCCGTCGCAGCCGGATACACCACCGGCGCCGGCACCGGCGCCGCCGCCGGCCGTGTCGGGCCGGATGGACCTGCCGGTGGTGGTGATGGGCGCGGACTGCGAAGTCCTGGGAGCGGCCGCGGTCGACTCGACTGGGACCGACGCCTACTGCGCCCGGGTGAGTTCGCAGAGTGACGAGACGGTCTGGTCCCTGACCCCGGAGCGGCTTCGCACCGCGGCACCCGCTGCGCCTTAGGCCTTGATGCGGATCTGCCCGGGAGACCACAGTCCACTGCGGGTGGCGGTGCCCAGGTCCAATTGCGCCTGTTCGGCATTGACGATGGTGTCGAACTTGCGCAGCGAGCCCCAGTCCCGGCCCCAATCGTCGGACAGATAGGTCGCCATCACCGAGGCGCGCAGCAGCAGATCGGTCATACCCAGCAAGCCGCCATTGCGGCCGTCCTCCCAGGTGTCGGTGTCCTGCTTCTTCGCGGTGTAGTCGGGGGTGATCCGGAACTCGGGTACCTCGGCAACCCCGTTGGCGTGCAACATCGGGTGCTGGCAGGGGAAGGCCATTCCAACCGCCCAGTCCATCAGTACCGGCGCACTCGATCCGACGTACTGCTGCACGGTGCGCAGTTCCGGCACCCGCGGCGGGGTCACCGCGATCCAGTCACCGAGGGACAGCGAACGGTCCTCGGCGACGATCCGCACCGCCGTGGCGTCCCCGGGGATCTCCGACCTCGGGTACCGCAGATTTCGCCAGGAGGGCGCCGGGCCGAGGTCATACGGCTCCACCCGGCCGGTTGCCATCGGCGCGCCATCGGGGCCCGGACTGCCGTACTCCAATTCGACCGTCTGGCCATCTGTGCGGTCGTTGAGAACACTGTTGCCGGCGATCGTTCCAGCCGCGGTGATGACCACCAGTGGATGATCGCCGTCGTCGGGCGGCAGCTGGTACCAGGCCGATGTCAGCAGACTTTCCTGTTGACCGGAATCCACGTAACTGCCGGCCACCGGAACCCGGGCCGGATCCAGTTGGTAGGGCAGGGGCAAAGTCGACCCGTTGATCCCCGGTTTGGGGAGCGTGAACGGGCCTTCCCAGTCGTGGTCGACACCCGGCATCGGGTTGTTGACCCGGATAGCTTCGGCCACAATCTTTTCCGCCACACCATTGGGGCTGAAGCCGACCGGCTGGGTGCCGCCCAGCGGTCCCAGTTTCCCGTATTCGCCGGCCAGTGGCGTGAGGAAGCCGTTATTGGCGTCCGGTTCGACCAGGACGTCGTCGGCCAGCCCGCAGCCCCCGGCCAGGGCCCGCACGTTGGCCCAGCCGTTGGAGTAGGTCGGATACTGACGCACCACGCCCGCCGTCATCGATGCCAGGAACACCAGCACCATGAAACCGGCGGCAACCGGGATCGGGGCGGCGGTCAGCGTCCGCGCGAACCGTCCCTCGCCGCGGCTTCGAGCGGTGAAGTGCAGCCACACCGTGTAGAGCGCCGAGATGGCGAAAAGACCCAAGAATGCGGTGCTGATGCTGATCCCGGCGATCCGGGGCATCGAGTTGTTGAACGGAACACCGTAGCTCGATACGTACCACCAACCGTTGGTACTGGAGAAGGTGAGTGCGAGCAGGAACAGCACCGCGGTCACGACGGTCATCCTGTTGCGGGACCAGCGCAGCACGGTTCGCGAGATCAGAACCGTGGCAAGGGCGGCCATCGCGGCTCCCACGGCGGCGAACAACCCGAAGTGGTGCACCCATTTGGTGGGGGTGAACATCAGGACGAACATCGTCGCGAAGATGACGCCCATCAGCCGCCAGGCCGGTCCCCGTGCCACGCCGGGAACCCGCTTGCGTCGCAACATGATGAACACCGAGACGAACAGCGACAGCATGGTGATGAAGAACCCGAACCTGCGCGACAGCGACCCGTCGACCGTGGGCAGGATCAGATAGTAGTAACGCAGGTTCTCGGTGTACCAGGCCTGGCTCGGGCCGATGTCGGTGCGGATCCGGGTGGCCTCCATGACGGTGGCCAGGGTCTGATCGGCGAAAACCACGGTCAGGATGACCGTGCCGGCGGCCAGCAGGGGGGCCACCAGCGGCCAGGTGCCCACAATCGCGCGGCGCCGCATCACGATTCGCAGGATCGGCCGGCCCCCGGCCAGCAGTGCGGCGACCGCGATGAGCCCGGTCGGCTGAATACCCAGGGTGAAGGCCGCGGTGATGATCGCCAGCGCCGCGGGCGTCAGCCGGCCTGAGCTGATCGCCCGCTCGATCAGGACATAGGTGATCAGGGCGCCGGTGGCGATCTGGCCCTCTGGGCGCAGGCCGTTGTTGAACGGCATCCAGGCGGCGAGTAGCACCAATCCGGCCGTCCACAACGCCGGGCGGCTGCTGAAAACGGCAGGGCCCAGGCGCGGCAGCACCTCACGGGACAACAGCAGCCAGCACAGCAGGGCGCACAGCAGATCCGGCAGCCGCATCCAGATGCTCGCGGTACTGACATGGGTCATCAGCGCCAGCACGTTGTAGTACCAGCCGAATGGATCCTCCGGCACACCGAACCAGCGGAAGTAGTTCGACATGTAGCCGGCGTGATCGGCGACCCTGGCCATGCCGAGGATGTAGCCGTCGTCGGAGGAGTTGGCGCCGATCACGTACCAGAGGACGAAGCCGGTCACCACGGTGATGTCGACGGCGGTGAAGGTACGCCACCGTTGCGGGATGAGCCGGTGCATCCGGCGTCCATCCAGCCGGTCCAACCGCCACAGTGCTGCCAGCGCCACCACGGTGGCGGCGATGGCCAGCAGCATCGCGGCCAGTTTGACGGTCGTGGGCCGGGTGGAGAACCGGGTGTCGACGGTGGCCGTGACACTCAGTCCGGGGGGTGCCGGGCCGGTGAGGTCGGTGAACACGCCGACGATATTCGGCCGGAGGTTGGGGTCGAAGAATCCCGACCGCAGATAGTCGTAGCCGGCCTGGGGCGACTCCACCTTCTGCTCGGCGCCCGGGTCGGCGCCCGGGTCGGCGCCCGGGTCGGTGTAGTCGGCGTCCGGCGCCAGGCCGATGAAACCGGCGAAGGTACCGGTCTCGCTGGAGCTGATCTCGATGCGCTGGCACTGGGACGAAACCACCTCGGAGCGGGGAACACTCGCGATCACGACGTTGCGGTCGGTGATATCCACCCGTTCGTCGTTAACGGTGACGAACAGCGAATTGAGTGCGGCATCCTTGGCCTTCTGCGGAGCCAGACCGAGAACCATGCCGCCTTTATCCGGCATGGCGCGGATCACCTCACACGGGATGGTCGCGGTGAGCGACACCGGTGAGAGCGAGATCAGCGGGGATGTGACGTTCCCGAGCCGCCCGTTCTGCGGCCAGTTGAGTGTTGCGGTGGTCTGCACGACGGGTAGTAGCGGGGTCAGTACCGCCAGCACGAAGCCGAGCAGGCCGGCGATGGTGGCCACCCGCCGGGTGATTGTCACCTGCCGGGTGGCGCCGCGTGCGCTGTCGACCAGGGTCTGTGTCATGACGCCGCCCCGTTCACGGCCGCTGTCTCGTTCATGGCAGGGCTCGGATCGGTCCGTTGCGGCTCCATCCGTACACCCGCTGGGAGCCCTCGTCGACGATGGCATCGGGGGCCTGCGCGGCAGGGACCACCCGGATATAGCGTTCGATGGCTCCCCAGTCGCGGTACCAGTCGTCACGCAGGTAGGTGGGAACCGTCGCGGTACTCAACAGCGCCTGGATGAACAGGAATGGTCCACCGGCGCGGGCCGACTGCCACGTGTTGGACGACACCACCACCTGCTTGAGGTTGGGCAGGATCCGGTAGCGGGGCAGCTCGGCGATACCGAGATGTTCGGCGAACGGCCGCTGGCAGGGGAACTGGGCGGCTGAGGCGATGTCCATCAGCACCGGTGTTTCGGTGCCGAGGAACTGTTGCGCGGTTTGCAGGACCGGCACCCGTGGCGGAGTGAAACCGAACCATTGTTCGCTGCTGAGGTTGGGATCATCGGCCACGATGCGGGCCACGTTGGCCTCCGGCGGCGCCCAGGCGAGCGGGAAACGCAGGTTGCGCCACGCCAACTGCTCGATGGTGTCGATCGGCTCCACCTTGTCCAGCGCCTGGAAGCTGCCGTCCTGTGCTCGCACGCCCCACTGCAGCTTCAGTGACTGCCCGTAGTGGAATTCGCCTTCGTCGTCGTAGTACCAGATAGCACCGGCGGCGGCGACGGTGACCAGCGGTCGGTCCGGCGACCGCGGCGGCAGTGTGTACCAGGCCGAGGTGGCCTTGGCCGCCACCGTGTTCTCCTCGTAGCTGCCCATCACCGGGGTGGTCTTGGGGTTGAGGCCGAACGGCAGGAACACCGTGGAACCGTTCACGCCGACCGGTCCGTAGCCGCCGCCGGTGCCGCCGGAGAATCCGATCCCCACATTCGGCTTATTCGGCGAGCCGTCGGAGTTGACCGTCCCCGGGTTGGCGACGAACGGCGCCACCGGATCAAGGGTGTCGCTGATTCCATTCGGGTTGAATCCGACCGGTTTCTCCCCGCCGAGCGGGCCGTAACGGCCCCACCGCTGGCCGGGGGCGGGTCGCAGGACACCGGCGTTGGCGTCGGCCTCGACCAGAACGTCATCGGCCATGGCGCAACTGGTTGCCGACAGGCCGGAACGCAACGCCGCCAGGTTCGCCTTCGCGGTGGTGTAGGCGGGATAGCGCTGGGCGAAACCCTTGACCATCGAGCCGACCGCGACCAGGACGATGATCAGCGAGAAGACCAGCAGCGGCGTGGCAGCCAGCAGACGGTTGCGCCGGGTATCGGCCACCTCGGTGTGCCCGGCGTAGTCGATCCGGAAGTGCAGCCAGCCGGCCATCAGGCCGGTCAGGATGGCCAGGGCGAGGAACATCGACGTCACCGGCTGGTGCAACAAAACCGGTTCGCGGTCATACCAGGGCACACCGTAGTTGCCGACGTAGAACCAGCCGTTGATTCCGGAGGTGGCCCAGGCCAGGACGAACAGCAGGGCGGTGACGTACAGCGCGAGGTTGCGGCGGCTGTGCAGTCCGACGGTGGCGAAGGCGAAGGCCGTCACCGCACCCAGGGCGGCGGTCAGGCCGGCGAAGGCGCCGAACTGCACTGCCCACTTGGTGGGGGTGAAGGTCAGCAACAGCAGGCCCAGTGCGGTGCTGCCGATCAGCCTCCACACCGGCCCGCGGGCGATCCCGGCCAGTCGGCCCTTGCGAAGCAGGATGGTCAGCATGGCGAATAGGCACAGCAGCATGACGAGGACGGCGAAACGCCGGGTCAGCGATGCCTCGACGTGCTCCTCGACGGTGAGGAAGTAGTAGCGCAGGAAGTCCTGGTACCACGAGATCGTCGGCCCGACAACGTATTTGATCCGGACGGCCTCGGCCACGCCGGCCAGGGTCTGGTCGCGGAACACCACGACGAAGAAGGTCGACAATGCGGCGGCCAGTGGGGCCAGCTGAGCCGGCAGGCCGTCGGGCAGCCGGCGGGCACCGATCAAGCGGGCGACCGCCCGAGCCCCCACCAGCAACGGCGCCGTGGCCACCAGACCCTGCGGGGCCAGCGTCACGCAGAACACCGCCACGATGATCGCCACCGCCACCGGTGCCAGCCTGCGGGTGGCGATGGTGCGCTCCACCAGCATCCACACCGCCAGGACACCGAAGGCGATCAGCGGTTCCGGTCGCAGGCCGTTGTTGAACGGCAGCCAGGCCGCCAGGAACACCCCGCCGGCGGTGGCCACCGCCACCCGGTTGCCGGCCAGCCCGCCCCGGCCCGATCCCAGCCGGGGCAGCACCCGGTGGCTCAGGATCAGCCAGCAGCCGACGGCCGCCACGAGCGCCGGTAACCGCATCCAGACGCCTGCGGTGCTGACCGAGGCCAACTGCGCCAGCAGCGACTGATACCAGTCGAACGGCGCCTCGGAAGCGCCGAAGAACCGGTAGTAGTTCGCGGTGTAGCCCGCCTCACCCGATACCCGGGCGATGGTCAAGTTGTACCCGTCATCGGAGGAGATCGCCCCGATCACGTGCCAGAGCAGCAGGGTGGCGATCACGCCGGCGTCCACCGGCCAGTGGCGCCGGCGGCGGGTGGCGGCGAGCACCCGGCGTACGGTCGCGCCGCGATCCAGCACGGCCAGCGCGGCGATCGAGGAGATCACGCACAGAACGCCGGCCACCATGATGGCGAGCTTCAGCGGGGTCGGACTGGTGATGAACCGCGTATCGACGTCGACGCGGGCCGACAGCCCGGGCTGGGGCGGCACCTTCAGCTCGGTGAAGACCCCGGTCACCTGTGGCTTCTTATCCGGTGACAGCGTTCCGGCGGCCCCTGGTATCCCGACGAAATCGGCGCCGACCTGTCCCGGGTTGGCCCACACCCGGACCTCGCTGCAGGCGCCGGAGTCGACCGCCGAGCGCGGGGCGACCGCGGCAACGGTGTCGCGGAAGGCCACCACCACCGACTCGGAATTCGCCCGGACGAACAATCCGTTGGCGGACGCGTCGATACCGTCGGCGGGATTGGTGGACAACACCACGCCGCCGGCGGGCGGCAGGGTGGCGATCGCCGAGCAGGGGATCGCCACGTCCAGGGCCGCGGGGGCGCCGGAGACCAGCGGCGCGGTGATGTCGCCGACTGTTCCGCCGGGTCCGGTGCCTTGCGGCCACACGATGGTTGCGCTGGCCTGGGTGACCGGCAGCAGTGGGGTCAGCCCGCACAGCACGATTCCGGCCAGACCGGCGAGGACGGCCACGAGACGCGCGATCCGGGTGGACTCGGCACTCTGGCTGGGCACGAGCGTCGATGGTAGGCGACGTCACTCGGTTTCCCGCGCATGTGGGTGCCGACCAGCCTGGCCCGGCCCGGACCAGCCGGACTGGTTCAGCGTGGCGCTAAGTGGGACGTAGCGGTGCCGGGCTCCACCAGCCGCTGCGGGTGACGGTCCCCAATTGGAGGCGGGCCGGGGTCGCGGCCGGGGGGTAGAGGTTCAACCGCTGCAGCGAGCCCCAGTCCCGGGACCAATCGTCCTTCAAGTAACTGGGGACGGTCGTGGCGCGGAACAGCAATTCGCTGATCCCCAGCGGCCCGCCGCCGATGTTGTCCATCACCGGGGAGTTGGACTCGGTTCCGAAACGGTCGGGCAGGATCCGCCACTTCGGCACCTCGGTCACCCCGGCCGTGTGGCCGAAAGGTCGCTGACAGGGGAAGGCCAGTCCCACCAGCCAGTCCAGCAGGACGGGGTCCTGTGAGCCGACCACCTGTTGCAGGGTGCTCAGTTCGGGGATGCGGGGCGGGGTGACGGCGACCCAGTGTTGCGGCGCGAGGTCGTCGTCGACGGCGACCACCCGGATCAGGGTGGCCTCGACGGGAATCGCCGACAGCGGAGCCCGCAGGTTGCGCCATGCCGGCGCCGGGCCGATGTCGGCAAGACTCAGCGAACCGCCCGCCTTGTCCTGGGCCGCCAGTTGGTCGGTGGCCCATTGCACGGTCACCTCATCGCGGTCGAAGCGGCCCGCCGCCGACACCACCACCAACGGTTCCGAATCGGCGGCGACGTCCTCCCTGGGAGGCAGCCGGTACCACGCCGAACGCAGCCGCGCCTGCTGCTGCACGCCCGAACGCCAACTGCCCAGAACCGGGGTGCGAGCCGGGTTGAGGCCGTAGGGGAGCCGGACCTTCGAGCCGTTGATCCCGACGCGGACGGTTGCGTCGTCCCCGGCTTCGAGCGAGGTGGCCCCGGCGTCGGTGGCAGTGCCGGCCTCGTCGATGAAGTTGCCGCCCCCCGGCGGCTCCATCACCGGCTCGGCTGAGATATCAGCCGGAATTCCGTTGGGGGAGAACCCTTGTGCGGTGACCGCACCGAGCGCAGCCCTGGCCGGTGCGTCGACCGGGCGGAGCATCCCGGCATTGGGATCCGGTTCGACCAACACGTCGTTGGCCAGCCCGCAGGTCTTTCCGGTAAGCGCCTGCAAGTTGGACTTTCCCACTGACCATGCCGGGTACTGGTTGATCATGCCCAGCGTCAGCGAGGTCACTTCGAATATCACCAGCAACCAGGCCGCCAGCGCCAACGGCGAGCCGGTCAGGCGCGACCACCATCGGGCGGACAGCCGGTCGTGGGCGCCATCAGGTCCGGGTGCCGCACCGGCCCCGGATGGGCCGTCACCGAAGTGGAACCACGCCGCGACCAGCAGGGCCACCATGGTCAGACCCAGCAATACCGTGGTGACCCCCAGCCGCCACTCGGGGAACTGGTTGGCCCACGGCACGCCGAAGTTGGAGACGTACCACCAGCCGTTCACGCTGGCGAAGGAAAGCGCCGTCACGAACAGTGTCGCCGCGGCGAACACCGCCCGGTTCCGCCTCGACCTCAGCACATGCGGCGCGACGGCGACCGCGGCGAGCGCGCCCAGCGAGCCGGCCAGACCGGCGAAGACGCCGAAGTGGTGGGTCCATTTGGTCGGGGTGAACATCATCGCGAGGAAAGAGATGATGGTGATCCCGATGATCCGCCTGCTGGGCCCGGCCGCCGTCCCGGTGATGTGGCCACGGCGCAGCATCATCGCCACCGACACCGCCAGCGCGACAAGGAGTGCGAGGACGGCGAACCGGCGGGCGATCGAGCCGTCCGGGGTGGCCATCATCAACCGCTCGTAGCGGGTGTGCTCATCGAACCAGCTCAGGCTGGGGCCGACCGCCCGCTTGAGTGCGTTAGCCTGGGCCACCGCGGCGATGGTCTGATCCCGGAACATCAGGATGATCGAGACGGTGGCCGCGGCCATGATCGGAGCCAGCAGCGGGAGCAGGCCGAACTGCGCCGACCGGCGGCGCAGGATGGTTCGGAGCGGCCCGATCGCCACCAGCAGCGCACCGATCGATGCGATACCCGTGGGCCCGGAGAACAGGGTGAGTGCGCCGATGACGCAGGCCAGCGCGACCGGCAGCAACCGGCTGGTGGCCACCCCACGCTCCACCGAGCACCAGGTCAGCAGAATGCCCAGGGCGATGATTGGTTCCGGTCGCAAGCCATTGTTCAGCGGCAGCCAGAACGCCAGGAACAGCCCCGCCGCGGTCCAGGCGGCCGCCCGGCTGGTCTTCACCGCATACCCGAGTCGAGGGATCACTTCCCGGCTGATCAGCCACCAGCACGCCAGCGCCATGACCAGTGTCGGCAGCCGCATCCAGATGCTGGCGGTCGAGACGTGCGCCCACATCGCGAGCAGGTCGTAGTACCAGCCGAACGGTGCTTCCGGGGTGCCGAACCAGCGGTAGTAGTTGGCCATGTAGCCGGCGTTCTCCGAAACCCTGGCCATGGTGAGGATGTAGCCGTCGTCGGAGGTGTTGGCCCCGACGAAGTGCCACCAGACCAGCACGGCGAGCACCAACCCGTCCAGCCCGCTCAGCGACCACCAGCGGGTGGGCAGGAAGCGCCGGTGCGGTCGCCCGTCGGCGGTGTCGAGGATATGCAGGGCGATCAGCGCGGCGGCCGTGAGCAGTACACCGAGGACCATCGCCGTCAGCTTCAACCCGGTCGGGGCGGTGCTGTACCGGGTGTCGATGGTGGCCGTGAAGCTCAGTCCCGGCGGCGCGGGCCCGGACAGATCGGTGAATACGCCAACGATCTGCGGGCGGAAGTCATACCCGCCGCGTTCGCCGCGCAACGGTGCGTCGGGGTCGTCGCCGTCGGCCACTCCCGCGGCCGTCCCGGCGGACTGGTTGAGTCCGACGAACTCGCCGGTGACCCTGTCGGCGTGGGCGGTGAAGCGTAATTCCCGGCAGGCCGGGCTGAGAACTTCGCGCAGCGGCGCCTCCACCACCGGGGTGTTTCGCACCACGACGGCGAGATCGCCGTTGACCCGCTGGATCAGCAGTCCGCGGTCGACGGCCTTGGGCGCCTGCTCGGGCACCGTCGAGAGCAGAACCGTTCTGGTCGAGCTGAGGGCGGCTGCCGCGCTGCATGGAACCGTGATCGTCAGATCGATTGGCACATAACCGATCAACGGGGCCGTGACGTTGCCCAGCACGCCGTCCTGCGGCCAGTTCAGTTCCGCGGTGGTTTGTTTGACCGGGAGGAACGGGGTCAAAATCGCGCAGGTTGCGCCCAGCAAGCCGGCGACGACGGCCACCAGGCGGGCGGTCCGGTAGTTCGCCCTCGTCGCAGCCACGGGGCTTGATGGTAATTGGCCTGCGGTCCACCGAAGGATCAGAACGGCGGCGGCATGTTCCGCTCGGCGATATGAGCATCGTTGTGGGCGCGCTCGAGTGCGATGCGTCGCTGTCGCTCGGCGGCGCGGGTTCGCCGGCGGACCGGCATCATCGCGCCCCGATGTTCGGCGTTGACCGGGCGGTTTGGCGTGGAGGGCAGCGGGCCGGTATCGATATTCCAAC
>Ga0180432_10008939_pt1 | contig 12332 bp, 10 predicted proteins | sample SS_ome_10_FD_132414 | JGI IMG/M metagenome (GOLD analysis project Ga0180432, IMG submission 132414) | Hypersaline lake sediment archaeal communities from the Salton Sea, California, USA - SS_1_MS_2 metaG | ecosystem: Environmental > Aquatic > Non-marine Saline and Alkaline > Hypersaline >...
GAACCGAGTGGGAGAACTCTACCGGGTTGTAGCAGACACTCGCGGAGCCTTCGTTCAGCCGGCCCTGTTCGAGGGGTTCGGACTCACCGTGGTTGAAGCCATGAGCTCCGGTCTTCCAGTGTTCGCCACCCAATACGGTGGTCCCCTGGAGTCCGTGGAGAATGGGAGATGCGGCTTTCACATCGATCCTCACCACGGAGCCGACGCCGCGCGTCTCATGGTGGCGTTCTTTCATGCGTGCCATGAGAACCCCCAGTGTTGGGACGACATGTCCCGGGAGGCCATCACTCGGGTGAACGAGAAGTACAACTGGGGACTCTACGCCAAAAGGCTTCTGGCCTTATCGCGCATCTACGGTTTCTGGAAGTACATCTCCAATATCGAGCGAGAGGAGACACGAAGCTATTTGGACATGATGTACGGGCTAGTCTTCAGATCGCTCGCCCGGGGCGTAAAGGAGGGTGACCAGGCGAGGGCTTTGGCCATGGTGCAGGACCAAGAAACACCCCAGTCCTGAGGTTGCACAGGTGCGGTTCGGGATGAGGGGGCCGGCCGTACAGGCTTGACGATGAGGAGTGCTTTCTGCCCTACTGTTTCACACCACCCTCGCGTGACCGATGATACATCTCGACTGCCTCCTCGGGCCTGCCAAGGCGATCGTAAACAACGCCGAGGCCGCGCAGTGCTCTTTGGTTATCGGGATCTATGTCTTGTGCCTTTTCAAATGCCGACAGGGCTCCTGAGAGGTCATCGGTACAGTTGAGCGCCTCTCCGAGACAGATGTATGCAGTAGGTTGATTGCGTTCAAGCTCAATCGATCGGCGAAAATGCGGCACGGCATCGCGCCATAGCGCCTTGCGCGTGAGCAACACTCCTAGATTCAGCTCAGCCTTTGCGCTTGCACAGCCCAGCTCCACTGCGCGGCGGAGAAAACGTTCAGCGGCGTCGAGGTTACCCATGGACAGGCAAACAAACCCACTGGTGCAGAGCATCTCCGGGTTGTCCCGGTCGCGAAGCAGGCAGTAATCCAGCTCCCGCAATGCTGCAAGGTAGTCTCCGACCCGATGCAGGATGGTAGCAAGTTCGAATCGTGTCGGCAGATCGTTCGGATCATCGAGCACGGCCTTTCGGTACGCCGCGATTGATCTACTTCTGTCACGAAGCCGCTCCTTGGCAACACTGCGGCGTTGAGAATCGGTCTTTGGCCCAGATGTCTCAGAAACTGCCGACATGATCCACCTGCCTACTCCGAGCCTTTGGGTGTGCCACAAAATGGGCAGCGCCAGTTCTTGCCTGCTGGCGGAACGGGGTGCACATGTTTACCTGGTGGGCGAAAATCGTGGTACTGCGCGCACTCCTTTTCAAAGGCCGCCTGAGCCGAAGTGGCGTAGCTGAACTTGAATAGCGACGCGGCACCGTCTCTGGTCGCCCATGATTTCAGGGTACCGTTGATGTCAGAATCTGAACGGCCAATGTATCCGACTCTGAAGGCGCCATCGTCTCTGCACTCACCCAATGCGTAGTTCCCTGGCGATCTTTCTGTAACCTTTTCGTCGACTACATCCTCCTCGAGTATGTACGGCCCACGCATCCTTAGTGATGGCATTTCTCTATCCCCATTTTACGAGCCGGCGTCTTGCGACCTGTTTCGTTTCAAGTTGTCTTTTTCGGCGTGCGCGCCGGTGCCGTGCGGCGGCGGATTTCGCTCTCCTCGCCGCACTCGGCTTCAAGTAGTGCCGCTTGTGCCTGAAGTCCGATAGTATTCCAGCCCGTTCAACTTTCTTTCTGAACTTCCTGATGGTTCTTTCAATACGTTCGCCGTCAGTAGCTATCACATGCGTCATAGAAGCGTCGTGCCTCTTGTCATTCTTCTATCTCAACATCGATCATGCTCGTATTCTCAAAGTCACCGAATATTCCAGATCATCTCACTCATACGGGTTGATCCGGGAAGCCCTTCAAGGGACCGAGTTCGAGCTTGTCGCGCTCGAATGTCGGTTCTGACCGTATGTAGAGCGCAATGAGCCTCGCCAGGTTCAGCAAACCGGCTACGTGTGTCCGCTCCCAACCGTGCGAGGCGTCGACTCCGAAAGCCGCGAGTCCCGTGCGGATATCGTTCCCAGCCTCAACAGCCGTGGCCGCATCACTTCGGTAGTAGCGAAACACTTCCCGTCGAACCGGGATCGCGTTGTCGCTGGCCAGATCGATGAGCTTGTGGCTCAGGTGATAGTCGAACGGGCCAGAACCGTCCATCATCGCGATATGTACGTCGTACTCATTGGAGTTCTTGCCCGGAGCCGGTGTCGCGTTGTCGACAATCACCATTTCCGCGACGTCCTGGTGCAGGAGCGCCGACGCCCCCGAACCCACCTCCTCCGAGATCGTAAAGAGCACGTGACAGTCAACGGGCAGCACCACCTTTGATGTGGACAAAGCCTTCACTGCCGCGAGTAGTACCGCAACACCCGCTTTGTCGTCGAGGTGGCGCGACACGACGAAGCCGTTCTCCGTTATCTCGGGTTGCGCGTCGATGGCGACGTAGTCACCCACGGAGTATCCGGCCTCGCTCAACTCCCTGTCGCACGCAACCCGCTCGTCGACGCGGACCTCGACGTTTTCCCATGCAACCGGCTGCTTGTCAATCTCATCACCGAACACATGACCGGATGACAACAACGGCAATATCGTGCCGCGGCGCGGGCCGCCATCAGTGAGCACCGAGACTCTCGCACCTTCTGCGAACCGCGCGGACCAGGTACCAACAGGGTACACAGCCAGTCTTCCGTTCGGCTTTAACGCAGATACCATTGCCCCCAGCGTGTCCAGGTGGGCCACAACCGCCCGATCGGGACTGTTTTGCTCGCCTGCGAGGTTGGCGCGGATAGCGCCCCGTCGGGTCAGTTCGAAGTCTATTTTCAGGCGTGTCAACTCTTCGCCCACGCGATGCACTATGCTGTCGGTGTAACCCGAAGGGCTAGGGATCTCCAACAGCTCAAGCAACATGCTGAGCAAGTAACCGCTATCCACCTCGAGAAGAGTCATGCGCTCTCCGCAACAGTGAGGGCGTCTTCCGGTGTTGCCACCGTTTCGGGAAAGAGCAGATCAATGAATCGCTCCGCAGTGGGCTGCGGCTCGTGGTTTGCGAGTCCAGGACGCTCGTTGGCTTCGATTACTGCGTAGTCCGGGCCTTCAAGATCCGGCACGGCCAGATCCAGGCCGGTCACCGGTATGCCTATTGCGTTCGCTGCGTTGACCGCGGCAGCCCGCAACTCCGGGTGAAGGTTGGGCGTGATATCATGGATTGTCCCACCAGTGTGCAGGTTCGCAGTTTTTCGAGCTGTGAGCGCTTCACCTGCTGGAAGCACCGAGTCCATCTCGTATCCAGCCAACCGAACGCAGCGTTCCGTCTCTGTATCGAGAGGAACATGACTCTCCCCGCCCGTCGCGGCCATACGTCGCCGATTGTATTTCTCGAGCAGTTCCTTCACAGTATGCTGGCCTGTACCAGTTATGCGCGCTGGTTTGCGGACCGCGGCAGCAACAACTTCTGAGCCAATCACTATTATTCGGACGTCGTCGCCCTCCTCGTAACTCTCGATTATCACGTCGCTACAGAATTGCGACGCAGCTTCGATCGCTCGGTCTAGCTCCTGTGGATCGCTGATATCGACAAAGACCCCTGCCCCCTGTTCACCACGTGCCGGTTTCACTACCACTCTCTTGTGTTTCTCCAGAAACTCTCGATTTGCAGCAGGCTCCCCGGCGACTTGCTGGGCCGGAACGGAGATCCCGGCATCCTCCAGCGCACGGTGCGTCAGGCGCTTGTCGTCGCAACGGCTGAAGGCGACGGCAGATGTGAGTTCTGTGAGTGACTCTCTGCACACTATCGATCGGCCACCCATCGTCAGCTGGAAATACCCAAACTCTTCGTCGAGTACTTCAACCGCGATACCTCTTCGCCTTGCCTCATCAGTGATAATCCGTGCGTACGGATTCAGATTGGCATCGGGTTGCGGCGCCATGAACAGGTTCTCATTGATGGGGTTCTTGCGCTTCACGCAGAACACCGGAACACGTTGGTACCCCAATTTCTCGTACAGCTTTATCGCAAAAGTGTTGTCGTGCATCACCGATAGATCGACGTAGTCGCGGCCCCGAGCGAAGTAGTGCTCAACGAGGTGACGAACGAGCGCCTCTCCAACCCCGGGGATTGATGTCTTTGGATCCACCGCTAGACACCACAGACTGCTGCCGTTCTCCGGATCGTTGAACGCTTCAACGTGGTCCACTCCAACTACGACTCCTATGAGACCGCTGGCCTCCTGAGTCTCGGCAACCAGGTACGTGCGCAGCTTCGATGCGTGCTCGTCCAACATGAACTCGGGATCCGACTCTATCATGTGCCGAGTGGCCCAAATCCGGTTTGCCTCGGCGGCGTCAGATTCGGTTTCCAAACGTCTTATTCTCACACGTTTGTTTATCTCGCTGGCTGGCCGGTATCTATAGGACCACATGCGGTATGTGTGCGATGGGTCGAGGAACAACTCAGACGGTGCCAACGACAGCAGTACGTGAGGGTCACGGATATAGAGGGAGATGTCCCTCTCACCATCGCGCTCCGCAAGAAGAGTCTCTGCCAGTTGCTCGTTCGACTGAAACGTGTGCCCGAATATCAGTCGTCCCCATCCCATTTCCAGCACTACTTCTGAATCCATCACTTCCGCAGCCTCACCGCTCGGCGTCTCCCAGTTGCGTACTGACGCTCCCCCAATCCGATCGATCCTGTGACTGATGTTGCTCCGGTACGTCATTGATTTGCCTTTCAGATGCCGTGTGTCTGGAACCAGGACTCCAGCAGTGCCACCTGCCACAGCTTCGAGCCTTTGAGTGGGGTGATGTGAGCGTCGGGTTGTTCCATCAGAGCGGCGACATACGCCGGGTTGAAAAGTTCCCGACTTTGGGCCGAAGGTTGATGTAAGACGTCTCGCACAAACTCGAGGTATTCACCGCGCAGGTACTTGAGTGCAGGTACCGGGAAGTAGCCCTTGGGTCTGTCTATGACCTCTTCCGGGATCACTGACCTTGCGAACTGCTTGAGCACATATTTGCCACCGTTCGAGACTTTGTGCCGGGGCGGGATACGCGCACAGAGTTCCACCAACTCATGGTCGAGGAAGGGTACCCGCGCTTCCAAACCAAAAGCCATCGTCATGTTGTCGACACGTTTAACCGGATCATCGACCAGCATGACCGTTGTGTCTAGGTGTAAAGCCTTGTCGATCGTCCGGGCGGCCTTGATGTTGGAAAAGTGGTCTTCCACGAAGGTGCGGCTGCTGTCTCCATTTACGAAACGGGGGTTAATCGCTTCGACGAACTCGGAGTGTTCGCGGTCGAAGAACACACTGGCGTAGTCATCCACCGCCCTATCACTTTGCATGAGCGGCGGATACCAATCGTAGCCGGCAAGCACTTCGTCCGCGCCCTGCCCGCTCTCCACAACCTTCACGTGACGGGATACTTCTTCACTCAAGAGGTAGAAACCGATGCAATCGTGGCTAACCATCGGTTCACTCATTGCCGCTACGCACTCACCGAGCGAGGAGAGTGCTCGAGACGACTCCACTTCGATCTTGTGATGCCTTGTTCCGAACCGCTCAGCCACGACGTCGGAGTACGGGAACTCGCTGCCGACTTCACCACCGACGGTTTCGAAACCGATTGAAAACGTATTGAGGTCGTCTTGGCCACTCTCGGCCAAGAGTCCCACTACCAGACTCGAATCCACACCTCCCGAGAGGAGCACACCAACTGGCACATCCGCCACAAGCCTGCGGTGAACCGAGAGTCGTAAGGCACTTCCCAATAGACACTTCCACTCATCGAAGCTGTAATTCGCCTCCTCGGCATCCGCCTGAAAACTCAGTTCCCAATAGGTCTTCAGCCTTTTGGTGCCGTCCGGTTCGATCGTCATTGTGGTAGCGGGTGGGAGTTTCCGCACACCTTTGAGAATCGTATGTGGTGCCGGTACCACTGCGTGAAAGGTCATGTAGTGATGCAGTGCCACGGGATCTATCTCGGTGTCTACCTCACCGGCGGCCAAAAGCGCCGGCAACGAGGAGGCGAAGCGCAACCCACTTGGGATTTCCGAGTAGTACAGGGGTTTGATGCCGAGCCGGTCGCGTGCCAGGAAGACGCGTTTCGTCTCCAGATTCGATATCCCGAACGCGAACATCCCACTGAGCTTGTGAACACACCGTTCACCCCAAGCATGGTACGCCTTGAGTACCACCTCGGTGTCCCCGTCCGAGAAAAATTTGTAGCCCTTTCCCTCGAGTTCGGCGCGCAAATCTCGATAGTTATAGATGGCGCCGTTGTAAACGATGACCAGACTCAGATCGGAGTCGATCATGGGTTGGGCCGCTTTTTCAGATAGGTCGATGATTTTCAGTCTGCGGTGACCAAAGGCTACTCCGTCTTGGCTGAAGCACGCTGCAGCATCAGGGCCGCGCGGAGCGAGAACCTCACTCATGCGCTCCACAGTTGCTGTTTCGGCCTTTCCTGTCATGTAGCGGATCTCTCCGCAGATTCCGCACATAATTCCCTCCCGTAACAGCCTTATCCCATCCTACTCCACTCGACGTCGCGCGGGGCACGAAGCCCGTGTCACGCACATATTGGTCATCGCGAACGCACTCATATCCTGTACACCCCTCCATATACTTTTAACAGAATATACTTTTATACTATGAGTTCAAATGGGTTACATTTGTATAAGCTGTTTATATATATGTTTTTAGACTGCGTCTCGTCTTCAATACGGCGCCTTGCGCTTCCATTTACTGCGAGTATTTTCCTTTGCATGCTAAGTATAATATGTAGGACCAACATTTACTTCAAGGTCTTGTGTGCCATTTGAGTGGCTGGCAGGGCTGTACAAACTCGGAAGATTCAGATGGAGAGAGACAGCGTGGAGACGGTGACAACCATCGAACTAAAGGCCATGGTCGATGACGACGCAGACTTTGTCATGATCAACGTCTTGGGGATCGCAGAATACGAGGCGGCGCACATCCCAGGCTCCTACAACATCCCATTCGACGATCCAGACTTCGCGGGTACTGTTCAGGAGTTAGTTGGGAGCGAAATGCGAACGGTGATCGTCTACGACGCTGGCCCTGAGAGCGAAACCTCGGCGTTGGCGGCCCAGGAACTAGAAAACGCCGGGTTCTGCGACGTTTCCGATTTCGAGGGCGGCTTGCTGGAATGGCAATCCCTGGGGTATGCGGTGGAATCCGGCTAAGGTATACACATTGCACCATATCCTCGAGTACTGCATGCGCTCACGGTTGGGAGTTGGTATTTTGGGATGCATCGAACACCTGGAGTTCTAGCCGCAAGCTCGTGGATTGTAGCACCGAGCCTGCACGAATTTTGAGGATTGAGATGGCAACAGCACAAAACTCCGCAAGGCATCGGGACGTTCTCGTATCGTTGCGACGTATCATCAGAGCAATCGACCTGCACTCCAGATCGCTGAAACAGCGCTTCGGTCTCACAGGCCCTCAGCTGATCATTCTCGAAGCGTTGGTCGAACTCGGTGAATGCTCCATTACCGAACTCTCAGAAGCCATCAGCCTCAGCTTGGCAACCGTAACGGGAATACTGTCTCGCCTGGAAAGCCGTGGGTTGATCGAACGCCGGCGGGACGACACAGATCGCCGCAAGGTTCTAGTTCGGGTTACACCTGCCTGCGACGAAGTTCTGAGCAAAGCACCCACACCGCTCCAGGAATCGTTTATCTCCGAGTTCGACAAGCTCCAGGATTGGGAACAGGCTCTGATCATCTCATCGCTGCAACGCATCGTCGCAATGATGGAGGCGACAACGATCGACGCGACTCCGATGCTGGTCACGGGAGCAATTGACGATTCCGCAGAACACACCAACGGATCCGGAGCACACGGCCAACCGTCAAGCGCCGCCCCAGCGTAAGCGCGAACACATTCCGACCACCTGACCAGAGCCATCTTTTTGCACTGGCAGATTCCACAGAAACTACTTAGTATACAAAGTAAGTATTGCGGTTCGTGACTGCCGTATACGCATTACACACATTAAATGTGCACTTCTGAAGTACCGATACGTATTGTGTACAAACCATCTTTCAAACTTGCGAGCCAAGCCATCACCCCACTAGGACTCCACCACTCGTTCTCTCACACGAGGTCTCTCGGTACAAAACCGGGTCGACAAAACCGTGTTGAAAGCGACGTCATCCCGCTCGGCAACCACAATCCCCTGGTGGCGGTAGTCGATGTTGAACTACTCGCACAGGGCAATCCAGACGACACAGCTCGCCTCGGCGAGTGCCTACGTGATCGCGACCGGACAACAATCATCTACACGAGTGGAACGAGAAGCCTCAACGCCATACGTGTCAGTGAGAGCGTGCTTCAACTGCCTCCTGCCGACGCTGTCATATGCGATGCTGGAGCCTCGGTTGATTCAAGGACCGAACATCCCGAGATAGCGGAGTTGGACAAGACCCTAGCATCGAAGTGGATTGGAACCGACGTAGTCCGCAAGCGTCTACGCAACATCTGTCACCTCGTCGGCGAACATTCCTACGAGTCAGCCCGTCGGTTTTCCTGCTTCCCGTACAAAGGTGTATCAGTTTCGGATGCCAAAGCCGCGATTGACAAGGAATGCGTGGGCATTGACCTCGACGTTTCAATTGCTGCCGGAGACCGAATCGACATTTCTCCCCCGGGCGTCGACACGGCATCAACGCTGATGCGCCTACTCGATATCATAAATGCACATCCCATGTGGACCGTAGTGGCAGGTCATCTCTTGGGGGAGGGTCTGATCGCAAAAGCGGGCTGTTGGGGGATTGTAACAGGCGAAATCAAACCCAGCGTGAAAGCGAGTCTAGTACACTACCCTCGTGTCCACTTCACGGATGCCGAGGGTCCCAGCGGCATCCGCATCGGACTCGAGGAGTTTGGGTTATTGTAGGGGAACCATTCAGAGTTGTGGCGAGTACACCATATCAACGCCACTCAACATGAGACACATCAATGCCCTGACTAAAGGCTTTGAGAGGTGACACCATGATCCGGCTGATTGCAGCGATGGCAGCACTACTCATCCTGCTCCTCGGGGGAGGGTGTGGTAGAGATTACGCATCGATCAGAGTTTCTGCGGCATTCAGGCAGACAATTACAGAAGCTGTGCCCTCCGCCGATTACTCGTTCCTCGTCTCAGCAGACTTTGCTCCTAGCGACATCGCAGACTTGAATGAACGCGACCTACTTGTTTGCGGGACGTTGGGGCAGCGCGAAATGTTGAAGCTGATGACGGCTCCCGAAAATCAAGGGACGCTCTTGTTCCGGTCAGTGAAACACTGGCACATCGACCCCAGCTTAGATTCTGGCGAAATGTACGAGTCACAGGAAATGACTGTGATATTTCCAACCGGGGGTGAAGCGGTGCTCCCTGTTGAAAAGTACACACGCGGCAGAGACGCCCTCGGCGAACCCCTGCTGGCGTCGTGCATTGATAACATGCATGAACGTGACGTCTTCCTTCTCGACAAAGATCTCGGAGTGATTGAGCCGGAAACGCTCTTGAGACTCGTGTTTCGCTAGTTTGGATACTCTCCCATGCGTCTCCCTCTAGCACGGCAAGGTAGAGCATCCAGCCACAACGGTGACGGGAATCAACGAATGGCCGCGCAACTATGGCGCGGCCACATTGTCGATTCAGCAACACCTACAAATAGACCAAATCATGGAGGCGCGGGGAATCGAACCCCGGTCCGAACCTCGATCCCAGACTGTCTCTACGTGCGTAGACTGCGCTTTGAGTTCTCAGGAGGCAGGCACGCAGCCATCCAACCTCTTGAAGAGCTCTCTAAAATCTCGCGTTGGGTGCGAAAGCAATACCCTCCGCCAGCCTGACTTTCCGATACCCACGTGCCGCCTCAGGCGAGCTGCAGCGTAGGCAGGTGCGAAGCAGTTAGCTTACGCAGCCAGAGCCAAATCAGAGTTGGCAATTATGGTTTTCTCAGTTGTTTAGCCAGGACCCGAGAAACCTGGGCACGCAACAGAATATTCACAAAGCCCGTCGAAGCCAGTCGCCCCCTTTACGTAATTGTACACATTAAATTTACGGATATTCGGCCTAAACCGGCAAGGAGTCTTGACGGTTCAAATAGACTTGCGTTCCGACACCTCGATTCGATCGCGGCCTGCCTCCTTCGCACAGTACATCGCCGCGTCGCCGGCCCCAAGAAGGTTGTCCACCTGAGACACGGATTCCGGTATCGACGCTACACCGATCGAGCAGGTGATTCCGATGTCGTTGCCGGCGTATTCCAGTACCGACCCGCGCACAGCATCGCGTACGCGGTTGGCTACATCGAGGGCCTTCTCCAGCGTTGCGCCCGGCAGCCACAAAGCGAATTCCTCTCCGCCGATGCGTGCCGGGACATCACCCGCTCGCAGCGCATTCTTGAATATTGCCGAGACGTGACGCAACGCAGCATCACCGGCAGCGTGGCCGAAGCCATCGTTCAGCGCTTTGAAATGGTCGAGGTCAATGCACAAAACGGCGCAAGGACCGCCGGCATGATCGTGCATTGCCCGTTCCAACGATCTTCGGTTTGGGAGACCTGTAAGCTCATCGGTCATGGCGCGCTGTTCGGCTGTGCGGAGTGTTGCGGCTCTTCCCAACCGAGGCCCGGCATTCTTGATTAGCCACTGAGCCCTATCTCGATCCGCAGCGGCGAGTGCAGCGTGATCCCCCATCAACGCCAGCGCCCCGATGCACTCTCGCAGGTCCCATAGAGGATACGCGACACCGCCGTCGACACGTTGGCGGCGGTCCGACCGTACCGAGCCAAACAGCTCCTCCATATCAGCGCCCACAATCGGTACGTCACTCATACAAGCCCGGCCGACCGCTGCCGAAGGCGAGACCTGCACACCCAAGAGACGCCGGTCGGCACCCGAAGATACCGCCACCACCGATGCCAGTTGCGTGTTGGGATCGCGAAGTACGATCACGTTGGCACGTCCGGTAACATCCTGGACTGCTTCACATAACTGGAAGGAAATCCCCTCGACCGACTCCGGACCTCCGACCAGCCATTCTGGGAGGTTGCCTGCTGCGTCGGTTTTGCCCGAGGGGCCACCCATTTGTGCGGCAACGTCGGCAAACACCCTTCTGAGATCGGCTAAAACTCGGTCGCTGAGATTGGTGTCCAACTCCCCATCCACGAACACGAGCGCTCCTCCCATTTGGCGGCCATCGCCAGCCGCCACCAACGTGCCGTCTTCTTTGAGCAGGTGGTTTCGACCGTCACCCATTGCGAGACGCGAAACCGCCACAACTCGGTCCAACACTTGAGTCGGAGGGCCGGGCTGAGCCACCGCCCATATGGGATCGTGATTCCCGACGGTGAGGCATGCCGCCGTCGCACCATGTGCCCTGCGCAGGAGGTCGATCAGAAGTGGCAGATCGCCGTGGTCGAGCTCGATTGGCTGGCGGTCTCGGTCAGCTCGCAATTTGCCGGAGACCAAGAAGGTGACAATGCCACCGAGAACGAACGCAATGACTACTGGTAGGACACCTGTCATGGTAGCCGGTTGATACGCGCGGCAGCAGCGGCGGCTCCAAATCCGTTGTCGATGTTCACGACTGATACCCCCGACGCGCAGGAATTGAGCATCGCCAGGAGGGCCGAAACCCCATTGAATGATGCACCGTATCCTACGCTGGTTGGGACTGCAACAACCGGGACACGAACCAACCCACCCACTACGCTCGCCAGCGCTCCGTCCATGCCCGCAATGACGATTATGACTGACGCTGCTTTCAGCACCTCGATCTTGCGGAGCAAACGATGGATGCCGGCCACGCCTACATCATAGAGAGTCTCCACCTTGTTGTTGAACGCCCGAGCAACCACAGCGGCCTCCTCTGCAACCGGCATATCGCTTGTGCCAGCCGAAACAACCAGTATCGTACCTCGCCCCGAAGGTTCAGGGGGTGGATCGGGAGGCAGGTATACCGTCTGTGCCACTTCGTTGACTTCCGCATTCGGAAACCTCTCGGTCAGAACGATTCTGGTGCTCTTCTCGACTCTGGTGGCAAGGAAAGATCCACTTTCTTTCGCCAGGGCAGAACAGATGCCGAGCATTTGCTTCTCGGTTTTCGACTCACCAAACACGACCTCACTGTACCCTTGAGTGAGTGGTCGTGCATGGTCCACATGTGCGTATCCCAAATCCTCGACCGGGAAGTGCGTCAGGCGTTCAAATGCAGCA
>Ga0180432_10008941_pt1 | contig 12330 bp, 8 predicted proteins | sample SS_ome_10_FD_132414 | JGI IMG/M metagenome (GOLD analysis project Ga0180432, IMG submission 132414) | Hypersaline lake sediment archaeal communities from the Salton Sea, California, USA - SS_1_MS_2 metaG | ecosystem: Environmental > Aquatic > Non-marine Saline and Alkaline > Hypersaline >...
GACCAACGACACCGAGTCCTCGACGGGCGGCGTGTCCAACGTGGTGACGATGATGCCCGCGTCTGCCGCCTTCTTCATCACCGGCTCCAGCGCGTTGGGGTCGGACGGCGCCACCGCGATTCCGGTCACACCCTGCGCGATGTAGGTCTCCATCGTCTCGATCTGCTTAGCCACGTCCTCTTGAGGTGGGACGAAGAAGATAGCCTGGTCTTCGCTCAGCCCCAGATCGGCAGCAGCCGCCACCACACCCTTCTCCACGTTGCTCCAATAGGGGTGCACTGACTTGCCGATCACGACCACCCCAAACTCCTCGGCCACCGGTTCAGGGGGTGTCGTGGGCTCGGGTGTTTCCTCCGCCGCTGGAGGCGCGCATGACGCCACCAGGGCCACGATCACGGTCACAAACAACAGCAAACTTAGCCGTCTCATGACACTTCCTCCTCCTGTATTCTAAGGCGTTCTGACAATCCGATAGGCTCGTACCTGACCAACAAAACTCTGGGTTACTTGCGCAGATCTCTTGCCTGGGCATCACCTCCTCTCGGGCACTTCAGGCTCATCAAAACCGACTGGAATGCTAGTGCCAATCTCCTCGCCGCTGGCGTACGCCATGATGGCCTCCTGGGTGGCTTCTTCCTGATCGAGGATCGCCGCCACCCGCCCCTCCGCCATCACCAAGACGCGGTCGCTCATCCCCAGAATCTCGGGCAATTCCGAGGAGATCATAATGATCCCCACGCCGGCTTGAGCCAACCGGCCCATCAGGGCGTGCACCTCGGCCTTGGCTCCCACATCAATCCCTCGTGTGGGCTCGTCCATAATCAGCACGCGGGGTTGTGAGGCCAGCCACTTGGCGACCACGGCCTTTTGTTGGTTACCACCTGAGAGGAACACGGCTTTTTGCTCCAGATGAGGAGTACGGATGTCCAATTTATCCACGTACTCCTGGGCGGTGTGACGCAGACCTTGGCGATCTATCCACCAACCCGCGCGGGCATAGTGATCGAGCGTAGGCAGCACGATATTCTCTAACAAGGACAGATTGAGAATCAGACCCTGATTGCCGCGATCCTCGGGCACGAGCCCTATGCCGGCTGTCACCGCGTCTATGGGCGAGTTGATCTTCACCGATTTTCCATCGACGTAGACCTCACCGGCGTCCTTGGGATCGGCGCCAAACAACAGGCGAGCCGTCTCCGTGCGACCGGCACCTACCAGGCCGGCGAAGCCGAGGATCTCTCCACGTCGCAGGGTGAAACTTACGTCTTCCACCACGCCGCGGCGGGTGAGTCCACGGACCTCCAACAAGGGAGCGCCGATCTCCGCTTTCTCCTTGTGAAACATATCTCCCAATTCTCGTCCTACCATCAGGTGAATGATTTCTTCAGGCGCGGCTTCGTCGATGGACATACTGCCAACCCGGCGACCATCCCGCAGCACTACCACCCGATCGGCCACTCGGAAGACCTCTTCGAGGCGATGGGTGATGAAAACGACGGCGATACCCTGCTCCTTGAGTGTACTGATGATCTCGAACAGCTTCTCCACCTCGTCCTCACCCAGCGCAGAGGTCGGCTCGTCCATAACGATGATGCGCGCTTCGACCGCCAGCGCTTTCGCCACCTCTACCATCTGCTGCTCAGCCACGGACAGGTCACGAATCAGCGCCGTGGCAGGCACCCGCGCGCCAACCCGATCCAGATGCTCCTGGGCTTCCCGCTCCATACCACGACGGTCCACGAAGCTGACAAGCCGGCCCAGCCTCAATCGACGCGGCTCACAGCCGATGAAGATGTTCGCCGCCGCGGTCTGGTTGGGCGTCAGATTGAACTCCTGATAGATGATGGCGATGCCCAACCGCTGGGCGTGATTAGGATTCTCAATATTGACCTCCCGGCCCTGAATGAAGATGCGTCCTGCGTCCTTGCGGTAGGCACCGGAGAGGATCTTCATCAGCGTGGACTTGCCGGCACCATTCTCGCCGACCAGCCCCAACACTTCGCCAGCCGCCACCTCGAAGCTCACATCGTCCAGCGCCTGCACGCCAGGAAATGCTTTGGAGATACCCACCATGCGCAGAATCATCTGTTGCTCGCTCAACAATATCCTCCTTCCCACTCCCCTATCAAGTCAGTGAAGTCCTGGGCAGTCTCCAGTCTGAGCCGAGAGATCACTTTCTCCAGAACCTGAGCTTCCGCCCGCTGCGGCGCAGCGTGTCGTAAACCACCGCTACAACCAACACGATGCCAAGGATGACGTCCTGCAAGTAGGAGGAGACGTTGGTCAGCACCATGCCGTTCTGCATGACACCCACGATCGCTGACCCCAGAATCGCGCCAAGCACGGTGCCCTCGCCGCCCATCAGGCTCGTCCCTCCGATGACGGCCGCAGCAATGCCCCACAGCTCGTATGCGCTCCCGACCACGGGGGTCCCTTGGCCCAGTCGCGAGGCCAGGATCACGCCTGTCAGCGCGGCGAGAAACCCGCTGGTCGCGTAACAGAAAATCCGCACTCGATCCACATTTACACCGGACAGCCGGGCGGCCTCAATGTTGCCTCCGACGGCATAGATGCGGTATCCCAGTGGTGTGTAGTTGAGGACGATGGAAATCACCACAGCAACGCCAAGCAGAATCAGAAAAGAGATCGGAATCCCGCCCACAGTCCCCTGGCCCAAGATAAGGAAGGGGTGCCCTGTCTCGAAGACCTGCGGATAGCCTCGCGTGATGTAGGCAGCCGCTCCGCGCGCGATCAACCAGGTGCCCAATGTGATAATGAATGGAGGGATCCCCAGCTTGGTCACAAACAGGCCGTGCCAGATGCCAACCAGCGCACCAAGCAGCAGCGCGATGAAAATAGCGGGAACCATACCCACGGGCGGCAGCAGGTTTCCGACCCCCTTGAGGATCATCCAGGCAGTGGTCACGCCGGTGAAAGCTATCATGGAGCCAACGCTCAGATCAATGCCACCGGTGATGATGACCAGGACCTCACCGATTGCCAACGTCCCAAACGTGGCGATGAACCGCATGATCACAGCCAGATTGGCCGGCTTGATAAAGGTCTCCGGACGCCGCCAGTAGAAGAACGCACAGAGCAGAAACAGGGCGACCAGCACATTCAACTCGCGGAACTGACCCCACTTGATCCGAAGTTTCCCTGGGCTTCGAACGGTTTCAGTCATCTTGTTGCCTCCACTTGTAGCTTCCATGGTTTCCGTTTGCGAGGTGATCGGCATCTCTTCTCGTTGATCAGGAGTCAGAGCATAGGTTCCCGCAGAATCTCATCCAGCACCAACGCAACAGCGCCCATGACGCAGGCATCAGCGTCGTGGGCTGAGGCAATCACCTTGACAATGTCATAGGGCTGTGCCAGCGCGTGTTTCCGAACCGTCTCCTCAATCACCGGGAGAAAGAAGGTGCTAGCCAGACTCAAGGCACCGCCCAAGACCACCATCTCTGGATTGAATGCGTTCACCAAATTGGCGATACCGATGCCCAACTGAACACCGACCTCCTCCAGTGCTTTTCGAGCTACATTGTCGCCGGCCTGGGCGGCCCGGACCACGACATCCACGTCTATGCTGCTCAGGTCATCCTGGACGAGGGTGCGTATCTGGCTCTCAGCATTCGTTTCAAGTGCTTCTCTCACCTGGCGGACGATGGCACGCGGCCCGACTACAGTTTCCCAGCAGCCACGCTTGCCGCAACCACACGGTTCACCGTTGGGGTCTATGGTCATGTGCCCGACCTCGCCAGCGTAGCCACCGCTGCCGCGAAAGAGCTTGCCCTTGATGATGATGCCGCCCCCCAGCCCCACACCTGCACTCAGGTAAATGAGGCTCTGCACATCACGAGCTACGCCGAAGTAGTACTCACCTAGAGCGGCAGCGTTGGCTTCGTTCTCAACGAACACAGACAAGTTGAAACGTTGGGTCCACATTTGCCGGAGAGGGACATTGCGCCAGTGCAGATTAGGAGCGAACATCAAGCTGCCCTGCCGGACATCGACCAGACCCGGCACGCCGACACCAATGCCAAGGGGCCGCAGGCCGCGATCTTTGCCGATCTCCAGGGCCGCCTGAACGATGGCTTCAGCGCGCTCAAGAATGACACCCTGGCCATCGTCAGGATCAGAAGAGACGCGCTGGCGCCAGAGAACCTGGGCGACGAAGTCGGTGAGGAAGACCGAGATGAAATCAACGCCAATCTCAACACCCACGGCACATCCGCCATCGGGACTGAGCTCCAGCAGCATACCAGGGCGTCCCCGCCCAGAGGGTTCCAGACCAATCTCGCGTACCAGGTTTTCTTCAAGTAGGTCGTTGATGAGGCTGGAGACGGTGCTGCGATTTAGACCAGTTACAGCCGATAGGCGGGCGCGAGAAATTGGACCACGAGTCCGCAGGCAGTCCAGGATGAGTGAAGTGTTCAGTTTGCGAACGAGGACCTGATCAGCGGTGGATGGTTGCGCAACCAAAGCACTCCTCCGCGGCACTTTGTTTGTTGTACCAACGAACAAATTATATCACAAAAAAGGCAGCTTGTCAACCCCCTATCGGTGACAATTGCAGGGCAATCGCATCTAAACTAATTTTCATTCCAACCTGTCATTCTGAGCGACCGGAGGGGCCGACGCCGACGTTGTCGGTAGACAGTCGGAGCGAAGAATCTCCGTTTCACGTTGAGCAAGCGAGATTCTTCGTCGCTTCGCTCCTCAGAATGACGGTTGGCAAGGGAAGGGACCGCTCATCTCCCCCGCTTGCGCAACTGGTCGAGCATGATGGCCACCACGATGACCAACCCCAGCACCGCCTGCAGCCAGTAGGCCGACACGCCCGTGAGCACCAGACCATTGCGCAGGACCTGCATAATGGCTGCGCCCATGAGCACGCCGAGGATGGTCCCCTCGCCGCCGGTCACGCTTGTGCCTCCCACGAACACGGCGGCGATGACGTCCAGCTCGTAGCCGTCGGCCGCCGTCGGCGCCGCCACGCCCAGACGCGCGGTCATCAGCACGCCGCCCACGGCAGCCAGAAAGCCAGAGAGTGAGTACACCATCAGCTTGACCCGATTTGTGCTGATGCCCGAGAGGGCTGTGGCCGTCTCGTTACCGCCAACGGCGTAGATGCGGTATCCCCACACGGTGCGCTGAAGGAAGATCGCCGAAAGCGCGAAGAAGGTGAGCATAAATATCAATGGCAAGGGTACAGCCAGACCGGCGATGGGGATGTCGTACTGCCCCAGGTCGCGGAACCCCTGCGCCAGTTTGCGTACCGGCCAGCCGCCGGTCAGGCCGTAACACAGACCGCGCGCCATCAGCAGGGTACCCAACGTGGCGATGAAGGGAGGAAGATTGCCCTTGGTGATCATGAGACCGTTGAGCAGGCCGGCAAGCAGACCCGCCAGCAGCCCGCCGATTACCGAGACAGGAACGCTGACGCCGGCGGTCAACAGCATGGCGCTGGCCAGGCCCGACAGGGACATCACCGAGCCAGTTGAAAGGTCGATGCCTCCCGTAATAATGACCATACACTGTCCGAAGGCAGCGATGGCGATCCATGAGAAGGCACGCAAGATGTTGAAGATGTTGGTGCTGGTGAAGAAGGTATCTGTATACAGCGTCAGGAATATCACCATGGCAAGCAGGATCACGACAACGCCGAATTCCTCCCGCCCAACGAGCTCTCGCCACGCGCTGCCCTCCGTCGTACCAGCCTTCTTGCTGATTGCTGTGCTCATGCTGCTGTCCCCTCCGACCTCATGTTCGTGTTCACCGTGTGATCGTTGATCTCGCCACTGGCATAGGCCATGATTATCTCCTGTGTTGCCTCGTCCCGGTCCAGGATCGCCGCGACCCGGCCCTCCGACATCACGAGGACGCGGTCACTCATCCCCAGGATCTCCGGCAATTCCGAGGAGATCATGATGATCCCCATGCCGGCCTGGGCCAATTGGCTCATCAGCGCGTGCACTTCGGCCTTGGCGCCCACGTCGATGCCCCGCGTCGGCTCGTCCAGGATCAGTACCTTGGGCTGCGAGGCCAGCCACTTGGCCAGCACCACCTTCTGCTGATTCCCGCCGGAGAGGAATTTAGCTCTCTGACGCAGATGAGGAGGCGTGCGGATGTTAAGCTTGTCCACGTAGTCCCGGGCCGTCCTGCGGGTCGCCCGCCGATCCACCCAGCCGCTGTGGGCGTGGTTGTCAAGGGTCGGCAGGACGATGTTCTCCAGCACCGGCAGCAGGAGCACCAGGCCCTGTTTGCCCCGGTCTTCAGGCACCAGTCCCAGCCCAGCCGATACCGCATCGACGGGCGAGTTGACCTCCAACGGCTTGCCCTCAATGTAGACCGTCCCAACGTCTTTGCGGTCGGCGCCGAAGAGCAGCCGGGCAGTCTCCGTCCGCCCGGCCCCCACCAGGCCGGCGAAGCCCAGGATCTCGCCCTGCCGAAGGGTAAAGCTCACGTCCTCTACTACACCCCGGCGGGTGAGCCCCTGCACCTCGAGAAGGGGTTCGCCGATCTCAGCCTCCTCCTTACGGAACATGTCCATCAGTTCTCGACCCACCATCAGGTGGATGATACCCTCGGGCGTAGCCTCTCCGATCGGCATACCGCCAACGCGACGACCGTCTCGCAGCACGGTCACTCGATCGGCAATTCGGAAGACCTCTTCCAACCGGTGGGTGATGAAAATAATGGCGATGCCCTGCTCCTTAAGCGTGGCGACGATTTCAAACAGGGTCTCCACCTCGTCCTCGCCCAGCGCCGACGTGGGCTCGTCCATAATGATGATGCGCGCGTCCACCGCCAGCGCCTTGGCCACCTCCACCATCTGCTGCTGAGCCACGGAGAGATCGCGGATCAGCGCCGTGGCGGGCACCCGCGCCCCAACGCGCTCCAGGTGCTCCTGCGCATCACGCTCCATGCGGCGGCGATCTACGAAGTTCAGAACTCTGCCCAGACCTCGCGGCCGAGGCTCCCGGGCGATGAAGATGTTGGCCGCGGCCGTCTGATTCGGGGTGAGGTTGAACTCCTGATAGATGATGGAGATACCCAGATGCTGGGCGTGATGAGGGCTTTCGATATCCACTTCCTCGCCGTGCAAGAAGATGCGTCCAGTATCCTTGCGGTAGGCGCCGGAGAGGATTTTCATCAGGGTGGACTTGCCGGCGCCGTTCTCGCCGACCAGGGCCACCACCTCCCCTGTCGCCAGCTCGAAGTCCACGTCGTCCAGCGCCTGCACGCCCGGGAAGGCCTTGGAGATGCCTTCCATACGCAGTATGAAGTCTGGCTCGTTCAATGATGCCCCCTTGTCAGTGCTAGCAAACAGTGAGGATACCTCACCTTGACGGAAAGCGCAAGAAGCCGCTCAACGATAGTTGGCGAGAGGCCACGTGGCCTCTCGCCAACTGGTTTACTCATTCAGGGGGCGATCCGCAGCCCTCTTCGATTACGGCAGGCACTCATAGGCATCGGGCAGCGGCTTGGTGAAGTCGCTGGTCTCCCACATCTCGGCCATGGCGTCCACGTTGCACTCGGTCACGATGTCCATCCCCGAGTCGGTCCAGTCGTCGAACTCCTTGCCCTCCATGATGTAGTCGTAGATCATCTGGACCGTGTCGTAGCCCCAGCCCCAGTACTTCTGGCCCACCAGGCCATGGACGTAGTCGTCCTGGAGGAACTCGAGCTCCACCGGCAGCGTGTCGAAGACGATGTTGGCCATGCCCTTGTTCAGCGACGCATCCTCCCACAGCGGCATGGAGCCGCGCTCGGCGAACAGCGGCCACAGCCCGACGAAGAACCAGCCGTCCAGGTCGGGATTTGCCTGCATGGTCTCCTCGACCACCTGGACCCCGAGGTTGATGTCGTCGTTGCAGTAGACGGTGGAGACGATTTCAATGCCGGGGTAGTCGGCCACGCCGTCCTGGAAGCCACGGATGCGCTCCTCCAGATTGAAGGCGCCGGGCACGCCGGTGAGCAGGGCTACCTCACCCTCCTCACCCATGAACCGCACCAGCAGGTCGGCCGCCGCCTTGCCGCCCTCGTAGTTGTCGACGCCCAGGTAGGTGAAGCGCTTGCTGTCCGGCGAGTCGGAGTCCCAGGTCATGACGGGAATGCCGGCGTCGACGGCCTTGTTGATGGGGTCCTCGCAGCCCGTCGGATCGTTGCACGAGATGCCGATGGCATCCACGCCCTTGGCAATGACATCCTCGACCACGCGGGCCTGCTCCGTCATATCGGAGGCAACGGAGCCGACGTAGAGCACCTCGACCTCCGCGCCGGTCTCAGCCGTGAGCTCCTCCGCCTTCTTGAAGGCGCCATCCCGGCCCACTTCGAACACCGGGTTGTTCAGCGCCTTGGGAATCCAGGCGATGGTCAGCTTCTCGGGCGCCTCGGGTTCCTCGGTCGCTGGCGCTTCGGTCGGCGCGGCAGGCGCGCAGGCGGCCAGAATCACGCCCAGGAGTACGATCACTCCGATCAGATGGTTCAAACGCCTATTCATCTTTTCCCTCCTCCTTACACGCACTTATTTGGGTATGTCGATCAATCTCCAAAACCTCTACTGAACCTACCTAACTTGATTGATCCGCCAATTAGCCGATATACCACCCCCTTTCATCAGATAGCACTCACGTACAAGGGTAACGCTTACCCAATTGGGGAAATCTTGACCCCGAGAGGATCAATTAGACTGGGGCTGATAATCGTGGAAAAAACTCCGGCACGACTTTTCGAGACCTCCCAGAACACCCACGAACACCAGTATAGCAGGAATGCGGCCTTTTTGCATCTCTTTTCCCCTCAAATGCATACGGGATTTCCCCCATGTTACTTGGGGGATTCCCCCTAACGATTAAGCCCCATACGAGTAGGCAGCGGCCGACAAAGATGATATAATATAAATGTGGACAACGTGCGTATTCTGCTGGCAGATGATCACGCCGTCGTGCGCGCTGGCCTCCGCAAGGCATTGGAGGAGCTTCCCCACCTAGAGGTCGTCGGCGAGGTCGGCGACGGTCCGGCCCTTCTGGCAGGCCTATCCAAAACACAGCCCGATTGCCTGCTGATCGACGTGACCATGCCCGAATTCGAGCCGGTGTCTGCCATCCGCCAGATTCGAGCGAGCTACCCCGACATGAAGATTCTGGTGGTCAGCGCCTACGACGACGACGTGTACGTGCAGGGGCTGTTGAAGGCAGGCGTCGACGGCTACCACCTGAAAGACCAGCCTCTCAGCGACCTGCGGCTGGCGGTGCAGCGCGTGCTAGGCGGTGAGCGCTGGCTATCCAGCCCTCTGTTGGACAAATTGGTCAGTTACACAGAGACCTCTCCTGGCTTGCCAGCGCTGACCTCGCGCCAGCGCGACATCCTGCGCCTATTGCAGCAGGGTCTCGACAACCAAACCATCGCTCAGCGGTTGCGCCTGAGCGTCAAGACCATTGAGAATCACCTCACGCGCCTCTATCGGCAGCTCAACGTCCAGAGCCGGCTGGAGGCCGCCAACTACGCTATGCGGCATCCCGAAGTGCTGGCTATGTCGGGTTCGACTGTCATCCCAGCCCCCGTCGCCTCCAATGCCCCCCTTAGCGAGCACGTCACGATGCTACTTGTGGATGACAGCACCCGCTACCGCCGTCAGTTGCGGCGCATGATCGGCAAGATATGTCCTCGGGCCACGATCTACGGGGTCGACAACATCGAAGACGCCGTCCACCTGACACAACAGGTCGTGCCCCAGTTGGTGCTCGTTGACGTCGTATTGGGCGACGAGAACGGGATCTGCTGCACTCGGCGCATCCAGGCACTGTCACCTGGATCACGGGTCGTCCTGATCAGCGCCTACCCCGACCGAGAGTTCCACCGGCTGGGCCTTGAGGCCGGCGCCGTCGCCTTCTTAGATAAGAAGGATCTGGACGCGGCCACACTGCGGCAGATCATAGATGACACGATTACGTGATATAGAACTCGCTTCAGTCAGTAAGGAATGGATAGATGCTCGCCGGTGACAAATCAGAGCTGTTCAATCCTGTGAGAGTGCTATGGCGCATGCTTATCAGTCGCCACGAGTTGTTCGTGTTCGTCCTCCTGCTTGCCGTCGGGACCGCTTTGAGCCTCGGGACAGACACCTTCCTGACCGTCAATAACCTATCCAACATTTCACGCGCCTTCTCGTGGATCGCTATCGCTGCCTTTGGCGAGAGTATGGTCATGATCATCGGCGGCGTAGAGCTGTCAGTCGGAGCGGTGATGGCCCTGGCCGGGCTGGTGAGCGCGCTCTGCATGCAGGCCGACATCCCCGTGCTCCCGGCCATCCTGGCCGGGCTGATGACCGGTGGGCTGGTGGGCTGGATCAATGGCACGCTGGTCGGCCACGTGAAGCTACCGCCTTTCATCATCACACTGGCCACGACGAGCATCACGCGCGGAGCGATATTTGGCCTCACCGGCGGATGGCCGGTGCGCAATCTACCCCAAGAATTCCGTGCGCTGGGCCAGCACGACCTGACGCTGGCCCCGGTGTCTGTGCCCCAGCCAGTTCTCTTTATGCTGGGCCTGGCAGTGCTGGCCAGTTTACTGCTGGAGAAGACAGTCCTGGGCAACTACATCTACACTCTGGCCAGCAGCGAGCGGGCGCAACTCGTCTCCGGCGTCAACGTAGCTCAAATCAAGGTGCTGGTCTACACGCTGTGCGGGCTACTGACCGCGACTGGAGGTCTGCTGATGACCGCACGCCTGGGCGTGGCAGCGCCCACGGCAGCCATCGGCTATGAGCTTGACATCATCGCCGCCGCCGTCGTCGGAGGGACGAGCCTGTTCGGTGGTGAGGGCAGCATTCTGGGGGTATTGTTGGGTGCGGCCATCATGCAGATGTTGCGCAACGGCCTGGTGCTCCTGGGGTTTCCCGCCTACTGGCAGACGGCAGCGATCGGGACGATGATCCTGGCATTTATTCTACTGGATCACTGGCGGCGACAAAGTAGGTGAGAGGACAGGTTGACATAGGCATGGAGCCACTGTTAAGGGCCATCAACCTCTCGAAGAGTTTCGGCACCCTGACAGCCATACAAGGGGTAAGCCTGGAGGTTTACCCCGGGGAAGCCGTGGGAATCGCCGGGCAGAGCGGATCGGGTAAGTCAGCACTCTGTATGCTGCTGGCAGGCCTGGACACGCCCAACGAAGGCGATATCTACTTCGACGGCCGAAGGCTTCAGTATCCATTTCAAGCACGGACTCTCGGCATTGAGGTCATACACCAGGAACCAGACCTGGCCGAGCGGCTGGACATCAGCAACAACATCTTCCTGGGGAGCGAGATCGGATGGCCACTGGTGGTCAAATGGCTGAAGGTGCCCAACCGGCGGCGGATGGACAAAGAGGCAGCCAGGATCCTGGAACAACTAAACGTCCACTTCAGCTCACTGCGCGAAAAAGTGGGCAATCTTTCGAGCGAACAACGCCAGATGATCGCCATTGCCCGTACGATGACGCGCCCGTCCCGGTTGGTCATCGTTGACGACCCGACGCTGTTGCTGAGTTACCGCTACCAGCAGAGGCTGCTCTCGCTGATCCAAAGGTGGCAGCAGGAGGAGACAGCCATCATCTTCAGCAGCAACAACCTCGACCACCTGCTGGCGGTGACCGATCGGATCATCGTCCTGCGCCAGGGCCGTCGCGTCGCCGAGTATCAAACCGATGAGACAAGCCGGGAAGAGATTGTAGCTGCGTTGGTGGGAACCACCGACCGTCAGCAACTCACTCCCATCATCTGGGCCTTGGACAGCTACTACCGCGCCCGCAAGCAGGCCGAGGAACTGCGCCACCAGCGGACGCTCTTGGAGAGAGACCTGGCGGCCCAGGACACGCTGAACCAGCAGCTCATCGACCAACTGGGCAAGCAGGTTAGCGCCCTCGACAGCGCCAACATGGCTCTGCAGGATGCCCAACGCCGGCTCTTGACCGAGCGTGAGCAGGAACGCAAACACCTGGCCCGCGAGATCCACGATCAAGTGATCCAAGACCTGCTGAGCATCAACTATCAACTCGAGGAGATCGAGGTCGACGAGCACGTGACGTCAGCGCTCAAGGGCAGGCTGACCGACATCCGAGAGAGCATCCGGGGGCTGATAGACGACCTGCGCCACATATGCGGCAACCTGCGACCACCGACGATCGACAGCCTGGGATTGGGCGCGGCGCTTCAATCGTACACGCACGAGTGGTCCAAGCGAACAGGCATCGGCGTGACGCTCGATCTGGACGCCAACCGGGGGCGTCTGCCTGAGACGATTGAGCTTTCCATCTTCCGCATCGTGCAGGAGGGGCTGAGCA
>Ga0180432_10008942_pt1 | contig 12330 bp, 12 predicted proteins | sample SS_ome_10_FD_132414 | JGI IMG/M metagenome (GOLD analysis project Ga0180432, IMG submission 132414) | Hypersaline lake sediment archaeal communities from the Salton Sea, California, USA - SS_1_MS_2 metaG | ecosystem: Environmental > Aquatic > Non-marine Saline and Alkaline > Hypersaline >...
CCTGGACAGGCTATTCGCCATGAGGGATTTCAGGATCTTTTCGGGATCTGGCCAGGTGATCGTGATGGCCTCCACCGCCTGGCTGGTCCTTGACGGTCAGACCAGGAGGCCTGTACGGCCATTTGGTAAACTGGTACAGTACCGCGATGGACAGGAAAAACCTTTCGAAGAAAGGCTGCAGAAAATTGCCCTCCCCGGGAGCCTGTCCAGGTTGGATTTGCGTAAGGTTGTCTATTCTGACCTGGATGTGGTGGGACACGTGAACAATGTGAAGTACATGGAGTGGTGTATCGATGCCGCTGGAAATGCGGGACTGGACCGGAGCATAGGTACATTTGAGATCAATTTTATGCATGAATCGGTCTTCGGGGACGAGGTGGAGATACAGGGTACATCAGCCGGGGAAGAAGAAGTTTTCTTCATGGGACTGAGAACAAGTGATGAGAGGGAGATATTCCGTGCGCACCTTGTATGGGATGCGCATGATCGGATGGTATGAGATCCTAGGATCTTTCAGGAAATCCCCCGTAACTGATATTCACAAGAAAGAGCCCTTTTGCGGGGGCTGACATGCCAGCCCTGCTGCGGTCCTTTGACTCAACGATCTGCTTAAAATCATCCCTGTTGATTTTTCCATAACCCACATCCAGCAGGGTTCCGACCAGCGAACGGACCATGTTCCGAAGAAAGCGGTCAGCCTTTATTTCAAAAAGATAACCGGTCTCAACCACCTTCCAGGAGACATCCATGATCCGGCATCGATTGGTTTTCACATCGGTATGCAGCTTGCTGAAACTGGTGAAATCGGTGGTCTCCCTGATGATCTCACAGCATCGGTTGATCTCCTCCACATCCAGGGGCCCGTATATATAATGCGTATAATTCCTCGTATAAAGGGGTTTGATGGTGGATATGTTGTAGTGGTAGGTGCGGGATATGGCCGAATATCGCGCATGCATCTTTTCGGGAACCTGCTGCAGCTTGTAAACAACAATATCATCGGGTAGAAAACGGTTCAGCCTGAAAACAAATTCCGGACTTTTATCTTCAAGCAGTTTCGAGGTATCAAAATGTGCCACAAAGAAAGAGGCATGGACCCCGGTGTCGGTCCGTCCGGCACCCGTGACCGAAATATCTTCTTTCAGCAATGTTTTCAGGGCATGTTCCACTGTCTGCTGAACAGTATTCCCGTCAGGCTGGACCTGCCAGCCCTTATAATTGGTCCCGTCATAGGCCATATGAAGAAAGTACCTGTTCATCCCTTAACAATGGAGCTGTAAAATTACCTTTTAATTAACATTTTTTAACCCCGCATTGCTTTCAATTGGCCTTTCTACTGCTATTTTTGTTCACCAATTCTGTTTCTTTGAAGATAAACAAATGATTATTAACTAAAAAGAACCGATACATGGCTCAGGAGATAATTACTCAGGATGTAAATATCAAGGAACTCAATGAGAAGATCAAAAAGGAAAGTGAGTTTGTGGATCTGATCACCCTGGAGATTAAGAAGGTCATTGTGGGTCAGAAAAGCCTGGTTGAACGGTTGCTGATCGGATTATTGTCCGATGGCCATATTTTGCTGGAAGGTGTACCGGGACTTGCAAAAACACTTGCCATCACCACGCTTGCACAGTCCATTGATGCCAGCTTCAGCAGGATCCAGTTCACCCCCGATTTGCTGCCGGCAGACCTGGTGGGGACCATGATCTACAGTCAGAAAACGGAAGAATTCATTGTGAAGAAAGGTCCCATCTTTGCCAACCTGATACTGGCAGATGAGATTAACCGGTCACCGGCCAAAGTCCAGAGCGCATTGCTTGAGGCCATGCAGGAAAAGCAGGTCACCATCGGGGAAGTGACCTATCCCCTTGAAAGGCCTTTTCTCGTGCTTGCCACCCAGAATCCGCTGGAACAGGAGGGGACCTACCCTCTGCCTGAAGCCCAGGTGGACAGGTTCATGCTGAAAGTGGTGGTTACCTATCCCTCCAGGGATGAAGAGAAACTGATCATGAGGGAGAACCTGCTTAAGGAGTTCCCGGCTGCATCGAAGATTCTGAAACCTGCCGATATCATGAAGGCCAGGGAGGTGGTCAAAGAGGTATACCTGGATGAAAAGATCGAGAATTACATCCTGGATATTGTTTTTGCTACCCGGAATCCCGAACAGGTCGGATTGGCACAGTTTATGCCGTTGATTCATTACGGCGGATCGCCACGTGCCAGCATTAACCTGGCCAAGGCAGCCAAGGCCTATGCATTTATCAAGCGCAGGGGCTATGTGGTGCCTGAAGATGTGAGGGTGGTGTGTCATGATGTGATGAGGCACAGGATCGGTCTGACCTATGAGGCAGAAGCGGAAAACATTACCACGGAGAATATCATTTCTGAGATTCTGAACAACGTGGAAGTGCCTTAGGAAGGTAATTCAGAGCAAATGAAGAAGAGATGACAATCAGGCTGATCATACTGGCAATCCTGCTGGCCCTGGGCAACACTGCTCTTTCCCAGCCACTGATCGGACTGCCCAAGGATCAGGTGGAGGCCATCATCAAGGAGAAACACCGGGAATTCAGAAAAGACCAGTCTGTTGTAAAGCAGCAGTTCAACTACCTGAAATATATCAACCGTCAGCATACAAAGACCTGGATCGCCTATTTCTCCGATGAGGATATTTGTACGGGGACCAAGCTCGTATGTGATTATTCCGAATATAACGAAGTTCTGAAGGATCTGAGCAGTTCATACAGTAAGACCGGAAAGCGGGAATGGGAATATACCCATGGAACCGATACATTCATTGTAAGCCTGACCAAAGAGGAATGGTATTTCATCCTCCGTGAAAAAAAGAAAGAGTAAATAACAAAGAAGAATCGTTTAAAGAAACGCATCGTAGAACAAAAGCATCGTTGTTGAAGGACAGGCAGTGGAAACAAAAGAGCTTTTAAAGAAAGTACGCAAGATCGAAATCAAGACGCGGGGACTCACCAGGCAGATCTTCGCCGGACAGTACCACAGTGCTTTCAGGGGCAGGGGAATGACCTTTTCGGAGGTACGGGAATACCAGTACGGGGATGACATCAGAAATATTGACTGGAATGTCACCGCCCGTTTCAATCATCCCTATATCAAAGTATTCGAAGAGGAACGTGAATTGACGGTGATGCAGTTGATCGATATGAGTGCTTCGGGAGATTTTGGTACCCGTGTCCACCTCAAGCGGGAACTGATCACGGAAATCGCAGCGGTGCTTTCTTTTTCAGCCATTGAGAACAATGATAAGATCGGGGTGATACTGTTCAGCGACCGGGTGGAGAAATTTATTCCTCCTCAGAAAGGAAGACAGCATATCCTCAGGATCATCCGCGAATTGCTTGAATTCCAGCCGGAAAGTAAAGGTACAGACATATCGGAAAGCCTGCGCTTCCTCACAAATGCCATCAAGAAGCGATGTACCGCGTTCCTGATCTCCGATTTCAAGGACAAAGGCTATGCCCGTTCACTTCAGGTGGCTAACAACAAGCACGATGTGGTGGCGCTGCATATCTATGATCAAAGGGAAACCTCCCTTCCCGCCGTGGGCATGATCAGGGTAATGGATGCGGAAACAGGCAGGGAACAATGGATCGACACATCCAGGAACAGGGTCCGGGAAAGCTATGCCATGAAATGGGAAAGCCATGTGGAGATGATGAAGGAGATATTCTCGCGTGCCGGTGTGGACAGTGTTTCACTGCCCACGGGTGAGGATTATGTAAAACCCTTAATGCACCTGTTCAAAAGGAGATAAGATGAATAAGCTGTCGATGCCGCTCATAACAGGTATATGCCTGATGCTGGTTGTCCAGATGAACACCAGGGTATCTGCACAGCTGGTCAGGGTTACCTCGGAAGTGAGTTCCGATTCCATGATGATCGGGGACCAGATCCTGTATACGCTCAGGGTGGAGGCGGCAGAGAACGTGGATTTCAGATTGCCCCCGATATCCGATACCCTGAGCAGGAACCTGGAGATCCTTTCTCCTGTATCGGCTGATACAGGCGTCACTGACGGTAAAAAAAGGATCGAACACAGCTATATTCTCACCAGCTTTGAAGAGGGCATGCACATCGTTCCCACGCAGGGGGTTGTTTATTCCTTTGACGGCCGGACCGACACCGCTCTGAGCATGCCATTGGTCATCCGCGTGTATGAGCCGGCTGTTGATATTACACAGGCCATCAAGCCCATCAAACCACCCATCAACACACCCCTTACCTTGATGGAGGCGCTTCCCTGGATTGGCCTGGGGATCGGCGGACTCCTGCTGGTCACGATGATCATAGCCCTAGTCTGGATCTACTGCCAACGCAAAAAAGATCCCGCAATATTCCGCGTCCTCCCCCGCGAACCCGCCCACGTGATTGCTTTCAGGGAACTGGACAGGCTGAAAGGGGAAAAACTGTGGGAAAGGGGATATATCAAAGATTTCTATACAAGGCTTACTGAGATCACCCGGAACTACATTGAAAGGCAATACGGGATCCCGGCCATGGAAAGAACCACGGGTGAGATCCTGGAAGCATTCCGAAGATCGAATATGGAAAACGGAATCCTGGATGAAATCCTTGAAGGGCTGCTGCAGCTTGCCGACCTGGTGAAATTCGCCAGGGAAGACCCGCTGCCGGTTGATAACCAGACTAACCTGAACAATGCATACCTGTTCGTGCAGAAAACATATCCCATGTTTTACATGGAGAAACCGGAGCAGGAAAAGATGGATAAACCCCCAAAGATGGCGGAATCTGAAGAGAAATCCGGATCAGAAAACGAGGAACAAAGGAATGAGTAACCTGGAATTTGCATATCCGGCTTTCCTTTACGGGCTGATCCTGATCCCGCTGATGGCGGCATGGTATCTCTGGAAAGGAAAAAGAAACACAGCCGCCCTGAAGTTGTCGGGTTTTGAAAACATCGACCCGCGTATCAGGTCCACCCGGATATGGATGCGTCATCTGCTGTTCGTGATCAGGCTTATCGTGCTGGGGCTGATCATTTTTGTACTGGCCAGGCCACAGTCCTCAAACCGCTGGGAGCGGGTCACCACTGAAGGGATCGACATTGTCATGTGCATGGATGTGTCGGGGAGTATGCGTGCCATGGATTTCAGGCCCAACCGGCTTGAGGCTTCCAAGGACGTGGGGATCGAATTCGTGAATGCAAGACAGAATGACCGGTTCGGACTGGTGGTCTTTGCCGGGGAGAGCTTCACACAATGTCCCATGACCACAGACCGTGCCGTGGTGATCAATTTCCTGAAGAGCATCGATTTTGGTGTGATCGAAGATGGTACTGCCATCGGGATGGGACTTGCCACAGCGGTGAACCGGGTCAAGGACAGCAAAGCCATAAGCAAGGTGATCATCCTGCTTACCGACGGGGTGAACAACAGGGGGGATGTGGGACCGGTCACAGCCGCAGAAATAGCAGCCAGTTTCGGGATACGGGTTTACACCATCGGGGTGGGATCACACGGCAATGCCCCTGTTCCCGTACAGGATGTATATGGCAGGACGGTAACAAGGAACATGCCGGTGGAAATCGATGAGGAAGTGCTCAAGGAGATAGCCGAAACTACTGACGGGGCCTATTTCAGGGCCACAGACAACAGCAAGCTGAGGGAAATCTACCAGCAGATCGACCAGATGGAAAAGACCAGGCTGGATGTGAAACAGTTCAGCAAGAAGAAAGAAGAATATTTTCCATACCTGCTGGCGGCCATGCTCCTCCTTCTGGCGGAAATCCTGCTGAGGTATACGGTTTTACGGACCATACCATAACGGCAATGATGTGATGGCGCAATGATACAATGATATTCTGATGGAATGATGAATTGGTAATTAAATATGATACAGTTCGCACATAAAGAAGTCCTGTGGTTTCTGCTGGCAGTGGTCTTGATGCTGGTGGGTTACCTGTTTTACTGGAAGCACCGCAGGCACTCCATGGATAAGATAGGGGACAGGGGGCTGATGGAATCCCTGATGCTGGATGCATCGGGTTCAGCCCACCACTGGAAATTCTTCCTGCTCCTGATGGGTACTACCCTGTTGATCATCGCTGCATCGGGACCCAGGGTAGGATCCAGGCTGGAAGAGGTGGAGCAGAAGGGACGTGAGATCATCATCGCCCTGGATGTCTCCAACAGCATGCTGGCAGAAGATGTCAAACCATCCAGGCTGGAACGTTCCAAGCAGATGATACGCCGGATGGTGGACAGGATGAGCAACGATAAGATCGGACTGGTTGTCTTTGCAGGGGATGCCTATACCCAGATCCCCATCACCGACGATTACCCCAGTGTCAAGATGTTTCTTTCCGGAGCGGGGCCGGACATGGTATCCAAACAGGGAACGGCCATAGGTTCAGCCATTAACCTGGCTGTCAGGTCATTCTCCACACCCCTGGATGCAGGATCAGGAAACGAATCCCTGTCCAACCGGGGCATTGTGGTGATCACTGATGGGGAGAACCATGAAGACGATGCAGTGGGGGAGGCGTCCCGTGCAGCTGAAAAAGGGATCCGGGTATATACGGTTGGCCTGGGTGATCCCGATGGGGTACCTATCCCCCTCAGGCCTGGCAGTACTGCAAAGCGAAGGGATCGTGAAGGCCAGGTGGTAGTGAGCAAACTCAACGAGAAATTGTTGGTAGAGGTGGCCAGGGCAGGAAACGGAGCATATATTGCCGGTGACAGGATCAACAGCCTGATCGATGAGCTGGATCAGCTTCAGAAGACCGAACAGAAATCAAAAATCTTTTCGGAATTTGCTGAAAGGTTCCAGTATTTTGCGGGTTTTGCTTTGATCCTACTGCTTGTGGAATCCCTTATTCGTACCAGGAAAAATCCTTTATTGCAGAGACTTAATCCATTTAATACGGAATGATGAAAAGGTTCAATATATTGATCATCGCATTGCTGACAGTGGTGGCAGGTTACGGACAGAACGAAAGGAAAGTGATCCGTCAGGGCGTGAAGGCTTACCAGGGGGGAGATTACAATGAGGCTGAAGTGCTGTTCAGAAAAGCAGGGGACATGGACCATGAGTCCTTCGAAGCCGATTTCAACACAGGAGCAGCCCTCTATGGCCAGGAGAAATATGAAGAAACATTCAAGCAGTACGAACCCCTGGTGAACAGGTCAGATGATCCGCAGACCATGGCCCATGTCTGGCATAACATAGGGAACAGCCTGCTGGAAGCCGGACAGTACAGGCAGAGCATTGAGGCCTACAAGAACAGTCTCAGGCTCAATCCGTCCGATCAGGATACAAAATACAACCTTGCCTATGCAAAGAAGAAGCTGCATGAGCAGCAACAACAGGATCAACAGCAACAGCAGGATCAGGAGCAGCAACAACAGGATCAACAGCAACAGCAGGATCAGGACCAGCAACAACAGAACCAACAGCAACAGCAGGATCAGCAGCAACAGGATCAACAACAGGAACAACAGGAACAACAACAGCAGGAGCAACAGCAACAGCAGGCCCGGCCACTGGAGTTATCAAAAGAGGATGCCGAGCGGATGCTGAATGCGATCCAGCAGCAGGAACAGGAGGTTCTGAATAAAGTGGAAGAGAAAAAAGCAGCTGCAACCAAGGTCAAAACAGCAAAGGATTGGTAATTCAGATCATGAACCTGAAGCCATTATACATCATATTCTTTTTACTCTGCAGCACGGTGCTGAAGGGACAGGATCCGGTCTTTACTGCATCAGCCCCCGCTGTGGTCAATGTGGGCGAGCAGTTCCAGTATGTGGTGGAGGGTTCCGAACAGGGTTCCCTGACCCTGCCCCCACTGGATGATTTTCAGGTTCTGGCCGGACCTTTTTCTTCCTATTCTTCTCAGTCACAATGGATCAATGGTAAAATGACCATGAAAACCACAGTGACCTATACCCACGTGCTCAGGTCAACCAAGAAGGGAACATTCACCATCCCACCCGCCACTGTCAGGGTAGGAAGAAAGGAATACAAAACCAATGAAGTGCGTATCACGGTAAATGAAGCTTCCGGCGGGGCAGGTTCGGTGGGAACCTCTCCGGGGGGCGGAGCAGGTTCGGGGAGAACCGCTCCCGGTGGGGGTGCTGCAGGAAAGACCACACCTGCTCCGGGTCAGGCTGCTCCTTCACCGCCGGATGCTGAAAGGCAGTCACCGGACGAATCTCCGGTCTTCCTGAGGGTGATCCCTTCCAGGAGGGAAGTCTATGTAGGTGAACAGTTTGTATCCGGACTCAGGGTATATACCAGGGTAAACACCCGGCCCGCTTCTTCCGCCAGGGACATTCCCTACGAGGGTTTTTACAAGATACAGCTGGATCCGGATGCAAATGCACAGCGACAGAATATCGAGGGGCAGCAATACATCACACAGGTCATCCAGCGGCATATCCTGATCCCCCAGAAAACAGGGAAATTAGTCATCGAACCCTACGAATCGGAATGGATGATCCCCCAGCGGGTACAACGGCGCAGGCCGAGCAGTATTTTCGATGACTTTTTCAATGATCCTTTCTTTGACAGCTACCAGGATGTGCCCGTGAAACTGTCCACCAGACCGGTCACCATACACGTAAAATCCCTGCCCGGGGAGGTTCCTGAAGGATTTACGGGGGGGGTGGGTGATTTTTCCATGGAAGCTTCCCTCTCTGCCGAGGAGATCGAGGTGAATGAGGCACTTAGCCTGAAGATCACTGTGAGTGGCAGCGGGAACCTTCCACTGCTGGGGGAACCGGACGTGAACCTTCCCCCGGATCATGACCTCTACGAGGTAACCCGTTCAATAAACACGAACACATCCGGCAACAGGATCAACGGATCGGTGACTTTTGAATATCCCATCGTGGCAAGACATGCGGGCAGGTTCAGGATCGCACCTGTACGGTTTTCCTGGTTCGATCCCCGGGCGGAGCGATACCGGACCAGCACGACCCGGGAATTCACCTTTACAGTCCTTAAGGGTGATGCGGATCAGGCAGGCGGTAATATTTATGTTCCCGGGATCATGCAGGAAACTGTGGAGGATATCGGTACGGACATCAGGGACATCATCCGCACCCCGACACTCTTTAAGCCACTGGCCAGCACACTGCTTGGGCAAGGCTGGTTCAAACTCATGTTTCCATTGGCCCTGCTGATCTTCATCCTTGTTATCATTTTCATCCGCATCCTTGCACGAAGGAATGCCGATCTGAAGCTCGTCAGGAACAGGAAAGCAAACAAGTCTGCCAGGGTCCGTCTGAAAAAGGCCGACCGTTTCCGCAGGAGCGGCAACCACGATGGATTCTATGATGAAGTGGGGAAGGCCATCTGGGGATATCTGGCGGACAAGCTGGATATTGAGACTTCGGCTCTTTCCAGGGAGGTTATTCTGAAAGAGCTTGAGGGCAGGGGAGTAGAGGAAGAAACCAGGGAAGAATTCCTCAGGATCCTGGATGAGAGCGAGTTCTCAAGATTTGCGCCCTCTTCCGATAAAAGTGATGTCAACCGGCTATACAGGGATGCGGGATCGCTGATCAGGAATCTGGAAAACAATTTATGATGAAGATAAAAAGCGCATCATTCATTCTTATGTTTGTCTGGGTCTTTTGCGGGGTATCGGCATCGCAGGACATTCTTCTTCAGGACAGCCTTCTTCAGGACAGCCTTCTTCAGGCAAGTATCCCCCAAAAGATCGGTGAGGACAGCCTCCCCCGGGACAGACACCTTACGGACAGCCGGCTTTCTGACAGGGAGTTGCCGGACAGCCTGTTTCTACGTGCCAATGGATTGTACCAGGAAGGCGACTATGAATCCGCGCTGGCCTCCTACAGGAAGGTGCTGGAGGCAGGGTTTGAATCGTCCGATCTTTACTACAACATGGGCAATGCCGCATTCAGGTCCAACAACATCGGATATGCGATCCTCTATTATGAGAAAGCGCTGAAGCTGGATCCGTTCCATGAGGATGCCTTTCATAACCTGGAGTTTGTCTCCCGTTACCGGGTGGATACTTTTGAGCAGGTACCCCGTTTGTTCATCAGTAACTGGATCCAGAAACTGGTCAGTATATTTCCGGAACATACATGGAGCATACTCTCCCTGCTGTTCTTTGTCCTGATTCTGGCCAGTGTGGTGGTTTATTTGTTTGCCCGAAAACTGACAATAAAGAAGACCGGTTTTTTCAGTGCATTGATCGGATTACTGCTTTTTTCGATCGCGCTGTTATCCGGAATTGCGCAGCACCGCAGCATCATCCATCCCGATGCAGGGATCATCCTGTCACCATCGGTGGTGGTAAAAAGCACGCCGAGTGAATCCGGTACAGAACTTTTTATCCTCCATGAAGGGACCAGGGTGGAGCTGAATGAGCGGGTGGCCGGCTGGCGCAACATCCGGGTGGTCGATGGCAGGGAAGGATGGGTCCGGTCCGGGGATTTTGAAAGCATATAAATTAATTGTGGTCCGTCACAGGCCGGGTAAAATCAATTATATTTGTCAGTTCTGAATTATATTTGTCAGTTCTGTTTTCCTGAAGGGAGGAGTTGATGCTTTCCATAATTTAACAAACCTGCATGCCTATGTCAATCCGTAAAAGTTACCAGGAGATCAATGAAAAAATAAAAAAGGGGGATGCTGTGGTGCTCACCGCCGAAGAAGTTTCTGAAATGGGTAAAACCCATTCTGCCAGGGAGATCGCCAGGAAAGTGGATGTGGTTACCACCGGGACATTCAGTCCCATGTGTTCCTCGGGTGTATTTATCAACGTGGGCCATGCCGATCCACCCATCAGGATAGAGAAAGCCACCCTCAACGGAGTTCCTGTCTTCACAGGTCTCGCCGCAGTGGACCTGTACATCGGTGCCACCGAGAATCATCCGGAAAATCCCGCATACGGTGGGGCACATGTCATTGAAGAACTGATCAAAGGAATTGACGTGGAACTGATCGCCCATGCCAAGGGCACGGACTGTTATCCCCGCAAGGATATCCATACCACCATCAACCGCAGCAACATCAACGAAATGATCATGTTCAATCCCCGGAATGCATACCAGAACTATCCGGTAGCTGTGAATTCCTCCAAAAAGATCATGTATACCTATATGGGCAGCCTTCTTCCCAAGCTGGGCAACGCCAATTACTGTACATCCGGTGAATTGAGTCCGCTGCTGAATGATCCCCGGCTGAGGACCATTGGTGTGGGAACACGCATTTTCCTGGGCGGGACCACCGGCTATATCAGCTGGCATGGCACCCAGTTTCTGACAGATACCGGAACCAACGAGCATGGTGTGCCGGTTTCCAATGCCGCCACACTTGCGGTGATCGGCAATGCCAAGGCCATGAGCAGTGATTTTATCAAGGCGGCTTACTTTGAGAAGTACGGGGTTTCCATCTTTATCGGCATAGGCATTCCCATTCCTGTCCTGGATGAAGAGATGGCATCCAGGGTGATGATCAGGAATGACCAGATCACTGCCTGCATCGAGGATTACGGGGATCCTGATAAACCCGTCATCGGGAGAATTACCTATGCGGAACTTCAGACAGGGGAGATCAGTCTGAATCAGAAAAAGATCAGAACGGCATCCCTTTCCAGTTTTTATAAGGCCAGGATCATTGCAGATCTGCTCAAAAAGGAAGTGGCGGAAGGCAGGTTTTTACTCTCTGAACCGGTGGAAAAGTTTCCACACAGTAAAGAATTGAATACATTGGATATCAGGTAATTATATTTCTATTATCATGGAGACGACAAGACAAAGAATGGTGTTGACATTTCCGGCTGAAGCCATAGATGAGCCTATTACCTATACCCTGATCAAGGAATATGACGTCATGATCAATATCCTGAACGCCGATATCACCCACGGCAGGGAGGGAAACCTGCTGATCGAGATGAGCGGAAGGGAGATGGATGTGCATGAAGCCCTGGTTTACCTGGAGAGCAAACAGATCGAGATCTCCCCGGTGATCAAGAACATCCTCTTCAACGAATCCAGGTGCATTCATTGCGGAGCCTGTGCATCGGTCTGTTTCTCCGGTGCCCTGGAAATAGACACCACCAGCAGGGAACTGAAATTTAACCCGGAGAAATGCATTGCATGTGAGCTGTGCATCAAGGCATGTCCCCTCCAGCTTTTTGAACTCAATTTCGGTGTGAACTGATTTTTTGTACAGGGTTGTTACAGCCAAGATTTTACCGGCGGGGTATGAACCATGACAGGTTCTTTTTTTTCCGGTCGACCTGCCATGAGTCGGATCTCTTTATCGGCATCCGTCACGGCAGTTTCCGGGGGGAAATGATAC
>Ga0180432_10008945_pt1 | contig 12329 bp, 14 predicted proteins | sample SS_ome_10_FD_132414 | JGI IMG/M metagenome (GOLD analysis project Ga0180432, IMG submission 132414) | Hypersaline lake sediment archaeal communities from the Salton Sea, California, USA - SS_1_MS_2 metaG | ecosystem: Environmental > Aquatic > Non-marine Saline and Alkaline > Hypersaline >...
ACTCCCGATTACCGCGGACGTGAACGCCTACGCCGAAGAGGTTTGCCGGGCCCTAACCGAGGCGGGCATTCGCGCCGAGGCGTGGAGCGACCGCAGCCGGACCCTGAACTATCTGATTCGGCAGGCCCAACTGGAGAAGATTCCCTATATGTTGGTCGTGGGGCAACGAGAGTGGGAAGCGAAAACTGTCTCGTTGCGATTGCGCACGGAGGAAGATCTTGGTGCGAAGCCGGTTGACGAGGTGGTTGCGATGATCCGTCGACAGATCGCCGAGAAATCGCTCGAGTTGACGTGATGGGAAGGACGTTGGGATGACTGAGTGGACGTACATCCTGCGTGTTCTCCTCGCAGCCGGGTTGAGCGCGGCGATCGGGATCGAACGGGAGTTCTACGGTCGACTGGATTGCTATCGGCGGCGGGGTGATCGGACTGACGATTCTCGCGGTCGTTGGCCCGTTGGCGTCGAAGATCCCGAGCACGACCTACCAAACCCTCACACTGATCATTGAGGGAGGCCGGCAGGGGCGGTTCAGGAGGAGTTTCTCTCCTGCTGCATCGATCGTCGGATGCGGGTGACCCCGGTCAACTGGGAGTGGGACAAGGACTCGTCACCGTCGCCTTCAGGATCCGTCACCGCGAGACACCGGATCTGCAGACGGCTCGCCGGGCGTGCCGCGGGAATCGAAGGCGTTGTCGAGGCGCAGATTCGGCTCTGAACCTGCCTAGCCAACGGCTCGTTGCAGTTCGTCCGTTTGGTCCGCCTGCTCCCACGGGAGATCGAGGTCCGTCCGACCGAAATGCCCGTACGCGGACAGCGGCTCGTATATCGGCCGGAGCAAGTCCAGGTGGTCGATGATTGCCCCGGGACGCAGGTCGAAGGTGTCGAGTACCGCATGCCGCAGCTTTCCATCAGGGACAGTGCCTGTTCCGTGGGTGTCAATGTTGAGGGCAAGCGGAGCAGCTCGGCCGATGGCGTAGGCGATCTGAACCTCGACTTCGCGCGCAAGACCTGCGGCAACGAGGTTCTTCGCCACATAGCGCGCCATGTACGAGCCGGACCGATCGACCTTCGTAGGGTCCTTGCCGGAGAACGCTCCCCCGCCGTGGGAACCATAGCCGCCATAGGTGTCCACGATGATCTTTCTGCCTGTCATCCCAGTATCGGCAGCCGGTCCCCCGATCACGAAACTTCCCGAACAATTAATGAGGAGTTCGGTCTTATCATCCATCCAGGCATCGAGACTCGGCACGATCACCTGTTCGATCACGTCCGCTTGCAGCCTGTCTTGGTCAACGCCGGGGTCATGCTGAGCGGCGATAAGAACCACTGCGGCGCGTAGAGGACGGGAATCTTCATACTCGATCGTCACCTGTGACTTCCCGTCCGGTCGCAGGTAGGGCAGGGTTTTGCGCTTGCGAACCTCTGCCAGCCGTTTGGTGAGACGGTGGGCAAGTACGATCGGAAGAGGCATCAGCTCATCGGTGGAGGTGCACGCATACCCGTACATGATTCCCTGGTCTCCCGCTCCGACGACATCGTACGAATCCTCCACAGCGACACCTTTTGCATGGTCTGCCTTACCCACAGCGTCGGCGATCTCAGCGGACTGCTCCTTGATCGTCGAGAGGACGGCGCAGTCCTGATGGCTGAATCCGTACCCTGCCTTGTCGTAGCCAACCTCGGCAATGACACGACGGGCAATCTGATCGACATCGGCGTAGATTGCAGTGGAGATTTCTCCTCCCACGAGGACAAGGCCGGTGGTGAGAAACGTCTCGCAGGCAACGTGCGCTGATTGGTCGTTGACCAGAATAGTGTCCAACACAGCATCGGAGATCCGATCCGCGACCTTGTCCGGGTGTCCTTCGGTTACGGATTCCGATGTGAGAAAGGTTCTTCCCATCAGTCCTCCTTTGTGAGTGCATAGATGCTACTTGCGATGTCCACCAGCCGCAAGGTTTGAGCGATTCCTCGCTACTTGTTAGAATTATGCTGCTTGAAGAGAGGTGTGAAATGGCGCTTGTTGAGTTTCCTTACGGAAGAGAGATGGTAAAGGTTGGCCTTCCCGATCGCAATCTAATCGGCGTTTTGGAAGGAAATCCTCCGCCGAGCGTCGGCTTGGAAGAGGCGTTCGACCGGGCATGGCAAGAGCCGATTGGGGTTGAGGATCCCGCCGAGGTTATTCGACCGGGGGAGAAGGTCGTGTTTATTGTGACCGACCAGACGCGACCCACCCCCACGCAACAGGTCTTTCCGCTACTCTGGGAGCGGATCCGTGGGCACGTCCATCCGGAGGACGCTACAATTCTTGTTTCCACGGGAACGCATCGTGCTCCCACCGAAGGGGAACTCGAGCAGCTGCTTGGCGAGCTTCGCCATGAATTCGAAGTTGTGATCCATGACTGTGATCGGAATGTGGTGGAGGTAGGGAGAAGCCGTTGCGGAACCCCGATTCTCATTAACCGCCGCGTTATGGAAGCCGACCGCGTGGTAACCCTCGGTCACATTGGCATGCACTACTATGCCGGGTACAGCGGCGGGCGGAAGAACGTTCTTCCGGGTGTAGCCGGTCGAGCAACCATAGAGGGTAATCATGCCCAACTCACCGATCCTCGTTGTGAGGGATGTGTCTACGAAGGAAACCCGATCAGCGAGGAGATGAGTGAGGCAGCACGACTCGTTGGGGTCGACTATATTGTTGATGTCGTGCTCGATTCGCAGGGGCAGGTTTCTAAGGTGGTCGTTGGCGATGTGGAGGAGGCCCACGCGGTGGGCAGGACATTCTGGGATTCTCTCTTTCAGGTCCCGCTTTCTGAGCGGGGTGACATCGTGGTTGTCTCGGCGGGCGGACATCCCTACGACATCAATCTCTACCAGGCCTATAAGGGATTGTACAATGCGGCAAGAGCAGTGAAGGATGGAGGAATGATCCTCTGGATCGCGGCCTGCCCCGATGGGTTAGGCCATTCGGTGTTCAGTGATTGGATGCTCCGCTGTTGCGACGGACCGGACGAGGTGTTCGGTACGCTTCAGCGTGAGGGATTCAAGCTGGGGGGCCACAAGGCGGTCTATTTGGCGAAAGACCTGCAACGGAGCGAGGTATATCTCTTTTCCGAGATCGAGGAGAATCTTGTGCATCGGTTCTTCCTGAAGCCGGCTGGCGATCTGGACGAGATCATCACGATCGCCGGCGAGCGGTTTGGAGCCGAGTTCCGTATCCTTGCGATGCCACACGGCGAAGCGACATTTCCTGTAGTAGATGGGAGCGGGTTTTCATAAGGAATGCGGTAGGCTATCAAATCCGTTATTACGGACGCGTTTCATCGACTCAGGACATCGCCAAACGGCTTGTCGCCTCTGAGCCCGTACGTACTGTTATCATCGCCGACGAGCAGGAGCGTGGGCGGGGACGATTCGGGAGTACCTGGGTTTCCCCTAAAGGCGGCCTGTACGCTTCGCTGATCTTCAATCCGACATCGCTTCTTCCTTTTCGTGTTGGGATTGCGGTTGCCGAAGCGCTGAGAAACTTTGAAATCGAAGCGATGCTCAAGTGGCCAAACGATGTTTTGGTGGGCGAGAAGAAAATTGCGGGGATCCTAGTCGAGAACGTCGATGAGCGGGCGATCGTGGGGATTGGGATCAATCTTACTACGAGTCCGCTGAATACGGCAACATCTGTCCACCAAGAGATATCAATAGAAGTCAGTCGAGATGACCTTTTGGAGTTGATCCTGCACCGCTTTGGGTCAACGCCTTCAGAATTGGTTCTCACTCAGTATCGCGCTCTGTGTACGACGCTTGGTCAAGTCGTTCGAGCAGAGTTTGGCGGGGCAGTTGCAAACCGCCCGATTATCGGAAGAGCAGTGGGAATTGACCCCGCAGGACGCCTTCTCGTCGCGGTGGATGAGGCGCTTCACGCCATCGCCTCTGGCGAGTGCTTTCATCTTCAAGTTCCACTGCAAGAAGGACAGTGACATCCCAATCAGGAAAATATGCGTTCTCCTCTGGCTCTTCTGTTTGCCGTGATTCGAGATTTGGTGTGGTTGACCGTAGAAGAAGGGAGTGCTAACGTAGGGATAGGTTCGGCAGAAAGGGGAAGGCATGGGGTTGTGGAAGAAGCAAAGAGCGATCGAGAAGCTAGTTCTTAGGCATGTGGAGTGTGTGGACGAGGCGATCGGCTATTTCCAGGAAGGCTTCTTCGCCTTCCTCGATAATGGTGATGTGGAGAAAGCAGGCCGGTTGGCCCTGGAAACACACAAAGCCGAGGGACGCGCTGATGACGTGAGACGAGAGGTAGAGATTAAGCTCTTGCGGGGTGCCCTCCTTGCGCATTCTCGGCGTGACATCCTGGAGATCATTGAAGGGGTGGACAAACTTGCCAACTCAGGGGAGGCCGTGCTCGATTATTTGCTCGTGCAGCGGGTGAAAATCCCCGAGGCGATCAAGCCGGGGCTTCGAGAGATCGGTGTCAAATCACGCGAGATCTTCGAGGAGGTCAAACAGGCCCTCCGTCAGCTCTTTCACGATATGGACCAAACGGTCGAACACACCAAAGCGATCGAGGCGAAGGAGGGAGAGGTCGATCGACTGGAGCGATCCGTGATCAAGGAAATCTTCAAGATGGACATAGAGTTGGCCGAGAAGCTGCAACTGCGGGACCTGGTGGAAGAGCTGGTTGAGTTTTCCGACCGGGCGGAGGATCTGTCAGACCGAATTGACATCATGATCGCCGAGAGAAGGCTGTAGCGAGAAGAAGATGTTCCCTGCTGGCGGAACATTGGCCTTCGGGCAGCAGCCGTCGGTGTTTGCCATAGGAAGGAGACATCCATGTCAGTACTCGACGATGCCATTTCATTGGAACAGCGTGCCATGCAGTTCTACTGCCAAATGCAGGATCGGGTCAGCGACCCAAGTGCGAAGAAGATCCTCGAGCTTCTTGCCGATGAAGAGCAGAAGCATGCGGCAGCATTGAATGAGATGAAAACCGGTGCTTACGGGAACCTGGAGGCCCCGGCGTTGCTCAAAGAGGTACGCGGGCTGGTGGAAGGTGCGGTGCAGGAGGGTCAGGCAGCGATTCTCTCAGACGCGTCGATGCGTGGGATCCTGCAGCGGGCAATGGAGGTGGAGCAGACAACGGAACGGTTCTATCGGGAGCATGCAGGGGAGGGAGATGACCAGAAGCTGAGTGAGCTGTTCAGTCACCTCGCCGATCAGGAGGCCGAACACTATCTGTTGGTCAGCTCGCTGGTCGAGTACTTCGACCGGCCGGTCGAGTGGGTGGAGTCGGCCGAATTTGGACTCCGTCCGGAGTATTAACCTCTTCACTTGAGTTCGCCGCAGGCACCCAACACAGATTGACGGCAGCCTGGTGGCAGATGGCTGCTGTCTTGCCCTGATCAGAGATAGGATGAGAGGGTGAGAAGCCCGTGTAGGGTTCCCAGGGCAAGGGTGATGTAACCGAATCGTTGGTGCACCAACACCGAGATTCTCGGGATCCGTTTCACTCTCGCGTTTAGGACCGGGATGATCAGCGTGACGAGAAGCATGACGTAGGTCAGGATTCCCAAGTAGAAGATCAACGGATACCCGAGGATTGTGGTATGGGCGATGTTCTGCAAGACACGCATTGAGGACAGCCCTTTCCTAGTCCAACGTGATCTCCGTCGTAGTCCGCTTGCTGTGGCGGGTAGAAAAGCTATCGGAGCTTGCGTGGTAGGCAAGGATGACTGGGACCGTTTGCCCCGGCTGAAGTGCCTTGTCCGATGGGTCGTCGCTCTGAAGTGGAATCGAGAATTCGATCGTGGTCTTACCGGACCTTTCGGTCCCCGCGACTTGGACGATCTCGCCGCTGGAATCCTCGCGGTGGCCCGTAGGCGAAGTTCCAGAATGGTCTCGGGCGACGACTTCGCCATTTTCAACGGCACCGATGATGATATTGGCTCCCCTCATTCGCTGTTCGGGGTCAAAGCCGATGGCGACCCATCCTGTTCCCGGGCTTGTGAGCCCCACATACAGGTACGTACTGTCGTTTTGCCAGGATAGCTCAATTCCGGTTGCCGAATCGGTAAGTGTGTGGCGGTATTCTCCTGTGGTAATGACCCCATCGATGAACGGCGGCCAAGCGATATCGGTGAAGTCCGTGTTGTGATGGAAGTCGAGTGTGACGTTGCCTGATGCGTCATCGATTGCCAATTGCCACGCGTTGTCGGCTGGCGGCGCGTCGTAGCGGCCGTTTCCGTTGTGATCGGCGTAGAAGTCGATTCGGTAGCTGGCTCTTTGCTCCAGGATGGTGAAGCTGAGTTCGAAACTGGGTACAGGGATTTCGGCCACAGTGATGCGCTCCAACTCCTCTCCCGTTGCTTTGTTCACTATTCGCAGCTCGAACTGTTGCCCAAGGTGGGGGTCCATCTCGCTGAACACCACGGTAACCGTACCCTGGCTCCACACCATTGTTGTACTGACCATCACGACGAACAACCCAATCAGAGTGATCATCACGATCCCACGGCTCATAAGCCACCTCCTAGTGTCAAATACTCTTTTATTGCGTTCGCAACCAGGATACGAGACGGTTTGGTAGGAAGTCAAGAGGGCAAAGCGTATATTTTACGGGGCCTTGGGCCTTTCTGGCTTTGTTATTCCCACTCGATTGTCCCCGGGGGTTTGCTCGTTATGTCGTAGACGACGCGGCCGATCTGGGGCACCTGTTGAGCAATCCTCCTGGCGACTTCATCCAGAAACTCTGCGGGAAGGTGGGCCCAATCCGCGGTCATTCCGTCGATGCTGGTCACCGCACGGAGGGCAAGCACATACCCGTATTGGCGTTCGTCTCCAGCGACGCCCACGGCTTGGGCAGCGGTGAGGACCGCGAGTGCTTGCCAGACCTTGGCGTAGAGCCCCCATTCCTTGAGGGCATTGATGAAGAGGGCGTCTGCTTGGCGCAAGGTGTGCAATCGCTCGGCGGTCACCTCGCCCAAAATGCGTATAGCGAGACCGGGTCCGGGGAACGGATGCCGCAGGCGGATTTCATCTGGTAGCTCGAGGAGGCGGGCGATCTCGCGTACCTCGTCCTTGAACAGATGCCGGAAAGGTTCGAGCAGTTGGAAACCGAGCGTAGCCGGCAATCCCCCCACGTTGTGATGGCTCTTGATGACCGCTGCGGCTTGGCTTCCGGCAGATTCGATCACGTCGGGGTAGAGAGTACCTTGGGCAAGGTACTCGAACGGGCCCATTTCTCTTGCTTTGTCCTCGAACACCGCGATGAATTCGCGACCGATGATCTTGCGCTTCGACTCGGGATCGGCAATCCCCTTGAGGCCACGGAGGAAACGATCGGTTGCGTCAACGGTCACTAAGTTGACTCCAGCAGAGCTGAGTGTCTTTTCGACCTCTTCACGTTCTCCGAGGCGTAGCAGGCCGTGATCGACGAAGATTGCGGTGTGATCCACGCCGGCCCCGGCGAGGAGTAGGGCAAGGGTGGAGGAATCGACGCCGCCGGAGGCCGCGAGCAACACTCGGGCATGGCCGACCTGTTTTCGCACCTCTTGAAGCAGGAGATCCACTGTATGCTCGGGTGTCCAATCGCGGGGAACACGCGCAATGTCCAAGAAGTTGTCTAGGATGGTCATCCCTTGTGGGGTATGGACAACCTCGGGGTGGAACTGTACGCCGAACGTTTGCCCGTCCACGGATTCGACTGCGGAAACGGGGTTGTGTTCGGAGGCGGCAACGGCCCGCCAGCCGGTTGGTAGCTTTTCTGCACTGTCGGCGTGGCTCATCCAGACTTGTATCTTGCCCGAAAGGCCGGTGAAGAGCCGTCCCGTATATTGTGTAAGGTGAGCCCGGCCGTACTCGCGGTGAACGGTCTGTTTCACCTCGCCTCCGAAATGGTGCACAAGAAGCTGCATTCCGTAGCAGATCCCCAGGATTGGGAGGCCCAGTTCGAAAACTCGCGGATCAGGCTGCAACGACTTGGGGTCAAAGACTGAGGCCGGCCCTCCCGAGAGAATGAGAGCCTTCGGTTGGTGTTGCTGGATCTGCGCTATCGAGGCTGTGCCGGGCAGGATCACCGCATAGGCATTGAGCTCGCGAATTCGACGGGCAATCAGTTGCGTATATTGGGAACCGAAATCAAGGATGGCAACGGTCATACCGGTTGTTGGTTCTCCTCTCCGAACACAATTTCACCCTTCTCCGGATCCAACCGGACCACCGAAACGAGGGTAACGATGGGCACGTCGTATTGAGCGAGTACCTGTTGGCCCTCTCCAGATTCCTTCGCGATAATGAAGCCGAAGCCGATAAGCTCCGCGCCGCTCTGTCGAACCATCTCCGCAAGGGCAGCACTTGTGTGCCCGTGGTAGAGGAAGTCATCAACGATGAGGACCCGCTCTTGCGGACCCAAGTAGTCTTCTGACACCGCAAGTTCTGCCTTGATTCCCTTGGTGGGAGAGCAAACCGTTCGTAACAGGGGGTTGTTCATTGTGGATGCACGCCCCTTCTTTGCGTACAACGCGCATGCTCCCAGTCGGCGAGCTACCTCGTAGGCGATGGCGTTACCGGCCGCCTCGGCGGTCAATACGCACGTGATGCCCTGAGTGGGGAAGCTTGCCGCTAACTGCTTTGCTGCTGTTTCGATAAACGCAGGATCTATCCGATGGTTAAGAAAGCCGTCCACCTTCAAGAACTCTTGGCTGATGACAATCCCTTCTCGACGAATCCAATCTTGAAGGGTCACGGTCTTATTGGTCTTGGCACTCATTGATATCGGGCCTCATCATTGGTTGATTTGATCGCGCCGGCGATAGGCAACTCGGCGACCCCGTTCTCAGAAGGTCTGGAGAGGCGGTCTCCTTTGCGCTCCCTTTGGTAGGATCCATAGGTCATTGTGCAAGAAGTGCGTTGTCCTCGTCAAGCTTCCTCTTGGCACATCGGGTTGAGTGCAAAACCGTGAGGAAATGGATCCCCTTCTGTCACCATGAGGGTGTTGAGCCCAATCATGTATGCGGAGCCGGTCACCTCAGGGATGATTCCTGGGTATTCCCCCACGAGCGTCTCAGCCGCGATCTTACCGATGAACTCCGTGCCGAGGATACTCTGGTAGCAATACTCTTCGCCAATCCTCAACTCGCCCTTGGCGTAGAGAAAAGCCATCTTGGCCGAAGTGCCGGTTCCACAGGGAGATCGATCGACTTGGCCTTGGCCGAAGACGACCACATTTCTGGCTGGGTTTGTCGTCTCGTAGAACTCCACCAATTGCACCTTAAGAGGGTTGCCGGTGGCGGGGTGGTGGAACGCATAGCGCTCGTTGATGAATCGACGAATCTTCATACCTAATGGGACCAGTTTGGACAGTGACTCACGCTCTACCCGCGAACCAACGGATTGAACGTCAACCAACGCGAACGTGTTCCCTCCGTAGACGACGTGAATAGGAACCTCGTCCATGGAGACAGTCTGAAGATAGAACGAGGGGACATTGTGAAAACTCACCGCCCGTGCATCGCCATCCGCCCAATGGATGTAGGTCCGGACAAGACCCGAGGGCGTATCCAGGACGACGTTATCCTCCTTGGTCCATCCGAGAGAGGCAAGTGCAGTTACCGCGCCGATGGTTCCGTGACCGCACATCCCGAGATATCCTTCACAGTCGCAGAAGATGATGCCGTAATCGGCCCCGGCAAGGATTGGAGGGATAACGATCGCTCCGAACATGTCGCTGTGCCCGCGCGGCTCCTGGAGGAGGAATTGTCGCAGGTCGTCGGCATTCTCCGCTAGCCAACATCGACGCTCCTCCATCGTTTCTCCGGGAATGGGAGGAAGACCGCTTAGGACAACGCGAGTCGGCTCTCCGATGGTGTGCATGTCGATCACCTGGATCGATCGGAGGATATTCATTGCACGTCTCCTTCTTCTTTGTCGGGTTATTACATTGCCGCATTCCATCGTTGCATCGCCGCGCCCTGGTCAGCGGGCAGAGTCATCTGGGCATAGAGGGCGAGGAATCCTGTCGTGGCCTTCGGCTTCGGTGCATGCCAGTCGGCTCGACGGCGCTCCAATTCCGCCTCAGATAGATTGATCGACAGGGTTCGGTTTGGAATGTCGATTTCGATTGTGTCGCCGTTTTTGATGAGGCCGATCACCCCGCCTTCCACGGCCTCGGGGCAAACGTGACCGACGATCGGGCCGCGGTTGAATCCCGAGAAGCGGCCGTCCGTGATCAAGCCGACGGATCCTTCCAGCCCCATTTCGTACAGGGCATCGGTGGACATCATAACCTCCTTCATGCCGGGTGCTCCCTTGGGGCCCTCATACCGCACCACGACAACATCGCCGGCTTGAATGTTGCCTTCGATAATGGCTTTCCAGGCTTCCTGATCGGTATTGAATACCTTGGCCGGGCCTTTGTGCACGTGCATCTCTGGCTTAAGTGCTGAGGTACGCACGATCGCGCCCCGAGGGGCGAGGTTTCCCTTGAGTACAGCCAGGCCTCCTTCTGACTGTACGGGGTTCTCTAGAGTGGCGATCGCGCCGCCGCGACTGCCGACCGTCTTATCGAGCAGCTCGCCGAGTGGTACTGCGTCGGCGGTCATGGCGTGCAGATCGAGGAGGGGTTCGAGTTCTTTCAGCAGGGCAGGCACCCCGCCGGCTTCGTGAAAATCGATGACGGTGTGAGGACCGTTCGGGATGACCGACGCCAGAAGCGGCGTTCTGCGAGAGATGGCGTCGAATCGGTCAAGCTCGATATCGATACCCAGTTCCCTTGCCAAGCTCATGATGTGAAGCGGTGCATTCGTTGAGCCTCCGATGGCCGCGTTGGTCACGATCGTGTTTGTCAGTGCCTTCTCCGTGAGGATGTCGGAAGGCCGGATGCCCTTCTCTACCAGCCTGACAATCTGTTGGCCTGCCGCTTGGGCGGCCCTCCGTTTGTCGGCCGCAATTGCGGGGATAGTGGCCGATCCAGAGAGGGCCGTTCCCATTGCCTCGGTCAGGATTTGCATCGTGTTGGCCGTGCCCATCACTGGACAGGCCCCCACACCGGGGCAAGAACGGTTCTCCATCTCACGCAGTTCTTGTTCGGAGATGTTGCCCAGTGGAACCGCGCCGAAGACTGCTTCGTTGACATCGGGAGAGGTCACGGTTCCCTTGCTCCATTTTCCAGCAAGCATCGGCCCTCCGGTCACCATGATGGATGGTAGGTTCACGCGTGCAGCTCCCATTAACTGGCCGGGGATGATGTTGTCACAGGATGCAAGCAACACCAGCCCGTCGAACAGATGCACCTTGGACATGATCTCAATCGAAGCGGCCAAGACATCCCGAATGGCCAGCTCGTACTTCATGTTCTCCGTTCCGATCGGGATGTTCCCGCAGGTCGCAAATACGCCGAACTCAATCGGAACTCCACCGGCCTGCCAGATCCCCGCCTTGACTGCCTCGGCCAGGGCTCGAAGATGAGCATGAGCCGGCGACGCCTCGGACCACGCGTTGGCGATCCCGATATGGGGCTTGCCAAAATCGTCGTCTGCGTACCCGGCGCCTTTGTAGATCTGTCGGCGATGAGCAGCCTCTGGGCCTCCGAACATCCCTTTGCGTTTCGGCAACATGGGCCTCCTCTCAATAGGCTTCTGTGTACCCTTCGCCATCATTGAGATTCTCTTCGGTTTGGCGATGAAAAGCATCCCCTTCTCTTCGATCTACCGGTTTTCGGAGTCTTGCCCTTACGAGTTTTCATTCGCGCGTACAGCTGTAATCCTTATCGTCCCGTCGGACTTAATGATCAGGTAATCCTCATCACGTATTGTCGCATGGTCTTCCCGCGAGAGGACAACAACCGGCACGGTCTTGTGGTAGAGTTTCTCGGCAACGATGGCACCCAACGCGAGGATCGAGTCGACATTGGCAGTGATGATTGCCGCGGGGGCTGTTCCCAACTTGATGCTCTCCAGCAGTACTGCACTTGCGGTGCTCGATCCCTTTCCTCCAGGGAAGACAAACACCTTGCCCGTGATAACCTCTCCACTGCGCTCGTGTCTTCGGTCGATGATCTCACCGGTTTGGGGATCTAAGCCGCCCCATAGGCTGATCGGCTGGGTGGAGACCACGGCCACTCCTTCTGCCGAACCGGCAACCACTGGTCTGCCGTTCAACACTCTTTCCACAGTGATTCCTCCCGACACACGGCGCCCTTTTTCGCTGAACGAATGCAATCACGCAGGTTGCCAAAAGCAACCTGAACGCCCAAATGTCCAGGCGCGTAGTACGCGCATTTCCCGGAATTGGTCATGAGGACTTTCATTTGCGGAGCGATGATCGGCGAGTGGAACAT
>Ga0180432_10008947_pt1 | contig 12328 bp, 9 predicted proteins | sample SS_ome_10_FD_132414 | JGI IMG/M metagenome (GOLD analysis project Ga0180432, IMG submission 132414) | Hypersaline lake sediment archaeal communities from the Salton Sea, California, USA - SS_1_MS_2 metaG | ecosystem: Environmental > Aquatic > Non-marine Saline and Alkaline > Hypersaline >...
CGCGCGGTCGATGGGGAAAGCGGTGACGAGTATCTCGCGGGAGGCGATGGAGGAGCTGTTGGATTTCGAGTGGCCCGGGAACGTGCGTGAGCTTCAGAACACGATTCAGCGGGCGGTCGCGCTAGCGGAGGGTTCGGAAATCGGGCTTGAGCATTTGGCTGGCAAGATGAAAAGCCTTGGAGTTCCGTCGCATCTGGAGCCGATAATTCCTGCTGAGGGTATTGATCTGGAGGGTGTGCTGGGCGAGATAGAGAAGGAGTATCTTCGGCGGGCGCTCGAGGCGACATCTTCGAATGCGTCGAGGGCCGCTTCGCTGCTTGGGATTTCGGAGCGGTCGATGAGGTACAAGCTGCGGAAGCACGACATACGTCCGTCGAAGAAGTGACAAATTTTGTCGGTTTTCGCGGGGGAGGGCAACAAAAAGTGTCGATAGAGCCGTCTGGAGAGCTTCTGGAAGGGGCTTGGCGCGGCTTTTTGCGTTTGGCATAGAGGTTGCTTTAAGGGGTGGCGGAAAGCCAACGAAAATGGATTAGATTCTGTTGAAAGGAGGTGGAACGGCGCGGTGACGGGGCTCTGACGCCTCGGCGAGAGGCGAGATAAGATAGGGTTTTGTTAAGGAGGAGGCCTATGAACAGGCGAGGTTTTACGCTGATCGAGTTGATGATAGTGGTGGCGATCATAGCGATCATAGCGGCAATCGCGATACCGAGTCTTCTGCGAAGCCGCGTGAGCGCTAACGAGTCGTCTGCCGTTGCGACGATTCACACGGTAACGGCTGCCGAGGCGGAGTTCAGGCAGGCTGCGGAAGTGGACCAGGACGCCGACGGATTCGGCGAGTACGGTTTCCTGGGGGAGTTGGCGGGCAACGCTGACATCCGAGATGCTGCGGGTGTGCGCGTGGCGAACCCGGCGTATCTGCCGACGAGCCTGCAGACGGACGCGAACGGCAACAGCAACAAGGCCGGTTTCCTTTTCACCGTGCATCTGCCTGACGGCGCGAATGGGGCGCTGGGAGAAGTCGGAAACACTGGAGGCGGAGCCGTTGACGCGAACGCCGCGGACGATCAGGAGCTGGCTTACGTTTGCTATGCATGGCCGGTACAGATTAACAGAAGTGGGACCCGCGCATTCGCGACCACCGAGGAGGCGGAGATTTACCACACCAAGATGGCGGTGACGCAGTACGACGGGATGAACGTGGTTCCCGCGGCCAATGCGATTTACACAGGCAACCCCTGCGTGTCGTCGCTTGGTGTGGGAGGCGCGGTTGCCAACGATGGCAACACGTGGACACCGGCAGGCGGCTAGTAGGTAGAAGTACGGAAGGGGGGCGGCCACAAGTCGCCCCTCTTCTTTCGACAGGCGGCAAGGGGAAGCGGGACCGGGAGCGAGAGGGAAGACCGAGTGCGTTTTTGGGCGCAGGGGGTGGAAGATGAAGAATCGCGGATTCACGCTGCTTGAGCTGATGATAGTCGTGACGATAGTAGGGATGATCGCTTCCATTTCTGTGCCCAGCCTGCTTCGCAGCCGTGTGGCGGCGCAAGAGTCTTCCGCTGTGGCGACGCTTCATACGATTAGCGCCGCAGAGGCGGAGTTCGTACATGCGGCCGAAGTCGATCAGGACGGAGACGGTTTTGGGGAGCATGGGTTCCTGGGGGAGCTTGCGGGTAATGCGGACATACGAGACGCGGCAGGTGCGAGAAAGGCATCGCCTTCGTATCTGCCGGTTGTTCTTCAGACCGACGCGAACGGAAACAGCGTTGCCGACGGCTATTGTTTCAGGGTGTACCTGCCCGATGGGAACAACGGGGCGATATCGGAGGTGGGGAACACGGGTCCCGGAAGCGTGGACGCGAATGCGGCAAACGATCAGGAGGTGGGCTACGTATGCTACGCGTGGCCTGCGCAGAACAGGCGGACGGGGGTGCGCGCGTTTGCGACGGATGAGGAGGCGGAGATATATCAGACGCGGATGACGGTGCTGGCATACGACGGGATGAACAGCGTGCCGGCGGCGAATGCGATTTACACGGGCGCGCCGTGCGGGTCGCCGCTGGGTGTGGGGGCGGCCGGTGGGGCCAATGACGGTAACATGTGGCTGAGCGTGGGGGGATAGGGGACCGGAGGGGGTGGGTAAGTCGGAGGGGACGCTCCTTGGGGGGCGGTCCCTTTTTTGTGTTTTTAGTTGAAGAGGGCGGAGGAGGGGCGTAGAATACAAGTGAGTTGAATAAGGGACGGAGCGGAGCTTGTTGGAAAAAAGGGTGAACAAAAGCCTCTGCCGCGTCCGTGTTCAGAAGCTTGATTAACTGAACCGATGACCTTACCTAGGGGGCTGTTGTGCTCCGGTAAGCGGTGAACTCGGTAACGAGATTGCAGGCGACCGGGGCCAGGCGCCCACCTGAACGTAGGGTTCTTTACTCGGGCTTCTAACGGCGCAAGGCGGAGGTTTTTGTATTGCGCCGGTGACACCTTCTTCTCTCGTGAACCCATGGACCTCTTCCATCCGAAGGCCGGCGGCTCCCGTGCCGCCGAGAAAGACGCTCCTCTGGCTGCGAGGATGAGGCCGCGTACCCCGGAGGAGTTCGTGGGGCAATCGCATTTCTTCGGGGAAGGGAGGCTTCTGCGGAGAGCCATAAAGGCGGACCGTTTGCGATCCGCCATTTTCTACGGTCCTCCGGGAAGCGGGAAGACGGCACTCGCCCACGTGATCGCGGGAATGACGGAGTCGGAATACGAGGAGGTGAACGCATCGCTGTCCAATGTGGCGGAGCTGCGCGAGATTCTGGCTAGGGCGAGAGATCTGAAGGAGCTAGGAGGGAAGCGAACGGTATTATTTGTTGACGAGATACATAGGTTCAACCGGGCGCAGCAAGACATTCTGCTGTCCGACGTGGAGTGCGGGAACGTGGTGCTGATAGGGGCGACGACGTACAATCCGTTCTTTGCGATAAACGCGCCGCTGATTTCGAGGTCCATGGTTTTCGAGTTTCGGCCGCTGTCGCGGGAGGAAGTGCGAAAGATTCTGGACGCGGCGCTGTCGGACGAGGAGCGGGGGCTGGGAGGGATGCATGTGGAGGCGGAAGAGGAGGCATTGGGGCATCTGGCGGAAGTTTGCGACGGGGATGCGCGGCGAGCGCTGAACGCGCTGGAGATCGGGGTGCTTTCGGCGAGTCCCGATGAGAAGGGGGTAATCCGGCTCGATGTGGCGGCGGCGGAGGAGTCGATACAGAGGAAGGCGATCCGTTACGGTCGGCTTGGTGACGAGCATTACGACGCGGCGTCGGCGTTTATAAAGAGCATGCGCGGGTCGGACCCGGACGCTGCGGTGTACTGGATGGCGAGGATGCTGGAGGCGGGAGAGGATCATCGTTTTATAGCGAGGCGGATCGTGATATGCGCGTCGGAGGACGTTGGGAATGCGGATCCGATGGCGCTGGTGGTGGCGGCGGCGGCGCTACAGGGTGCGGAGTTTGTTGGTTTGCCGGAGGCGAAGCTGATCCTGTCGCAGGCGGCGATCTACGTAGCGTGTGCGGAGAAGAGTAACGCGGCGTGCGCGGCGATCTCGCGCGCGAGCGAGGACGTGCGTGAAGGAAGGCTCCTGGAGGTGCCGGAACACCTGCGGGACGCGAGTTACAGGGGCGCGAAACGCCTGGGACACGGGGAGGGTTATAAGTACGCGCATGACTACGAGGGCCATTGGGTGGATCAGGAGTACGTTCCCAAGGACGTAAGGTACTACGAGCCGAGTGAAAGCGGTTACGAGAAGAAGATAAGAGAAAGGCTTGAAGAGTGGAGAAAGCGGAGGCGAGAGAGAAGGTCGCAGAAGCGATAGCCGGCCTTTCCGCGGAGGAGCGCGAGGAGAAGGATCGGGAGATAGCGGAGAGGTTTTTTTCGCTGGATGAATTCAAGCGGGCGGGAGTCGTGCTCGTTTATGCCAAGATGGCGGACGAGGTGGATGTGGACGCGATAGCGGCGAAAGCGCAGGCAATGGGGAAGAAGCTCTGCTATCCGATTACGGATCGCGCGCGAAGGGAGATAGTGCTGTCGCTGGTCAGGGACGTCGGATCGGACTTGGGGCCGGGGAGCTATGGGATCAGGGAGCCCAAGGCGCGTCTTCCGGTACCTGCGGTCAAGGTGGATATGGTGATCGTCCCCGGGCGGGCGTTCGACTTGGAGGGAAATCGAGTGGGACGCGGCGGGGGATACTACGACGCGTTGATGTCGTCGGAGGGATTCCGGGCGAGACGGTGCGCTTTGGCGTACGACTGCCAGGTGATGGAGCGCGTTCCGCATACGGCGATAGATGAGAAGATCGACATTCTGGTGACCGAGTCGCGGGTTTTGAGGTTCTGACGGAGATCAGATGGAGCAGAAGTCGAAATTCGATGCCCTTCCCGAACACCTGGAAGGCCGTCTGAAGGAGAGCATGGAGCTTTCCGAGCGGCCGAAGGTGGTTCTGCGTACGGACATCCGTCCGGACGGGACGTACGGTGATGCGTGGCTGGTGGTGACGGACAGGGCGTTTATCAGCATCTGCCCGAATCACAAAGACGAGGCGACGGTGAATCGCGTGCCGTTGGCGGACGTGCACGGGGTGTACATACACAGCTTCGTAGGGAACGGCATAGTGGAGCTGAAGACGGCTGGGTGCTCGGTGGAGGCGGCGAGGTACACGAGGGCGCTGGCGGACAAGTTCGCGGAGGCGCTGCCGGAGTTCCGGAACCTGGTGAAGGAAGAGGTGAGGCGGGTTGAGGGAGTGCGGAGGGAGGAGAGACGGCGAAGGGCGGAGGAGAGGGAATCGGATAATGACACGGTGAAGATAGATACGAAGTCATCCGTGGTAGGTCCCGCACACGATATTGGTGACGAGGTCGGGGATGAAGAGAGAGGAGGGGGGAGGAAAGGTGCCGGGGGTGACAGGAAGGGGTTGGAGAGCGAGGGGCCTCCGATACCGAGGAAGGTGCGATGCGAGGAGTGCGGCAGGGCGTTTCCTGAAGGCGCGGACAGGTGTCCGTATTGCACGCCGAAGGCGGCGCTGTTCTTGCGTTCGCTGACGTTCATCAAGCCGTACTGGCCGTGGGCGGTGCTGCTGTTGGTGCTGACCGGAGGTTCGAGCATATTGACTGTGCTTCCGGTGAATTTCCAGAAGAATATGATAGACGATGGGATACTGGCGGAGCCGCCTAACTGGGATGCGCTGCTGAGGAACTGGGCGTTTTGGATAGTGGCGCTGGCAGCGTCGCTGCTGGTCAACGGTGTGCGTAATTTCCTTGGTCCCTGGCTGGGGCAAAGGGTGATCCTTTACCTGCGCGGCGCGGTTTACCGGCACATGCAGCAACTGGCGTTGAGCTTTTACGCGCGGAGGACGACGGGGAACCTGCTGCAGCGGGTAACGAGCGATACGGATCGGCTTCAGGAGTTCCTGTCGACGTGGCTGCCGGAGTTTGTGCATGCGGTGCTGCTGGTATTGATAATCGGGATATGGCTGTTCGTGCGCAATTGGCTTCTGGCGGCGGTGAGCTTGGTGAGCGTGCCGGTGATGGCCGCGTTGACATACGCCCTCATGAGATGGATAAGGCGCGTATATCACAAGATGTGGCGCTACTGGGCGAGTTTAAGCTCCCTGCTATCGGATGCGATACCGGGAGTGACGGTGGTGCGGGCGTTCGCGCAGGAAGAACGGGAGATCGGGAGGTTCGACCGGAGGAGTCAGGCCTACTACGACCAGAGCGTGAGGGCGATAAAGGTTCACGCGCTGTACCACCCGGCGGTGGAGTTTTTGATAATGGCCGGGACGATGGTGGTGTGGCTGTACGGGGGGCACATGGTGATCAAGACGAAGCTGCTGGGCGGCGGAGCGATGACGTTCGGGGTGCTTTACATGTTCGTTCGGCTGCTGTTTATGTTCTATTGGCCGGTTAGGACGCTGACGATGCTGTCGCGGACGATGCAGCGGGCGATAACGTCGGCGGACAGGGTGTTCGAAGTGCTTGACACTGAGCCGACGATCAAGAACGTGGCTAACCCAGTGGTGAAGGTGCCGCTGGAGGGGTCGGTGGAGTTCAGGCATGTGTGGTTCCGGTACGAAGAGGGAGAGCCGGTGCTGAAGAACATCTCATTCAAGGCCAAACCGGGGCAAATGATGGGGCTTGCGGGACCGAGTGGTGCGGGAAAGAGCACGATGGTGAACCTGATAGCGCGGTTTTACGAGGTCTCGTCGGGGGAGATACTGATAGACGGGGTGAACATAAAGGAGCTGGAGGTGAGGTCGTACCGGGACCAAATTGGAATGGTGCTGCAGGATCCGTTCCTTTTCAACGGGTCGATCGGGATGAATATCGGGTACGGCAAGGTGGGAGCTACGCGGGAGGAGGTGATAGTGGCGGCGAAGGCGGCGAACGCGCACGACTTCATAATGGAGTTTCCGGATGGTTACGACACGGAGGTTGGGGAACGAGGAGTGAGGCTTTCGGGCGGGGAGCGGCAGAGGATATCGATTGCGCGGGCGATTCTGAAGAACCCGCGGATACTGATACTGGATGAGGCGACGTCGTCGGTGGACACGGAGACGGAGGCGAAAATCCAGGAGGCGCTGGAGCGTCTGGTGGAGAATCGAACGACGTTCGCGATAGCACACCGGCTTTCGACGCTGAAGCGTGCGGACAGGCTGCTGATCCTGGATGACGGGAGACTGGTGGAGGAAGGGACGCACGAGGAGCTGATGGTGAAAGACGGCGCCTACGCGCGGATGTGCAGGCTGCAGGCGGAGGTGTCGAGATTGAGGGCGATATGATCGGGAGCGAGAGAAAAAGCGAGGTCCCGGGCTCTGAAGAGCTCAAGTACCTGGACCCCCGGGGGCTGGAGATTCGCGAGGCGTCGTGCGGTTTCCTTGAGGTGTCCGTCGAAGGTGGCGAGGCGGTGCGGGTGAAACCGATTCAGATGTTCCCGATATCGCAGCCGAATGAGTACGTATTGCTTGCGAAGGAATCGGGGGACGAGGTGGGTTTCATCAAGGACATTAGGGAGCTGAGCCGGGAAGACCGGAAGAAGTTGGGAGAGGCGCTGGAGCGGGGGTACTTCATTCCGACAATCACGAGGATAAGGGACTTGAGGTATCGATTCCACGTGTTGTACTGTGATGTGGAGACGGACCGCGGCGTGACGAAGTTCGAGGTGAGGGATCGGACGGAGAACCTGAACCTGTTGCCGAGCGGGAAGCTGATCGCGGAGGACGTGGACGGGAACCGGTACGTGATAGAGGACATCAACAGCCTGGATGCCAGGAGCCGGGCGCTTCTGGATCCGCACATCTGATTTTTCTTTTCATCCCTTTCCCGCGCTGCGGGTGATTGTCAGAGGGGTAATAGCCGTCGTAGATTGCGAGAGGGGCGCTGGGTACGTCTGCGGAGAGAGGCTGGGGAGCGCGGGGCGGCGTTCAGATTGACAACGGAGGCGGGCGCAGGGATAATCGTGGGGTTGTAGCCGCAGATTAGAGCACTTCGCGTAAAGCCTGAGGGAAGGATGACCGAACCTCTGGCAGATAAGCTTGAGATAGCCGAGAGCAAGAGGGAGTATATCGCGAGGGCGCTGCAGGATCCCGCGTCGTTGTCGACGGAGATGCTGCAGGGGATTGCGAAGGACTTGCAGTTCCTAGGTCAGGTTCTGGATTCGCTGCGTCCGGAGATCGAAGGGGCCTACGGGTGGAAATCCGGAGAGGCGGCGGAGCTGCAATCGACGATATTGCTGCTGACGCAGAAGGATCCGCGGGCGGCGCTGGTGGCGGTGCTGGATTACGTCATTTCGATGACGAGGGCTGATCGAGGTCACATTTCGTTAATGAAGAAGGGGGCGGCAGTTCCGGTTGTGGAACGGGGGAGGAGCGTTTCGGAGCTTCCCGGGGACGCCCAGCGCGCTTACAGGAAGCTGTCTTCTCACGTGATGGAAAGCGGCGGGGCGGTGCTGAACGAGTTGCCTGACGAGGGGGGGGCGACGCCGGCATTTTCCTTCATGTGCCTGCCGTTTCCCGAGGAAGGGGACGCGGAGGGGGCGATTTTGGTCGAGTCCGACACGATGCGACTGACGGAATCGTGCGCGAGGGCCGCGCGGGGATTCCTGGCGCGGATATCGGAGTCGGTTGATCTGAGGTCGGTTCTAAAGCGGGCGGCGTCGCAGCGGCGTCCGTTTCCGCACATAGTGGGCGGCGCGCGGTGCTTCGTGAAGGAGCTCGAGGTGGCCGAGCGAATATCGCGAACGGAGATACCGGTGCTGATCCACGGTGAGAGCGGGACGGGAAAGGAGCTGGTGGCGCATGCGATTCACAGGGCGAGCGATAGGTCGGACAAGCCATTCGTGGCGGTGAACTGCAGCGGGCTTCCGGAGTCGATTCTGGATTCGGAGCTGTTCGGGCATGAGAGGGGAGCGTTCACGGGGGCTTCGTCGTCGGAGGAAGGGATATTCGAGTCGGCGGAAGGGGGGACGCTTTTTCTGGATGAGATCGCCGACATGAGCCCCAGCCTTCAGGCGAAGATACTGAGATTCGTGCAGTTTGGTGAAGTGAGGCGCGTAGGGAGCACAAAGGTGGAGCGAGTGGATGTGCGGATTATTGCCGCGACTAATCGCGATCTGGAGGCCTTGGTGTCGAGGGGGAAGTTCCGGGAGGATTTGTATTACCGGCTGAACGTGGTGTCGATATACATGCCGCCTTTGCGCGCAAGGCGTGGAGATGTGCCCATGCTGATCGATCATTTCATAGCGCTTCACGCTTCGAAAAGGGAAAGGGTGAGGATATCTCCGGCGGCGAGAGAGGCGCTATTGGCGTACGATTATCCTGGTAACGTGCGCGAACTGGAGAACGTTGTACGGAGGTTCCTGGCGTTGAGCGAGACGCCGCTTGTTTCGGTGGAGCAGCTCCCCTCCAAACTGAGGGGAGAAGTGCGGGAGGAAGAGGAGGTTCCGCGGTCCAATGCGGAGCTGAAACGGGCAAAGGCTCGCGCCAGGAAACGGGTGACGGAGGAGCTGGAGCGGCTGTTCCTGGCGGATGCGCTGAAGAGGAGCGACGGAAACGTCACGCGGGCGGCGGCGCTTACTGGTGTGAATCGCTCGCTGTTGCACCAGATGGTGTCGAAACACGGAATGAACCCGAAGGAGTTCTCGGAGGGGGGGGCGGAGAAATAGAACGGGAAAGGGCTTCAGCGAGAAGCGAAGGAGAATGGCCGCTGGCTTACGTCGTGGTGCTTCACGGTCCGAGAGCGCAAGTGCTGCGGCGCTGCATATCTTGCCTTGAAGGGCAGACATACGGAAACATGAAGGTCGTCATTGTGGACAACGCTTCGGGAGACGGTTGGGCGGAGGCGGGGATAGGGGGTGAGGTGGATGTGGAAGTAGTGAGAGTGGATGCAAGGGTGGGATTCGCGCGGGGGAACAACATCGGGATCAGGCACGCGATGGGGCGCGGGGCCCGATACGCGGCGCTTTTGAATGACGATGCTTTTGCGGAGCCCAAGTGGCTGGAGGAGCTTGTGGCGACGGCCATGGGGGGGAAACGTGTAGGGGTGGTGGGGTCGAAGGTGCTTTTTGATGCGGATACGCAGTTCATAAACAGCACGGGGCTGCTGTTCAATATGTCCGGTCTGGCGTGGGACCGGGGGATGGGTAGGGTCGATTCGGTCAGATGGGATGAAGCTGGTGCCGCGGCCGGGGCGACGGGAGCGGCGGTGTTGTTGTCGTGCGAGATGCTGAAGGAGGCGGGGCTGCTGGACGAGGGATACCCGGCGTACTACGAAGACCTGGATATGTGCATGAGGGCGAGGACGTCGGGGTACGGAGTGGCGTATGCGCCCCGGGCCGTGGTTCGGCATCAATACAGCGCATCTTACGGTTCGGGTTCGCTGAGGAAGGAATACCTGTCGACGTTCAGCCGGGTGAGGTTCGTGGTCAAGTTTTTCCCTGGAGAGGTTTTGGGGAATGCGCTGATGCGATTGGTGCTGGAGCGGCTGCGAAGCCACGCTGGGAAGTTGCTTCGGCTACGGCCGTGGGGGTTGCTGGCGGCGCTGATGGGGCTGGCCGGGGTGGGACTGAGAGTATGGTCGGCTGTGAGAGACCGAACTGTGCGGCTGTCGAAGGTGGAGTTGGACGAACTGGCAGTTGCGTCGTACGGAAAGCCGAAACTGCATATACCTGGGGTGGAGACGAGCGGGGTAGAGACGCCGCTCTTGTCTGGCGGGGGCAGTGTGGTGCTGGAAGAAGGGTGGTACGCGGGAGGGGGCAGGGGCTCGGCGGGGTGTTGGATGGCGAGGCGGGCGGGGATGGTAATCAGGCCGGAGGTGGAGGGGCGGCATGAGTTGAGGATTCAGGCGTGGTTCCCCGAGAAGTCGGGACGCAGGCCGAGTTTTGAGGTGCTGGCCGGGGAGGGAATGCTTGGGAAAAGGGAGGTGGAAGGGGGTCTTAAACTTTACGAATTCGGTTCCGTGAGCCTTACCGGGGCGATGAGATTCAGCTTGGAGCTTTCGGATTTCATACCGGCGGAGGAGTCAGGTGACTACAGGGACTTGGGGCTGAAGATTTGCCGGATAGAGCTGAATTGGTTGGATGAACGACGGAAAGGGGTGAAATGAGCGACGAAGAGACAAAGGGACGGTCACTGAAGATCGCGGTGTTCCACAACCTGCCGTCAGGCGGAGGAAAGAGGAGATTATACGAGCTGGTGAAGAGGCTCGCAACGAGGCACAAGATTCATCTGTACAACCTTGCTACGGAGTGCGAGGGGTACCTTGATCTGCGTCCGTTGGTGGAGAGGACTTTCACCGCGAACGTGCATACGAGGCTGAAGAGAGGTGGCCGTGGTTCATTCATGAACCCGCTGCTGAAGCTTGTGCAGATAGAGGAATTGGAGATCATCGAGCGGCGGATTGCGCGAAGGATCAATGCGGGCGATTATGACGTGGTCTTCGCGAACTCGTGCATGTTCGTGCACGCGCCGGCGATAATACGATACTTGAGCAAGCCGGTGGTGTACCACTCGGATGAGCCTATGAGGAGGCTTTACGAGCCTGCGGTGAAAAGGCCGTACAGGCGCGGCGTGAGGGAGTCGTTGAAGGGGATGCTGTACGGGCCGTCGGATTATGCTCTTCGAAGGTCTGAGAGGGTGGGGATCGCTTCTGCGAAGGTGGTGCTGGTGAACTCGTGCTATTCGCGCGAAGTGATGTACAGGATTTTCGGGAGGTTCCCGCGTGTGCTGCGATTGGGCGTGGACGCGGAGACGTTTCGGCGGACTTGCGATCGCGAGAAGGGGCTGGTGGTGTCGGTGGGGAGGGTAGCGCCGCACAAGGCCTACGATTTCCTGATAGAAAGCGTAGCGGCGGTGGAGTCGAAGCCGCGGCTGATCATTGCGTGCGATGCTGCGGACCCGAGGGAGAGGAAGTACCTCCAGGAGCTGGCGGGGGCGCTGTCGGTGGAGATGGAGATTCGGGAGAGGGTGAGCGACGAGGAGCTGGTGGAGCTTTACTCGCGAGCGAGCGTGACTGCGTTAACGGCCCTGCTGGAGCCGTTCGGGCTGGCGGCGCTGGAGTCGATGGCATGCGAGACGCCGGTGGTGGCGGTGAGGGAGGGGGGGTTCCGGGAGTCGGTGGTCGATGGCGAGACGGGGCTGTTGACCGAGCGGACTTCGGGTGCATTTTCGGCTGCGTTGAGTAAGCTGCTGGGGGACGCGGTGCCGGCTGAGCAGATGGGGAGGAAAGGCCGAGAGCATGTAATCAAGCGGTGGAATTGGGACGATTCGGCTAGGGCGCTGGAATCGGTGCTGGGCGGAGCTGCATCCGCATCGAACGGAGGGTGAGGCGTGGATGAGGGGAAGCCTAGTGCGGAGCTTGTGTCGGTAGTGGTGGTGACCCGGAACGGGATTCGTTTTCTGCCGGACAGCATTCGGCAACTCAAGCGCCAGAGCTATCCGAACATTGAGCTTGTGGTCGTGGATAACGGGTCGACGGACGGGTCTCCGGAGTTTGTGGAGTCGAACTTCCCTGGAGCGACGGTAATAAGGTGCGTGCGCAATGCCGGCTTTTCGAGGGGTAACAACATAGGGATAAAGCTGTCGGCCGGGGAGTATGTGCTTGCGCTGAACCAGGACGTGAACCTGGAGCCTGATTTCATCGAGTCGTTGGTGGACGTGATGCGGAGCGACGGGAGGATCGGGGCGGTGTGCGGGAAGATATACCGAGCGCGAGCGGGCGGAGCGCACACGAACGTGATCGATTCTGCGGGGATGGTTCTCTTGAGGAACCGCAATGCTCTGAACCGGGGTTCGGAGGAGGACGATTCGGCGGAGCTGAGC
>Ga0180432_10008949_pt1 | contig 12325 bp, 9 predicted proteins | sample SS_ome_10_FD_132414 | JGI IMG/M metagenome (GOLD analysis project Ga0180432, IMG submission 132414) | Hypersaline lake sediment archaeal communities from the Salton Sea, California, USA - SS_1_MS_2 metaG | ecosystem: Environmental > Aquatic > Non-marine Saline and Alkaline > Hypersaline >...
AGACCCTCGTCGTCCTGGAGAGCGCGCGACGGCCCGACGCCGTCGCGCTACCTGCAGGCTCTTGGGTTCGGATGAACCACGACGGGCCCGAGGTGCTACAGGGGCAACCGTGGTACCATGAGCAGGTGGCGGGACGCCGCTATCGCGTGTCGGCAGGCTCGTTCTTCCAAGTCCACACGCGACAAGCCGAAGAGCTTGTCCGCACAGTCTTAGAGGGGCTTGGGCCGGGCCCCAAGGACAACATCCTGGACGTCTATAGCGGCGTGGGCATGTTTGCCTTACGGCTGGCCGACCACGCCCAAAGGGTCCTGGGCATCGAGGCGGCCGGCCCCGCCGTTGCAGACGCTCGCGCGAATGCCACCGACTTGGCCAATGTCTCGTGGCACACCGGTCGCGCAGAGCAGGTGCTCTCGCAACTGGATGGGCACTGGAACAAGGCCGTCCTCGATCCTCCCAGGGCAGGCTGCGCGCCAGAGGTCATCAACGAGCTTGCCAGATTGGGCGTGGAGCGGATCGCCTACGTCTCCTGTGAGCCTTCGACGCTTGCTCGCGACCTCAGGCGACTCCGAGGTCTCGGCTACCGGTTGCTGCGTGTTCAGCCCGTCGACATGTTCCCACAAACGTTCCACATTGAGAGCGTATCGCTCATCGAGCGACAAAGAGCCGATCGAGCAAGCACGCTGGAAGCGTGATAGCAGCACCGAGGGAAGAGACATGATGACAAGCAAGTATAGAGAAGACGTCAAAGCAACCCTGGACGGGCTCTTGCTAGGCTTGCCGATGGTCAAAGCGGGCAAGATGTTCGGATACCCCGCCTACTATGTCAAGGGGAAGCTCTTTGCGTGCGTCTACGGAGACGGTGTCGGGCTCAAGGTACCCGAACAGGTCGCCAACGCGCTTCTTGAGAAGGAAGCAATCATTCCGTTTCAACCCATGGGCAGAAACAGGATGCGGGAATGGATCCAGATCAACCGAGACTCCGCCAAGGACTATATGGACGACATCGAGATCCTAGAGACCTCGGCCAGCTATGTGGCGTCGTTGGCCAAGTAGACGCTCTAGCCAACGCCACAGGATGCCCATTCCCCTTGCCTGCGCCGCAGCCGCTCTGCGGACGGCGATCTGTTCGCAATCTCTTGAGCGCCTAGGAGCTGGAGCGTAGCGAATCCGTGCAAGATACGCGTAGGCGTTCCTCGGCCACACTGAGAGCCCGCCGTACCCAAGGATGAGCCATCATGACCTCTAGTCCGAATGGGGCTGACCCACTCCAGATCGAGATGCACTCGCATCCACCGAGAGTGCCAGAGACCTTTCGGATCTACAGGCAGAGCCTGGGAAGCCAATGGCCCCTGTCCGAGCAACGCTTCCTGCAAACCGGATCAACCCAGGTGGCCATCGCCCGACGCCACGGCCATGCCATCGGATTCGCTCTAGTCGACCATCAAGGCACACGCGGCTACATCCAGATCATCGCCGTCAGGCCCACACACCAAGCTCAGGGCATAGGCTCGGCACTGCTGCAAGCCTCCGAGCGTTGGCTCGCCAGGCGTGCAGTCACCATCGTTCACGCGGGAAGAGGACGGCACTACCTCTGGCAAGGTGCGCCCGGAGGCTGCGAGGGGTTCTTTCGGCGCAACGGCTATGTCGAGACGGAGACGAGCATCGACATGACGCTGAACCTTGGCGACTATGGCCATCCCGCGGGGGCAGACGACGGGCTCCCCCCACACGTCGCGATCCGCGCCGCCCGCCCCCAAGACGCCGCGCTTCTGCCACTTGCCTTCCAAGATGACGACCTAGCCGATTGGCTTGGCATCTACACGGACGCCATGGCATCGGGGCAACACGAGCGCATCCTTCTTGCGACTCTGGCGGACGAGATCGCCGGCTTTGTGCTCGTGCTGACAGAAGGTCTGACGTGGCAGGCGTGCTTCCCAGGCAAGACCGGCGGCCTGGGCTGCCTGGGCGTCAGGCAAGCGCACCGTAACCGAGGCATCGGCCGAGCCCTAGCCGCCACAGCCACGAGCCAACTCAAGCGTGAGGGAATGACCACTTCCTATGTGGGATGGACTTGGCTCGAGGACTGGTATGCTGCGCTAGGCTACCGCGTCTGGCGACGATTCCACATGATGCAAAAGAGCCTGCGCTAGCCCTCGGTTCGAGCCCCAGGGCCCGCATCCCACGCACATTCCACTTTCACACCGCCCCATTTGCGGCACTGCTCCCCGTTTGGTGTCTAGAGAACGGTATGCTATAATCGCTGTTGACGAAGAGTCCCGCGAGAAGGATGAACCATATGGCCTTGACCAAGCGCGAGAAAAGCAATGTGATGGGCGATTTCCATCGGCATGACACCGATACCGGTTCGCCGGAGGTCCAGATTGCCTTGCTCACCGAGCGAATCAGCCGGCTAACCGAGCACTTGAAGGAGCACAAAGGCGACGAGCACTCGCGCCGTGGGCTGATCAAGATGGTGGGCCAGCGAAGGCGACATCTGGACTACCTGCATCGGGAGAACGAGGAGCGGTATCGAGAGATCGTAAGCCGCCTCGGGCTCCGCCGCTAACGATTCGTTGATGGTTCCCAGCGATAGGGTTGGGTTCTAATAGGTGGAATTCGTTTCCACCTATTCTTTTTTGGTCGCGAGCCCTTGGCTCGCATAGCGCTTCGGAGGCGGCGGTCGAGTTGCGCAGGAATTGGGGCATGCGTCCCACACCGCATGTGACCCATGCCCCAGTCCCTGACGATTCGCCCGCCTCCCTCCGAGCAAGACCCCAGGAGGGTGTAACGTGTACGATCCTAGGCAATTCACAGCCAAGCTAGGCGACGAGGAGATCGTCGTCGAATCGGGACGACTAGCGTTCCAGGCAGGCGGTGCCGTCACCGTGCGCCATGGCGAGTCCATGGTGTTGGTCACGGCCACGGCGTCGAAACAACCTCGCGAAGGCATCGACTTTTTCCCTTTGACCGTTGACGTGGAAGAGTCTCGCGCCTCCGCAGGCAAGATCCCCGGCGGCTTTTTCAAGCGAGAAGGACGTCCCTCAACCGAGGCCATCCTCCTCTGCCGCCTGATTGATCGGCCCCTACGGCCGCTATTCCCAGACGGCTATCGTAACGACGTTCAAGTCGTCGTGACGCCGCTCTCTGCCGATACCGAGCACCACCTGGACATCATCTCCATGATCGGTGCTTCGGCAGCACTGTCCATCTCGGACATCCCGTTCGATGGCCCTATCGGCGCCGTACGCGTGGGCTATCTCGACGGTGAATACCTCATCCATCCCGATGCCTCCGAGGCTGAGAAGAGCCAGCTCGATCTGGTTCTGGCCGGCACCGAGGACTCGGTCTTGATGATCGAAGTCGGAGCTGATGAGGTGTCCGAGGACATCATGCTCGAGGCGATGCGCCGAGGCCACGCCGCCATCCAGGAAGTCATCGCCATGCAAAAGCGGATGGCAGCCAGCGTCGGCAAGGAAAAGCACGAGGGCGTTCGCTCCGTGCTCGATCCCGAGCTGGTAGCCCAAGTGGACGCGCTTGCCCGCGAGCGCGTGGAGAGCCTGGTTGCCGCAAGCATGGAACGCAGCGAGCGACGCGAGGCCGAAGAGCAGCTTGTCAACCAGATCCTCGAAGAACTAGACGAGACCGTTGACAAGGATGCCGCCAAAGAAGCCTACGAAACCGTTTTCAAAAAGGCCATGCGACGGCACATCCTGGAGACTGGCATTCGCGTCGATGGCCGCGGCCTGGATACCATCCGCGAACTGCACGCCGAAGCCGGCTTGCTGCCGCGGACCCACGGTTCGGGTCTGTTTAGCCGTGGCGAGACGCAGGTATTGACGACAGTTACGCTCGGCACAGCGTCGGACGAGCAGGAAGTCGAGTACCTCGTGGGCAGCGAAGGCTCCCGCCGGTACATCCATCACTACAACTTTCCCCCGTACAGCACGGGCGAGACGTGGCCGATCCGTGGCCCTCGCCGTCGCTCCATCGGGCATGGCGCGCTGGCAGAACGTGCCGTCGAGCCCATGGTCCCGCCAGAGGAAGAGTTCCCCTACACCATCCGTGCCGTCTCGGAAGTGCTGTCGTCCAATGGGTCCACATCCATGGCCAGCACGTGCGCTTCGACGCTCGCCCTGATGGACGCCGGCGTGCCCCTCAAGCGGCCCGTGGCCGGGATCGCGATGGGCGTCATCACCGAGGGCGACGAGTGGTCCGTCCTGACCGACATCCAGGGCCTCGAGGATCACCTGGGCGACATGGACTTTAAGGTCACTGGAACAGCTAGGGGAATCACCGCCATCCAGCTTGACATCAAGATCGGCGGCCTTCGCTGGGAGATCATCGAGCAGACCTTGGAGCGCGCGCGCCAAGCCCGCATGCAGATCCTCGAGACCATGCTAGCTGCGCTGCCGCAGCCAAGAGGCGAGCTCTCGCCCTATGCGCCGCAGATCCACACGCTTCAGATCCCCGTGGACAAGATCGGCGCCCTCATTGGGCCCGGTGGCAAGAATATCCGCGGCATCATTGACGACACCGGCGTCACCATCGATGTTGACGACGACGGCACCGTCAAAGTCGGAGCGTCGGATGCTGCCAGCGCGCGAGAGGCCACCGAACGCATCGAGCTCCTGACCGCTGAGGCCAAAGTCGGGCAAATCTACACAGGCAAAGTCGTTCGTACCACGGACTATGGCGCGTTTGTCGAGATCCTGCCCGGGCAGGATGGCCTGTGCCATATCTCGCAGCTTGCCAACTATCACGTCAACAGGGTGGAGGACATCGCAGAGGTCGGCGAAGAGCTGACCGTGATGGTCATCGACATCGATCGGCAAGGCCGTATCCGCCTGTCCCGTCAAGCGGTCCTTGAGGGCTGGACTGCTGAAGAAGCTCGCGAGAACGATCGTCCACCCTCGCGGAGTTCTGGCGATCGCGGCCGGTCGCGCGGCAGACGCTAGGCACCGAACCAACTAATGCACGGGCTCTCCCTGTGGGAGCCCGTGCAGCCGAGTAACTGGTCTCGTGGAACACACAACGCAGCCGCAACCTACAGCCCGGCCCCACTCGTGGCTACGCGAGTTTGCTGAGGCGCTACTGCCAGCGCTTCTGATCGTGCTGGTCATCAACGCGTTCGTCGCACAAGCGACGCGTGTTGATGGGCTGAGTATGATCCCCAATCTTCAAGACAGCGAGCGGTTGATCATCGAAAAGATCTCCTATCGTCTCCACCCCCCTGAGCGGGGCGATATCGTTGTGCTGGATCCCCCAAGCCACACAGGCATCCCTCTCATCAAGCGCGTCGTGGGGCTGCCAGGCGAAGTCATCGCCATCCAGCAAGGACACGTGCTCATCGATGGAGAGATCCTATCGGAGCCCTATCTCCCCGAGCCAACTCGTGGCACCTACGCGCCTCACCTCATTTCCGAAGCGCATGTCTTTGTGATGGGCGACAACCGCTCCGCGAGCAACGACTCGCGTGCCTTTGGCCCCGTTGCCTATGAGCACATCGTGGGCAAGGCCTGGTTCCGGTACTGGCCTATAACCGCGATCGGTCTGGTCACCCACTAGCCTGAGCACTGCCGATTAGCTGGCGTCCTTGATGCTGCGTCCACCCTCGCTATAATGGGCTCCACGTGTGGCCCTTTGCGGTACAGGAAGGAACGCCGGGGAGCCATGGTCGATACCAAGCAGCGGCAAGTGCGCCAAACAGAGATCCATCAGCGGCTCCTGCAGATCTCGCGCGAGCTGGTGGGAGCACAGGACGTCGAGCAGCTTCTCCAAACCATGGTGGATGCGGCGCTGGAGATCGTCCCCGCCGCGGACCGATGCGTGATTCACCTTCTGGACGATGAAGGCGAGCGACTCATACCTCGCGTCTGCGCGCCCTGGTCCCCCGTCACCCTGAGCACCGAGGGATTCTCGCGCGACATTGGGGTGGCAGGTCGCACGCTTCGTGAACGACGCACCATCTGCGTCAACGACACGACCCGTTCACCCGACTATGCCCCGCTGCGGTCGCGGGGTGACCTTCGCTCGCTGCTTGTCTCGCCCCTCTATGCAGGCCAAATTCCCCTTGGAACGCTCAGCATCAGCAGCGCCGAGGCATCGGCCTTTGACGACCAAGACACCGAACACATGCAGACACTGGCTGCACAAGCATCGGTTGCTATCCACCAGGCCAACCTGCTTCAAGAAGCCATCGCCGAACGCCAGCGCAGCGAGTCGATCATCGAGAGCATGGCAGACGGGCTCTTTATCCTCGATGCGCATGGGCGCGTGATACGCACCAATCCGGCCCTATGCGAGCTAATCGGCCTCGCCGGTCAGTGGCGAGAGGGCGGCTGCGCACAGAACTCGCTACCACGCTCTCTGGCCGTCCTGCTCGATCCTAGCGGTGCCCGTATCATAGGTCCCTACTGCGCCATGGTGCCCCTAGCAGACGGCGGCGAGCTCGCGGTGGAGGTGCGTCCGACGGCGCTCGCGGATCCACGCCTTGGCCAAGTGCGCGTCGTGCACGACGTCACGCGCGAGCGCTCTGATGCCGAAGCACGTGCCGCATTCATCTCCCAGATCTCGCACGAGCTCCGCGCGCCCCTTCAACACATCCTGGGATTCGCCAGCATCATCAGCGATGTGACGGACCTTCCCGAGGAGGACTTGCGACGATTCTTTGGCCACATCAAGGATGAAGTCGATCAGCTCACACGCCTCGTGGACGACCTGGTCGAGCTGTCCCGCATCGATACCGGCCGCTTTAGCATTCGTCGAGAGGCGGTGGAGCTCGGTGGCCTCGTGCGTGACGCCGTAGCACGTCTCCAACCGCGGGCCGCTCTGAAGACGCTCTCGCTCGCCTACGAGGGGCCAAGCCATTCCGTCTGGACCCACACGGATCCTGGTCGTCTGACGCAGGTCATCGTGAACCTGACCGGCAATGCCATCAAGTTCACCCCACCCCAAGGTCGAGTCACAGTATCCGTGAAGAGCGGCGCGAACCATGCACAAGTGGATGTGCGGGATAGCGGGCCCGGCATCCCCCCCGAAGAGATAGACCGCATCTTTGATCGCTTCTATCAGGGCAGCATCAACTCGCGACAGCGGCACGCAGGGATGGGGCTAGGCTTGTACATCAGTAGAGAGATCATCCGAGCTTTGGGGGGCCGCATCTGGGTAGCTAGTCAGGAGGGACAAGGCACGACGTTCTCGTTCCAGCTTCCGCTGGCTACCAAGCAGACAAAGGGAGGTGCGCCGGCATGAGCGCCATGGTTCTTATCATTGACGATGACCCGGTCTTTGTGGAGATGCTCGGGTTCGTACTTGAGCACGGTGGGTTCCAAACGATGGCCGCCTACAATGGAGCCGACGGTATCAAGATGCTCACGTCCGAGCCCATCGATGTTGCCATCTTGGACGTCATGCTCCCAGATATGGACGGGTTCGAGACTTGCCGTCGCATCCGAAGCAGCCCAAGCGTACGCGACGTTCCCATCCTGATGCTTAGCGCGCGTACCCAAGTGGCGGACAAGCTGAGCGGGTTTGAATCCGGCGCCGATGACTACGTGGCCAAGCCCGCCGATCCCAAGGAGATCATGGCACGCCTGAAGGCCTTGCTAGCGCGCGCCAAGAGAGCCCCGGCGCCAGCAAGCCGCGTGATCACCTTTGCCGGCGCCAAGGGCGGGGTGGGGACCACGACAACGGCTCTGAACGTGGCCACTGCGCTCTGCAATGGTGAGCGCAAGGTGCTCTATCTGGAGCTCCAAGGCTACGGCGCATCGGCGCCCTGGCTTCTATCCCTGGAACCCTCGCCTAGCTTGCAGGAGCTCCTGGCACCAGAGGGATTCCGCTTGACGATGTCGTCGCTCCAGAGCTGCATCATCGACACAGAGAGCGGCCTGCACTATCTCCCTGGGTACCCCAAGGGCATCGCCACAGGAGCCATGCACAGCCGAAGACTGGGCGACGCGCTGACGCTGCTCCAGCAAGAGTACGATGTCATCGTAGCTGACATCGGGGCCACGACCATAGCCCGGGTGACCGAAGTGTTGAGCCAATCGACCGCGGTCTTGCCCGTGGCCGAGCATGACAGCCTCGCCGAGTGGCATCTTGGGGCCCTGCTCAAGTGGCTCGAAGGCAATCGCCAACAGTCTCGCGTACCAGGCATCATCCTGGTGCAGCGCTACGCCGGCCCTTCGCAAAAGACCGCTACCCAGATAGCCAGCGATCTAGGCAAAGGCATCCTAGAAGTGATCCCTTCCGCACCGAGTCTTCTCTACCACACGCATAGCAGGCGAGAGCTTGTCATCTCGGCCGACCCAGAGTCTGAGCTTGCGCAGAGCTACGCAGCGCTAGCGCAGCGTCTCATGGAGGACCCTATCGAGGTACCTCCCTCGCTCCGAGCCTAGCCCTCCCGTCAAACCACAGAGACGGCGGGACAACCCGCCGTCTCTCTCTACCCATCAACGCCGCCGGATAGCTCAGCCGTCAGCGTCCGCCTCGTTCATGCCGCTCAGCACCTCTTCCACAACCTGCATCGCATCATCCAGATCACGATCGGTTGCCAGCGCCAACTCACTGGCCAAGAGATCCTTACCACGATCGAAAAGCTGCCGGTCGACCGTGCCGAGAGGACGCTTGCCGGAAAGGAAGAACAACTTGCGCACCACGTCGGCAACCGTGCGAAAAGAGCCCGACTTGAGCTGATCCCGCATCAGAGCCTGACGCGCACGCAAGTCCGACTCGATCTCGCCATCACCAGGTGTAACGGCACACGATTGCAGCACGGCCATCAGGTGCTGTCGCCGGCCCACGGCCCGCAATCCCAGGTCGTTCGCACGGTTGACGGGCACCATAACCTGCATGGATTTGCAGACAGCGTCGATCACATAGTAGCGCCTAGCATCGTCTCCGATGCTCTTTTTCTGCACATGCATCACCGTGCCCGCCCCATAGCACGGGTGGACCACTTTGCTCCCTACCGCAAACATCGCAGCTCCTGCCTTTGCCAAGTCTGGCAACATAGCACCTGCTTAGCCACGGCTAGCGCCCGGCGGCGACACAAAAAAGGGGCGCCACACGGCATGCTAGCTGTTGATGCCGCAGATCGCCTATCCCGACGCCGATATGTTGTCCCCAGAGGGGCACACAAACCTGATCATGCTCTCGCCCTGCACTCAGACGAGACACCGTACCCACTCGATGGTCCTGGTATTATAGCACCAAACCAACCGCCCAGCCAATCTTGGGACGCTTCGGGGACTTGCTCTCTCGCCGAGCCGTCATGCCAGAGGCCCAAACGATGCGCACGATGCGAGCTTGGCGCCGGATAGTGAGGCGGCATCTGAGAACGTAGCGACGGTGGCAGCGGGGCCATCCAAAGCCAAAGGGCTGGCCGTTTCGGCCAGCCCTTCAAGGTCGGGGCGAGACGATTTGAACGTCCGACCACTTGAACCCCATTCAAGTGCGCTACCTGACTGCGCTACGCCCCGGCCACGGCTCGCAGTATAGCACTAGCGCCGCCCCCTGGCAAATGTTGCCCCCTCCGGTCCCCGGCGGCCTTTTCGCGCTCTTGACGCCATGCTATAATCGGTGCATCCTGAGCTGTGTGATCGGAGCCGCTCAATTCGAGGCGAGGACAGCGGATGCCTGCGATATGGCGACACGTCCAGAGCTTGGTTGCTCGTGCTGAAGCCTCGGCCCCCCTGCAGCGATTCGATCCCGTGAGCCGCGGCGGGCTCGCCTGGGGTGGTCTCGAGGGGGGCCTCGTCGGGCTAGTGCTCGGTATCGTGCTCGGCGCCATAAGCAGCGGTATCCTCGGCGCCCTCGTTGGCGCGTTCGTTGGCCTGGTACTGGGGGCTCTGCTGGGAGGAGTCTGCGGCGCGGTCATTGGGGCCCTTGCGCTGCAGACAGGCCCACCACCCGAGATCACCTTCGAACTCGATCATCCCGAGGCCATCTACGCCCCCGGCGAACGCATCACAGGTCTACTACGAATCGCCGCGCCCGCCCGCGCCAACCTAGTCTCTGGCCAGATCAGCCTCTTGTGCCGCGGCATGTTCGCCCATGAGCAAATCCGTCAGACGGAGCCTCGCAGGTTGGCGCTCATCCGAGACACCCACGTCTATACGAGCCAAGCTGATGAGATCGTGCCGCCTGGCGTCCTGCGCCGCGGCAGGACCCTGAGCCTCCCCTTCAGCTTTCGGATCCCCGATGACACACCGCCCACCCACCGTGGCTATGTGTGCGCCATCCTCTGGACGCTGCATGCCAGGCTGGAGCTACGCGACCGCCCAGATGTCACAGCGATCTCTGAGGTCACCGTGCGGGGGCATCCAGCGACGCTAGAGCGTCCTCGGCACCAGTTCGTCGCGATCAACGCAAACTCGGCAGTCCAACTGAGCCTCCAGCTCCCAGAGGTGGTCGTCGCCGAGGGTCAGGTGGTACGCGCGAACCTACGGATACGCCCCTTGGAACGCTTGGAGGCGGAGGAAGTACGCGCCGTCCTGCTGCGCATCGAGCACACGCCGTCGGGAGAAACCGGCGACCTGGTGTATATCGCCAGCTGGAATCTGGACGACGGCACCTTCCGGGGCAAGCGCGAGCCGGGCAGCAAGGGGACCACCTACGTGTGGCTTGAGGATGAGATCGCGCTGCTCGGCAAGACAACATTCCTTCCGGACAGCGTGGCGAACCACGAGATCATATTCACCATCCCAGAGCGTTACCGTCCCACCTTCCAGATGCCCGGCGGACGCGTATCGTGGCGGTTGGCCGCCGTCGTCCATCGGAACGGCGGTGGCGACCTGCAAACATCGCACGAGCTGTTCGTCCACACAAGCGCCCCAGAGCTCTCCGTTGTCGTGCAGGATGCAGCCCCCTATGCGGGCATCGGAGGGCGCGTCGACAAGGATAGGCCCCCAGAGGATTTCTCCCCATCCGCCAACCCACAGCCAGACACGTAGCCTTGACGAGACCGCGCTTCGCCTCTACAATCATGGGTCGAGAGCCATCCTATTGGGAGCATTAGGTCCTTCTCTCATGTTTGAATCGTTGGGCGAGAAATTACAGAGCACCTTTGAGCAGCTCTCACGCAAGGGCCGCCTATCGGAAGACGACGTCTCCCAGGCCCTGCGCGAGGTGCGCCTAGCCTTGCTAGAGGCGGACGTCAACTATCGCGTCGTGAAGAGCTTCACGAAGCGCATTGCTGACCGTGCCGTCGGCGCCGAGGTCGCACGCTCCCTCACCCCCGCACAGACGGTGGTCAAGATCGTCCACGAGGAGCTCATCACGCTACTCGGCACAGCCGAGAGCCTAGACCTTGGCGGCAAGCCCCCCCACCTTCTCATGCTGGTGGGCCTTCAGGGATCTGGCAAAACAACCATGGCAGCCAAGCTCGGCCTCCACCTGCGCAAGCAGGGAGAGCACCCGCTCCTCGTAGCGGCGGATGTCTACCGGCCCGCGGCCGTGGATCAGCTCGAGACGCTGGGAAGACAGCTCGATATCCCGGTGCACAGCGAACCAGACGGCACCCCGCCACCAACCATCTGCGCCAACGCCATGCGCCGCGCTCGCCGCGAGGGCTTTACCGCGGTGTTGCTAGATACAGCGGGACGCCTCCAGGTTGACGAGCGCATGATGGCCGAGCTCGAAGAGATCCGCCGCACCACGCAGCCGCAGGAGATCTTGCTGGTCGTCGATGCCATGACGGGCCAGGAGGCTGTCGCGGTAGCGGAGGAGTTCGACGAACGCGTGGGCATCACCGGTCTGGCCATGACCAAGGTAGATGGCGATGCCCGCGGCGGTGCCGCACTCTCGGTCCGCGAGGTGACGGGCGTCCCCATCAAGTTCCTAGGCGTGGGGGAGCGGCCATCGGACCTAGAGATCTTTCATCCGGACCGGCTCGCCTCGCGAATCCTGGGTATGGGCGACGTGCTATCTCTCATCGAGCGCGCAGAAAGCGCCGTATCGCTCGAACAGGCGCGCCAGATGGAGACGAAACTCCGAACGGCCAGCCTCACCTTTGAAGACTTTTTAGAGCAGCTCGAAGCGCTCAAGCAGATGGGTCCGTTGAACGAGGTGCTAGGCATGGTGCCCGGCATGGGCCGTCTGGCCAAGCAACTCCCGTCGCAGGAGACTGACGCCAGCATCAAGCGCACCGAAGCCATCGTGCACTCGATGACGGCCCTAGAGCGCCGCAATCCCAAGATCATCAACGCCAGCCGCAAGAGACGCATCGCACGTGGTAGCGGCACGACTGTGCAGGATGTGAACCAACTGCTGCGTCAGTTCGAGGACATGCAACGCATGATGAAGCAACTTCAAAAGGGACGCGGCA
>Ga0180432_10008951_pt1 | contig 12324 bp, 10 predicted proteins | sample SS_ome_10_FD_132414 | JGI IMG/M metagenome (GOLD analysis project Ga0180432, IMG submission 132414) | Hypersaline lake sediment archaeal communities from the Salton Sea, California, USA - SS_1_MS_2 metaG | ecosystem: Environmental > Aquatic > Non-marine Saline and Alkaline > Hypersaline >...
TCAGAAGTGACCATCGTCTTCGCGACACATGACCCACGTGTCCATGTCGTCCGTCACTCTGACGCGACCAATCACCCGGTAGCCAAAATGCTCGTACAGCGGGATGTTCTTTGCGTCCTCGGTATTGAGCGTCACGCCGGTGGAATCGAGATCTTCCTGTGAGAGCTCATGAACCGCATCTAGAAGCAAGCGACCGTATCCGCTGCCGGCGTGTGACTTCAAAACACCGATCATGTTGAGGTGGTAGTGCGGTTCCGGAATCTCGAACAGGCGACAGAGATCTCCCAGAGCCTCGTAGCGATCACGGGAATCTTGTCCCAATTCCTTCCAGACCGCCTCACGGTGCTTTGCGAGTGAGGGAATTGCTTCCCGCTGAAATGGAGGTGTCAGGATGGCTGTCGCGACCGCTCGACCCGACTCTTTGACAGCCAGGACTGGCTCGTCCCGGCAGTAACGAGCCGCCACGAAGAATCTCACTAGCTTGCGCAGCCGGCCTTCATACTCGTCAACCGTGTCACCGATGATGTGCCGCATGACCGGATAGTCGTAGAACGAGTCGACCAGTACGTCGACGGCTTGCTCAGCCCGGTCTACTGAAAGTTGCTCAACCATGGCGATTGCTCTTGCGTTTATCACTGTCATATGTCTGCCTCTTTCTACCAATTTTCGCTCACAGAAGGCTCAGCTCGTTGTGAACATGGTGCGCGTCAAGGTCGAGGCTTCGAACTATTACGGCAAACAAGTACTTTAATATTGTAATAAGAAGAACAGCTCTTCGGTAGGGCGATTTACGTCGAAAGTACCCGAGACTGCGCAGACGGTCGTGCGATCAAGCGATGAGAAGCACACCATATCCTCCCATGCCACCTCTCCCAAGTGGTCCTCGAGACGGTAGCTGCCCAACTCGCAAGCCTCGCTCACCGTCTATCTCACGACAGATGGTGCTCGAGGAATATCGCGACTGCTCCTCACTGGACACTCCCAACACCCAAGCACATACTTGCGTGAGCATCATCGTCTATTACCTCCATCGCCGCTTTGGGATCAGATGTGGACATTCCCGAGGAAGCCACGGTCCTGGACATTTCCGGCCGTTCCGTCTTGCCTGGGCTCATCGACATGCACGGGCACATGTACGCCATGGGGAGCAATCAGTTCGCCGCATACCCAAGTCTGTTTCTTGCTGGAGGCGTGACAACCGTCTTTTCGCCTGGCGACCTAGATCCTGAAGGAATGACGGCGTTGCGTGACAGCGTAAAGCGTGGCGAAATAGAATTTGTTGTGACGGAAGCTCATGCAGCCGGCCTCAAAGTAACGGGTCACTTGGGCGGCCCTACGACCTCGCTACGAGCGATCGAATTGGGGATTGACGGTTTGGAACACGGGCTCTTTGCAGTGGCCGAGATCACCGAGGTCCCTCAAAACGGTCCCCTCGCTGACCAGTATTGCTCACTGGCTGAGGTGGACCTGTCCAGCGCCGATGTCGAGTCGCTGATTGATGCCATCGTGGCGGATAGCGTGTGGGTAACCCCAACGATCATTACCATGACCGGCATTCACCCAGACTTCGTACCACCCACTGCGGATGCGTTGGACTTCCTATCCGACAGTCTGCGCAGTCTCATGGAGAATCAGCCTCCTTACCTGGACGAGAGAGGCGCCGACTGCCTGGACCGAGCATTGGAACTCCAGCTCGAATTTGTGCATCGCGTCCACGAGCGAGGTGGACTGGTGGCCACGGGCACAGATCCAGTTCACCCACTCCTCATGCCCGGTTACGCGCTCCACTCCGAGATGGCTCTCCTGGTCGAGGCAGGATTCACACCATTGGAGGCCATAGCTGCCGCCACGCGAAACGAAGCCGTGGCATTGGGGCTCGATGGGGAGATCGGGATTGTCCGTGAAGGCCTCCGCGCAGACCTAACCGCCGTAAGAGGAGATCCCGCCGCGGACATCACAGCAATCGGCAACACTACTATGGTGTTTAAAGATGGCATACAGTACGATCCCCAGGAGTTGAGGGAAGCCGTGAAAGGGAAAATCGGTACACCGTCTGGAGATGAGTTATGAACATTCGACTCACGCCCTTATTGATCCTCACCTTTTGGCCCTCGTTCTCTTCGGAGTCTCCTGACTCTCCTCCTAATGCCGAGCGGTCCCAAAGCACGCAGGTCACGATATTCCGCGACGAGTGGGGAATCCCTCACATATACGGACCAACTGACGCAAGCGTCGTTTTTGGGGCGGCCTACGCACAGGCGGAAGACAACTGGTGGCAGGTGGAGGACAACTTCGTGCGCGCAATTGGCCGCGGCGCCGAATTGTATGGCGAAGGTGCACTACTCGATGACTACCTAGTTCGGGGTTTGGAGATTGCACGACGCTCGATCGACGAGTACGAACACGCGCCCGAACAGCTTCGCGTCCTGTACGATGCTTACGCCGCGGGATTCAACCACTTCCTCGAAGAGCACCCGGGCGTGGAACGACGGATCCTGGATGTAGTGGAACCCTGGCATACGCTCGCGTTGATACGGTTCAAGTACCATCACAACGAGTACCTCGGCTATGCCGGACTGAGACGCAGTCACAGCCAGCGATCGCTGGAGCGCGGACTTTCTGAAACGTCGGGAGGAGGCGATTTCGGGATGGCGTTCTCGACCAGAGATCTCCCGTCATCGGCGTGGCCGGCCGGATCGGTTTCACCGAATGGAGAGCGGTCGCTCGGCTCCAATGAATGGGCGTTAGCGGGTTCGAGGGCCGCAAGCGGCTACCCGATGTTGCTGATCAACCCCCACGTTTCGTTCTTCGGGCTTTCCACATACTATGAGCTACACCTCGAAAGTGATGAGGGGCTTTCCTTTTCGGGCCAGACGAGGTTCGGGTTCATGCTCCCCTACATGGGGAACAGCAACCTCCTCGGCTGGGCATATACCGACAACTACGGCGACCACGGCGACCTCTACCTCGAGCAGCTGAACGAGCAGGAGACAGCGTACCTGTACGGTGACGGTTGGCGCGAGCTCCATTCGTGGACCAAGTCCATCAGCGTCCTCACCGAAGACGGCCTCGAGTCAATGGTGTTTCAATTCGCGAAAACTCACCACGGACCAATACTCGGAATCACAGAAGACGGAGAGCCATTGGCCGTGCGATTGGCGAAGCTCGACGAGGGAGGGTGGTTCGAGCAGTGGTACGGGATGATGCGGGCTCAGTCACTCGATGAGTGGCGCGCGTCCTTGGAACTTCTAAACGTCCCCTACATGAACACGATGTACGCAGACAGAGAAGGCAACATCCTCTACGTGTATAACCACGCAATCCCAAGGCGGTCTTTGGAGTACGACTGGTCGGAACCTGTCGACGGCACCGACCCGGGCACGGAATGGAATGGGTATCACTCGCTGCATGAGCTACCCCAGTTCCTGAACCCGGAAAGTGGCTACTTGCAGAACACCAACTCCGATCCGTTCTTGGCAACTGACGGGATTGAGGTTGGCCGTGACAACTTCCCGGAGTACATGGTGGGTAGTGAGACCGACAACAGGCGCGCCCAGAATTCGCGACGAGTACTTCGCCAGCTCAATGATATCACGCTCGACGACTTCGCTCGCGCGGTGCTAAACACGCGGCTGATTGCCGCTGACGAGTGGTTGGACGGTCTATTTGCCGCATTCGAAGAGCTGCAGCGCCGTGATGGCGCGGCTGCGGCCAAACTCGCCCAACCTATCGCGGCGCTTCGCCGCTGGAACCGAGAGGCGACAAAGGCATCGGTCGGAACCACGCTATTCGTGTTGTGGGCGGGGAGCGTCAATCCCGGTCGAACCACAGACACCGAAAGATGGTTGGACGCGCTGACCGAAGTGGTAGAGGAACTCGAATCCGATTGGGGCACATGGGAAGTACCCTGGGGCAACATCAACCGGATACAAAGGCCCGACGCCGCCGGCTTGCTGCCATTCGACGACTCCCTGCGTAGCCTGCCCGTGGATGGGGCACCTGGATGGCTGGGCTCAGTGTTCACCTTCCACAGTAGCAAGGCAGAAAGCGGGAGACGCCGTTACGGCGAGCACGGGAACTCGTTCGTTAAGGTGGTGGAGTTCACCCCGTCTGTAAGTGCGCGCTCGATTTTCGTTTTCGGGCAGAGCGGCGACCCAGAATCGCCGCACTATTTCGATCAGGCAGAACTCTACTCGGCGAGTCAGTTCAAGCCCAGCTGGTTCTCGCGACAGGATGTGGAGGCCCACACCGAACGCTCGTACACCATCACGATGCCGGCGAGCGAATCGCGTCGCTGACACCCACCTACCGCCTACCGCCGTACCGCCGGGCGGTTGGGTAGAGTGGTGCGGTACCGCCCTACCGCCGTGTGGGGCGGAGGAGAGGAGCGGTACCACCCTACCGCCTTTCCGCCCTACCGCCTAGTTCCCCCCGACCAGTCTCAACAGCTCCGCCACCGCCGCTTCCAGCTGCTGATCCCGTCCATGGCTCACGATCCCATATTCGTTCATGACCTGGATGTCAGGCTCGGTCTGGAGGTTCTCCAGATACTGACCGGCGTTGTTCTTTACACCCATTCCCGGCACGCCCCAGCGCGCACCGTTGGGTAGCCCTTCCCACCCTGCGAACGTGCACGTGCCCGGTACCGGCATACCGATGAGGGGCCCAATCTCCAGTTCTTGGTACGCGTAGGCGTAACAGTGTCCGTCACTGTAGTTGGACTCGCCGACCAGTGAAACGCTCGGTTTCGTCCACCTGAAATTGGGTTCGTAACCAGTGCTGCGTGTGTCGGTCGTGTAGTCGAAGAACCGCTCGCCGCTCAGGAACATCGCGAGGTCGGCCACGAGATCACCGCCGCCGTTGAACCGCGTGTCGACGACGATGCCCTCCCGGGTTGCGAACCGACCCATCACTTCTTCGATCGTGGTCCGGTACGGACCGTCACTCATGCCCGGGATGTGGACATAGCCTAGGCGACCATTGCTGAGCCTGTCAACCTCATCGCGGTTGCGCCGCACCCAGCGGTCGTATAGCAGCGACCGCTCCGCACCAGCCGAGATGGGTTTTACTACTATCTCGCGCGTCTCGTTGCCATCTCGCACAACCAGGAGCATTCGTTTGTCGGCCTTGCGATTCAGATAGCGAGCGGGATCGACATTCGCGGCGATCGTGACACCATCAATGGATTCGATGATCATTCCCGGCCCGACATTCATGCCGGCCTTGTCCATTGGTCCATTGTCGATCACCTCGACCACTCTCATGCCAACGCCGTCGTACGTCTGGTCGTAGAAGATCCCTAGCGAAGCCGTAGCATCATCGGTGGACTCCGAAGACGAATAGCGCGCGCCGCTATGGCTCACGTTCAGTTCACCGAGCATTTCGCTCAGCATCTCGGTCATCTCATAATCGTTGCCGATGTGCGGGAGGTACTTCTCGTAAACCGGCTTCAACGCGTCCCAGTCGATGCCGTGGAACCCGGCGGTGTAGAATGTCTCATTGGTCTGGTTCCAGACGTGCTCGAATATGAACGCACGCAAAGCCGTGGCGTCGACGATCATCTCTCCGCTGATAGTGACGTTGTCGCGCTTACCGCTCGACGGATCGACCTTCGAGATGCTGCCGTTCGACAGCAGGAATATGTTCTTCTGCTCCTTATCCCAGACCATACTGGCCGGTCCCGCGTTCAGCGTGGCGACGATCTTCGTCTCACGGGTCCGCAGCGTGGTCGACCAGAGGTTGTACCCGCGTTCGAAGCGCGCGAGGTAGTAGAGCGTTTCGCCATCCTTGCTGAGCAGCGCTCCGCCCATTGACGAGGAGTGGGTGGTGAGCCGTGCAGTTCTGAGTTCGGCACCGTCCAACTCCAGATCGACCGTCTCCACCGTGTCCTCGTTGTCCCCACCCTCATCTTCGTCTTCCTCGTCCTCTTCGTCGTCGGGTTTATTCTCCTCCTCCTGCTCTTTCAGCAGGGTGTAATCTTCTTTGCTCAGGCGATAACGGTCCCATGCATCCTGAGTGAAGAACATCGCGTACACATCCATCTGACTCGAGCCCGATTGGGCCAGAGATTTGAGGCCGTGCCTGTTGCTGTACCAGATCATGGCCTCGCCACCCAAGACCCACTGGCCCCTGTAATCGGAGAATCCACTCTGAGTGAGGTTCACGATCTGCCCACTGCCATCGGCCTTCACCAAACCCACCTCACCAGGGGAAAACCCCGGAATGGATTGGTCGAAGAGCAGCCACTGGCCGTCGGGACTCCACTGGAAGTATTGGCCTCCGATGCGCGTGGAGAACACCTGGTCAGTGTCGAGCAGTGTGCGCGTCGCTCCAGATCCGAGATTGAGGACGCGGACGAGGCTTCTATCTTCGACGAATGCGAGTTCCTTCCCGTCCGGCGAGAACAGCGGCTGGGAGTTTTCGTGCTCGTTGCGAATTAGAGCTGTCTCGTCGATCAGTGTTGAAGCGTAGAAGTAAGGTTCCTCGTTACGAGTGCGCGTGGCCGTGTAGATCGCCCATCTGCCGTCTCGTTCGGAAGCATAAACGAGCGTGTCACCGCCGGGAGAAAACGATACGCTAGTCTCCGTCACCGGAGTACGCGTGATTTGCTTTGTTACGCCACCTTCAACAGAGGTTACGAATACGTCACCTCGAACGACGAAGGCCACCTCCTTGCCGTTTGGAGAAACCGCCATCCCGCCTGCGTTGCCCGTCACTCGCACGACTTCCTCGTTGTTCTCCGCGAGGTCTGCGGCGACCGTGATCGGCACCCGCGTCGGGGAACCACCTGCAGCAAGCGTGTAAATCTCTCCGTCCCAACCGAAACAGAGTGTGCCGTCATTGGCCATACTCAGGAACCGAACCGGCGGACCAGTGTAGGTCGTGATCTGCTCGCCCGCGCCACCACTCAGGCTCTTTCGATGGACATTGAACGAGCCGCTTTCCTCGCTCAGGTAATAGAACGCGACGCCGTCAGGCGTCACCACTGGATTCCGATCCTCGCCCGCGAAGTCGGTAACCTGACGGTGGCCCTGCGTTTCAGTGTCATAGACCCATATGTCGCGCGCGATGGCCGACGTGTGGTGCTTCCGCCACTCGTTCTCGAAACCCTTGTTGTCGTGGTAGATGTAGAACGAGCCACCGTCCCCGATCTGGACCGCCTCGGCCGGGGTCGTCAGTACCTGGAACACCCGACCTCCGTCTACCGATACCCGATACAGCTCTGTGAGGGACCCAGTTGGATAAGCCCGATTGCTCGCAGCATCTTGTCGTGCAGCGCCAAACAAAATTGAAGTATCTCCGGGTTCGAACGTGTACGGGAATTCATCCGCCGAATGGAATGTCAGTCGTGTAGGAGCACCACCGGTTGCAGGTACGACGTAAACGTCGAAGTTGCCTTTGCGGTTGCTGGCAAATGCGATCTGCTGACCGTCATTGCTCCACGCAGCTTTGAAGTCGTGCGCCGGATGCGATGTTATGGCCCTCGCGGCGCCACCCGTGGCAGGCACAAGGTAGAGATCGCCACGATATGTAAACACAATCGAGCTGCCGTCCGGCGATATTGCCGGGTACCGGTTCCATTGTGGTACGGTTTGGGCGGTTGCCGGAAGAACGAGCACAAAGAGCAGCGTGCACACCAACGGGTAGTTCCTCAATCTCATCAGTCTATCTCCACGAGAAATGGCCAATCATATGTTGCGCAACATCACAGGTAGCTCACGAGGCCGCTAGTGGGAGCGGTTTCTCCTTAGTCTCAAACTGAAACTCCACCGCTCGCCTTCCGTATTGCGAGCAACTTCCCAAATACAATTGGTGAATTCGCGGTCGTGCTCGATTTGAATCGGTACGACAGAGGCACATACGTACTCGGAGAAATCATGAGAGCAGTGGTCAGGATCGGTGTTGCTGGATTGGTGGCTACTTCGGTTTTGTCCTGCAAACAGGACCAACGCACTTCCCCTGATCTGACGATGATAGACAACTCGGCTGACGATGCAAGAACGATCCTGCAACGATACGTAGATGCTTGGCGCGGCGAGCAGGAGATGGTATTGAACGACACCGTCGTACTCGGGTTCGACATCTCTGGCGATGATGGCGGGAATTATCATGTGGTTCTGTCACCTGCCGGTTCTGCCTCACTCGGCGCCGGAATTCCGGAAACGGGTTACAACGTGGTGTTGACAACCGAGATGGACTTTTTGCGGCAGTTGGATCGCGGTGAATTGAATGCGATGACGGCGATCGGTCGGGCACGGATGAGCGATCCGACACCGCTGGATTTCCGATTCCCGCCGGACTTTCCACCCACCGCCGAGGCACAGGGATTCCTGCTGCGATTGCACTTCCATTTCTGGAACCGTGAGTGGCCCGAGATCATTCCATTCGGCGACGGGATGGCCCGCCAGATTCACGGCGGCAAATCAGCGATCTTCTATTACGAGCAAGGATTGAGGTCAGGCTGGTATCAGGTCGAGCCCGGAATGCCCATAAACGAGAATGAGGAAGAGCAGACGAACCCGTTCCCATCCCTGATTATCGTAACGCGCGGGAGGTTCCAGGCTCGACTGGAAGGAATCGAAAAGGAACTCACGGAGGGGTTCGCGGTCCTGGTACCGGCGGGGATGACACACGAGTTCTGGGCGGAAGAAGGTCAATACGGGGAGTTCATACTTGTCATGTTTGGTCCGGGAGCGTAAGGAGAGGACATCTCGTGGCAACAAACTCCGCGTCGGCGTTGAGCCGCATCGGCGCAGCGATGGCCGCTGTGCTCCCAATCGCATTCATAGGCTTGTTCAGAAGTCTCCGAGAACGCCCCGTTCTCAGAGCGAAGCGTGGACGTCGCGCCAGTTTCATACGCGCTCGATTTCGATGTCGACTGCGACGAGCAGCGCGTGAATGGCTCCGGACAATTGACAGTCAGGAACAAGTCAGACCATGCCGTGAGGCACATTCCGCTCTTGCTCTACAGAATGATGAAGGTCACGGAAGTCACGACACTCGACGGCACTTCGCTCCAATTCTCGCAGCAGATCTTCCCGTTCGATGACTGGGAACAGTTGCACGTGGACTACGTGGAGGTAACAACACCGTCACTCGAGCCCGAAGAAGAACTGACGCTGTCACTCACGTGGGAAGGTTGGTTGCAGGGTTACACCGAGGCAATGCGGTACGTGCAAGATCACATCGATCCCGAATACGCATGGACATCTCGATTGCTCCGTACGAGCTGACCGAGCGCGAAGGGCTAACGGTGTTCCACTTCGCAGAGGATCGCAGCTCAGCCGAGAGAATCGCCCGTGAGTTCCTGCGCGCTGTGAATCAGTACACGGAATGGTTCGGTCCAATGCACGACTTCAGAGGCCTCACGATTATCGAGGTTCCGACGGGTTACGGTTCCCAGGCCGATGCTGCAACTATCTTGCTTCAGGCTTCGGGGTTCGAGGACCCCGACAATCCGACGCAGCTCTACCACGAAGCCAGCCACCTCTGGAACGTTGAGCTCGCAGAACGACCTAGTCCGAGATGGGACGAGGGCTTGGCAACTTTCCACGAAGTGCTGCTCGTGGACGTATTCGCTCGCGACAATGAATACAGAGCTGTGGAGGCTCAGGCCGATCGCATACGCCGTAGTTGGTGCGGCAGTTCGAAAACTCGCCGCGGCTCGGAGAGATTCCACCGATCGAGTATGGCAATGAAGATGTCACCGACCTGAGCTACCGCGTGGGCATGCTGATGTTCGGAGTTCTTCACCACCTGATTGGTCAAGAAGCGTTGAACGAACTGGTCGGTGGGTTCTATCAAGATCACTATGCCAGCGGAGCTTCAACGGCCGATTTCGTCGCGCGTGCCAAGAGCGTCACAACGCTCGAACTCGACGGTTTCTTCCAGGATTGGCTCTACACGACCGACTACAAGCGATTTTTGGACAGCGATCTCAGCCTAGCGCAGATAGCGGAGCGTTACAGATAGCGAATCAATTCCCTAGCCTCCCGGGCACAGCCCAGGTGCGTACACTAGATCATCGTACCACAGCTCCATGATTGTGCCCTGATACAGGTGGTGCACGTACATGACAACCCGTGATCCATTGTCGAAAGTCAAGTGCACTTCGTCTCCGCGATTGTTCCCCAATACTCGATATGAGCCAGGGTCGCCTTGGCCCTGGCCGTAGCCAATAGCTTCCGGGACGTCAACCTCGCTGAGCGTCGCATACACAAAACGGCCGTTTCCATCGAAGTAGAGGCGCCGTGTTGTGGAGAAGCCTCCATCCGGTGAGCTCGTGTAGGCGCACTTCTCGCCTTGGAGCAAGCGTTCCATGCCGGTTCCCCCACCCCCTCCACCCATGCCACGCTGCCCCTGAGGCTGCGACTGCGCCTGGCGTTGGCACTGCATGGACGAACCGTAGGGATCCGTCACTGAGAGCACGTCACCCTGCACGTTGTAGCGATAGTCCTCCAGCCCATATTCTCCCATCACCCGCACAGCTCCCTCCACGAGGGTGTATTGGGCTCGTTCACCGTTGAAAATCAGTTGATTTTCTGACATAAACTGGAGTGATGCCGGCCCTTCTACTGTCTGGCAGCTCCAGCGACCAATGAGACCTGCCTTGGCCGCCGGACCCTGTTCCTGGGCGGCGAGTGGTACGACCAACAACATGGCGCAGAATCCGGTGAGTGCGGCGAATCGAGACATGATATCCTCCGAGGTTACCGGGAAGGTCTTGGAGAATATGCAAGCAATCATTGAGACACACCAGCGCGCTGGTGGTCCTGCGGTCGGCGCGCCCTATCTGCGGCGCAGATTGTGACCAACCACTATGAAAACATGGCCCGCGGCCAACAGCCGCGAGCCAATGTTCCCACCTCATACTCGGCACGCCAATACCTAGAAGGGGTCTCGCAGGAATGAAGTTATCACATCTTCTCACAGCCGCAGTGACGGGCGTCACAAAAAGCCAACTCCCCATTTGCCAAACAATCCGATAACACGAATTGACCGGATCGGGGCGTCGATTGACTGATAGTTGACTGTGCTCGATTAAGATCGTGGTTCAACGACTCGTCAGGACCGAGAATCACGATTGACACACTTTTCAACAGGAGAATCAGAATGAACGCACTAAACCAAGCCGACACGGACGCAATCCGAAATATCGCAGCCAAGGTCGTGGCAATCGCGAACATCAAACCTGTTGACTGGGAGACCTACACCGAGACCTACTACAGCGAGGATGCAGTCGTTCTTCCGGCGAATTCTCCCGCGGTGCGCGGACGAAAGGCAATAACGGAATTTCTCAAATCGTTCCCTGAAATCACCAACTTCACCAACAATCTCGTCGAAATCGGCGGCAAAGATGATTGTGCATGGGTTTACGGCACCTATGCAATGACGCTGTCCCCGCCGGATGCCGCACCGATTGACGACGTGGGCAAATACATCGAGGTCTGGCACAAACGAGAAGACGGTGTCTGGAAGGTCACCCACGACATATTCAATTCGGACCTGGCTTAGATCAATCCCCCGGGCGCATCCGGCGCTCGGGGGACGGCATCGAGATCGGATTCGCCAGTCATATCCGCCTGCAGTTGCGACTTATCTCTCGCCGCACTTTGACAGGATCGTTGATGATCTCGTAAAACTCATCCAAGTACTCGAGTGACTTCTCCAAGATGTCAGCTTCGAGGCCCTCCTGGTCGCGGTACAGTCCGTATATCTCATCCCGTTTCTCATTGAAAACTCGGAACGTGTGTTCCAGATACGGCTGAGACGCGCATCGACCCTTGTAGAGCCTTTCACGCACGCTAGGCAGGTCCATCCGATCGAGATTCTCTCGGAACAGACGGTGCGCATACCGAGTCGAGACAACACCGGTGATATCGAAATCGTAGGGCACCGGAAACACTGGACCTGTTGCAGCGTCTCCTATGGGTTTGGTATTGTGACAGCACTCGAGTCTATCCTGTTCTTTCATGAAGGCGGACCAGTCGGTGTTGCCGATCATGTACTGGAAGATCTCGAGCAAGCTCAGCTGCAACGGGTCAATGGCGTCCGGGGGAATCCTGGGAACGCGCACAACGCCCCAACCATTCCGCGCCGCGAGTTGCTCTTCGTCTTCAATGAGAAAGGCATATCTCGTGAGGGTGTCACGCTCACGATCCGTATCGATGTAGGTGACCCGGGCCAGCCGTACCTTGAAACTGACATCCGTCAGCACATTGTAACTTCGATAGATGAGATACTCCTGCAACACATACTGCTCGTGTTCGGACCGATTGTCCTGGCAATGCGTTACGAGTTTCAGCTTGTCCTGACTCGCAAAGA
>Ga0180432_10008952_pt1 | contig 12323 bp, 20 predicted proteins | sample SS_ome_10_FD_132414 | JGI IMG/M metagenome (GOLD analysis project Ga0180432, IMG submission 132414) | Hypersaline lake sediment archaeal communities from the Salton Sea, California, USA - SS_1_MS_2 metaG | ecosystem: Environmental > Aquatic > Non-marine Saline and Alkaline > Hypersaline >...
TAAAAATGGCAAAACTTTATTTTAGATATTCTACTATGGGTGCGGGTAAATCATTAGACTTATTGAAAACTGCATATAATTACGAAGAAACAGATAAAAATGTTTTATTGTTAACTTCTGGGTTAGATGATAGGTATGGTGTAGGTAAAATAAGTTCTAGAGTGGGTATCAGTAAAGATTCATATGTTTTTGATGAAAGTACTAATATATATGAGTTCGTAGTCGAACATTCTTTTGGTATTGAGTGTGTGTTAATAGATGAGGCGCAATTTTTAACAAAAGAACAAGTTTGGCAACTTACAGATATTGTAGATAAATTAGAATGTAATGTTATAACATATGGTTTAAGATCAGATTTTAAAGGTGAACCTTTTGAGGGGTCAATTTATTTGATGACACTTGCAGATAAAATTGAAGAGTTAAAAACTGTATGTCGATATGGTGACAAAGCATCAATGAATATGAGAATGGTAGATAATGTCCCCATATTTGATGGTGATAAAGTTATGATAGGTGGTAACGATTCTTATTTACCTGTTTGTAGAACACACTATAAAAAAATGAAAGAGAAGTATGGTTGATTTCGTATTAATATCTACACACCCCATAAAGAAATCTGATTTGGGTTTTCATGGAAATTTATTTGGTGGAAAATGTTTGTCATGGATCGACTCAGCAGGTGCCGCATATGCAATGGAAGTATGTGATTCCCCTCGTATGGTTACTGTGAAGATAGATGAATGTATATTTAAAAAATCTGCGAAAGAAGGACAACTATTAAAAATTTATGGTAAAGTATTAGATATTGGTAATTCGTCTTTAACTTTAGAATTAGAAGCTAGGTCACATAACGTTTATTCTGGGACTCAATCTATTATATTGAGCACTAATATTAAATTTGTTAGAATAGATGAGAATGGAGATTCTATCCCTATATCTGATAGAGTTAAATCTAAGTATGGTTTTATTTAGTGATACTTCTAACTTTAATAAGTAGATTTAAGTGATATAAACATAAAACTGCTATTGCTTGCACCTCAAACCAAAACAAATCAGGTAACCATATACAACTTAATAAGTAAGGTACAATTACAATTCTATATCTTTGTAAAGAATACAATGGATATAAATTAACAATAAAGAATATTATTGCAAAAATGTCGTGTAGGTTATTGTAATATTCTAAAGAGAATATTGTGAGTAAAAACAAAAATATTCCAGACAATCTCCATTTGGGTAAATCCATAAAAACGTATGTAGTTAACGCATTAGTCAATATGAATAATGGTTGTAAAGGAGTATTCCAATAAGATGAGATAGAAGGCATCTTCCCATAAGAAAAAAACATAATAAGTGGTGTTATAAAGGATAAAAAAATTATCCCTATTTTTAATATAAAATTAGGTTGATCAGTTCGTTTTAAGTCCATAAAGTATTGGGGATAAGTCCTTATTAAATAAATATTAAAATAATTTATTTTATTCTGTTATAATTTGTTTTTTTGGGATATTATTTTTATATTTGTTGTTATGGAAAAAGAAGTATTAGATGAAATAATTGACGGTGTTAAACAAAAAAGTGAGAGACATCAGAATGAGTTATACAAATTATATGGTGATTTAGTATATAATATTATAAAGTATTATTATAGAAACACTCACACCATTAAAGACATCAGACAAGAAATATTTTTAAAAGTATATAATAATATACATAAATATAATTCTGAGGGTTCTTTCGAAGGTTGGTTACGTAGACTAAGTAGGAATTACATACTTGATCAAATACGTAAAGATAAACTTAATTTACATGTGGAGTATGATACTGAATACGAAAAAGATTATACTGAGTACCAAAATTTATCTGATTATGATTATGAGAAAGATGAAAGGGTTGAAGAAATTATTAAACTCTCAAAAGACTTAACTAAATCATATGGTTTGGTATTTAACATGTATTTTTTAGATGGTATGTCACATAAAGAGATATCCCAAAAATTAAATATTTCTGAGGGAACATCTAAATCAAATTTACATAAGGCGAAGAAGAAAATAAAACAAAAAATAAAAATATGAATAGATTAAAAATTGTATTAATTTTATTGGGGATAATATTGTTGTTCTTAGTAATTTTAGGTTGTAAATCAACAAAACATGTTAAGTGTGATGCGTATGGTGAAGTATTGTCAGAAGATGATACTTTGATAACTTTTACATTTCCCTTTGTCGATAGTATCATTATGGAATCTTTACATGTTCACGATGAAGGTAGACAAATATGTTATTGGATACCGAAGGACACATTGGTTTGGTCTGATACTTTGAGATTAAAATTAATCGTAAAAAAAAGTAATTATGTTAGATAAAATAGTAGAATGGTTTCCTGAAGATGAAGTATTGATCGCGGATGGTTTTGATGATGCTATTATAGGTATCGATAGTAATAGTATGAGATTAATATACTCTGTAAGTAAGTGTATTGAAATACTTTCGAAAGATATGGATGAAGAAGAGGCGGTAGAATATTTTGACTTTAATGTTAGGGGATCTTATGTCGGAGAAAAAACACCTATTTGGTGCATAGATAATTTATAAAATTAATATCACTTTTTATATTTTTTTCATATTTATATGTTATGAAACATACTATTAGAAGAATATTAAAGGAAACTACTGACGAAGTAAAAGACAAACACGACAGAAAAATAATCCAAATACTAACTACCGCAGGGTTTGATGGTACGTCTAGTTATAATGACGTTCTTTCATATTTAAATAAAAATTTAGATATGAAAGGTATGGAAGCGTTCGAGATGTATCAACTATTAAAAGACAATTGGAGGAGTATTGATGCGGGTGGTGAGTTAGTAAGAACTGATATCAGAAAGAAAAAAATGAGGACTGCGAATATTCGTGGTAGAGAATTAGTTCAAAATAAAATCCCATTTAAAGGTAGTAATACACACGCAAATTATGTAAAGGATGTCTATGTAGTATATTCATATAATTGGTATCCGATATTTGTTTTTAAGGATGGACAATGGTTTGAGAATGAAAATAGATATTCTGTATCTACTGCAAAACAAATGTCACAACTTAGACCTTATAATCAGGGTGAGATCATAAAAACTTCTAAAAGTAAATTAGAGGATATTATCTACAAATAAAAAAATACCTTTTTAATTTGTCTTTATAATATTTTTTCTTTATATTTGTGTAAATTATATAATTTATACATATATGGAGGACTTTATAATTGAGTCATTAGACACTTCTAACAATTTTCTAGCAAAGAATGATGTCACATTAAAAAATCACTCTGAAATAACTAACCATTATAGTAAGTTATTATATGATAAATTATTTACTAGTGGTGATGAGAGGGAATTAAGAATATTATTTTACTCCTCATATTTACATGACATAGGTAAGTTAACATCGTCTTTTCAGAACTTTTTAAATGGTGTCGTTAAAAAACCCAATAATAAGTATTCACACAATGAAATAGGTTGGGCATTTTTAACTACTTACCTATCAGACAATTTCAAAGACAAAGAAATTATTATTAATATTGTTTATTGGCATCATGGAATAACTAATGAGCAGGGAAATGATAATAGTGTAACTATATTAAATTCTATAGATGAGGTGTCACTTAATAATATGATTACTTATCTAATTAATGTCGTTGGAGAAGAAAATGTTTCACAATATAGCGATAACTACCCTATACCCACACCACAATATTATCCTAATGACACAAACATAGGTAGATCATTACCAATATTGTCCGCATTGAGATCAATTTTAGTGACTGCAGATAGGTTAGGTTCTGATTATACATCTATTGATAATGTAGATGATACAATTATAGATTCTTATTTTAATATGAATCAAGAAATAAATGTTACTAATACAAAGTATGATAATACAGGTGAACGTTTCGAAAGACAGAAATCTATAGTTGGTGATATAGAACAAACAACTGTGGTTAAAAGTCCTGCAGGATCGGGTAAGACTCTGATTGGTGTGTTATGGTCATTAAAACATAAAGAAAAAGTTATTTGGGTTGTTCCCAGAAATACAATTGCGTATTCTTTATATGATTCGGTTAATAAAGAACTGAATAATGTAAATGTTAATACTTCAGTACAGTTAGTCTTATCTGGTGAAATTAAGAAGACAAATTCTGAAGATGAAATTTATGGTTCTAATATTATAATAACTAATATAGACAATTTTTTAAGTCCTACCTATAAAAATAATTTGATGCATATATCAACACTTGTAGTTGGTTGTACGGTAATATTTGATGAGTTTCACGAATTAATAAGTAGTGATCCGTATTTTGCTTTGTTTATAAATATTATGAGGGTAAGACATAGATTCACAGAATCCAAAACACTTCTTCTTTCTGCAACACCAATACCAGTTTATAACTTATGGGAAACACTCTCTAAAAAATGTAAGGTGTTACCTAATAAAGAAGAACATTATCCAGCAATACATAACAAAAGATATGATATTAAAATAAGTCAGAATAAACCTATTATCGATGGTAATAGTAATACATTGGTTATAAAAAATACTATCTCTAATAGTCAAAATGAAATGGTTAGTGGTGAATATTCTGATCTACTACATAGTAACTTCTTAGACGATGTAAAGGTAAGTAAGTTAGAAAATCTTTTATCTAATTATGGTAAAGAAAGTGATAGGAGTGACTCAATGGATAACATTGTTGGTACACATATGATACAAGCATCGGTTGATGTTTCATTTAATCATTTGGTTGAGGATGTGTTATCACCAGAATCTACAATGCAACGTATAGGTAGATGTGATAGGTTCGGTGACTATGAAAACACTTCTACCATTACAATATATAAACCAAAAGAGAAGAGAGATAGTGAGACATATTCTAATAATAAAATAATAGAACAATTATACAACAAAGACTTAAATAATTTGTGGTATGAATATATAGAAGATAATTTATCTGATAGACAATTGACTTTAGATGAAATTTATGTTTTATACAATAAATTCTCTAACGATAATAGTCTTAGAATTAAAAGGTATGTAGAAAATATACACACCAATAGTCTTACAAAGTTAAGTAATATATATCCTATTAAATTCTTCAATGACACATATGATAAATCAGTAAAGACTGCGGGTTCTAATAAATTAAGAAGTAGTAGTAACGAAATATTTTTTATTGTTAAAAGAATGGATAGTGAGGAATGGGTTGGACCTTTCAATGAGAAGTTGATTAGAAATATTGATCAACAATTTAATGAGGAAGGTAACATTCTAAGAAGAATGAAAAATACTATGAAAAAAATAATGGATTCTAATAATAGTGATTTCGATTATACGGAGATAATAAATAATAAGCGAATCACTTTAGATGGAGTCAGAAGATATGGTAAGAAATCTAATACGCCCTATATTAGATATGACTTACAATATAATGAAGAATTAGGGTTAATAAATGTAAATTAAAAATTATGAGTAAAATTAAAAATGTAATCTTCGAATTTGAATTAGAAGGTGTAGGTGTAGTAAATTATGATTCTAACGATCAAAAGTTTATTTGGAATCGTGAAAGTAAAAATGGTAATAAAAACAATTTAGTTAGTATCCATAACAATGTTAACTATAGTAAAAAACATATCTACAGAAATGAAAACGGTGAGTTAGATTATAAAATTAAAATCTCTTCAGACTGTTTGAGGAATAGTATTTTTAGAAATGATGCGATTTCTACTAACCCATCCATATCACACCACCCATTCTTACTGAATAGTTTTATTGGTAGTGTACAAGGTTTGATAAGGGGTTATATGTTTGCAGGAAAAAATGAAACATTAAAAAGAAAAAGTCCTTTAACTATAACACCAGCGATACAAACAAACAATTCAGTTTCACATTTAGAGATTGGTGTTAGAAGTGGTGAAAAAATAGTTAATAGTGATTCAGACAAAGGTGACACAACATTAAGAAATGTGGAAACTGTGGGTGAGATGACATATTCTGGTAAAGGTAATATAAACCTACAGAACTTACAGTTTATGAGTTGCGATACAGTATTTGATAGATACGAGTTCAATTCAGACAACATAGACATCTTAAATAAAGTTTTGGAAAATACATTACCTAATTTTGATTCTGAATTGGGTTACTATAAACTTAAGTCCTCTTCAGTCAATATTTCAGAATATGGTTTAAAGTTAAACAATGAGAATGTTTTGTTTTTAGTTAAAGAGGTATTAAAAAGAATTTCAGACATCTCTATAATGAGAAATACTTCATACGCAAACATCAGTAAGTTAAGAATTAAATTAGTTAATTCTCCACTTATTGATACATATGAAAATCAAAATGGTTGGATAGACATCAACAATGTATCAGATATTGATTCTTTAGATTTTGATGTTGAGGATTTTTATGAGTATGTTGAAGAGGAAGAAGCTTTAACTGAACGAAAAGAAATTATTGAAAATGTCTAGAAAGTTTTTACATATCGTTTTTGAAAACGCCAAACTTTTCAAAAAGAATAGTAGGACTAAGGATAGGATATATACAGTAATTAAGGATAAGAAGGGTAAGTTTAAAGGTTCTAATGATTTTAGGAAAAACTATGATAATCGTAATTTCATAGAACCTATAACACCCAATCAGATATCTAATATGTTACATGTTATGTTTGGTGAGAGACCTATCCCTTCATTTAGATCGGTACCATATAAAAAAAATAACAACATATATAATATGGCGTTAGATGGATACCTCAAAATAGATAGTCCAAAACAAAATAAGTCTGCGAAAGATAGTACACTTTGTTATTTAGAAGAAACTATTAACATAGAGAAGGGACATTTCAGATCTAGAACCAATATGAAGACTATTGAGTGGTATAAAATACTCAGATTTTTGGGTAATGAATTATCTGATATATTTTTAAATGAAATGTCTATAATTTTGGGTTATAACCCAAAAGAAATACCATTTATGGAACTTTTAGGGGTTTATAACCAATATCCTACTGAGATGGAAAATATTGTTTCATATTTAATACAATGTAAAAAGAAAATGTTGGTGGATTTCCTAAAAGACGAATCTTATGATTTAAACTATTTAACCAAAACAAAAAAATATAATTATGAGACGGTTAATAAGGGTGTAGATAAGGTTTCTGTATTATATGGTGATATGTATATTCCCATTGATGATAATCAAATCCATAAGATACAAACGAATGTTGCGAACATTTTAGATGGTGGGTTTGCGAGGATTGTGGGTATAGTACATGAAACTGATATATATGACACAGATAGTTATACACCTATTAGAGAAATTTCAACAGAAACACATTAAACAATGAGAATAAAAATAAATCTAAGTCCAACAGACAAAACATTACCTAAACATAATCAAAACATAGTAAACAGTTATATACATAAGTGTTTAGGTAAAGATAATATATATCATGATAGTAAGAATAACTATTCTGTATCTTCATTAAAGGGTGTGAAGTTAATTGAGGGTACTGATGAGGTTTCATTTACGAATGGTGGATATATTGTTGTGACATCACAAGATATGGAATTCCTCAATAAATTAATAATGGGGTTATTTAGTAATACTCAGTTTGGGTATGGTATTACCTATTTAGGTTTGGATCACATTGAGGAAAAGTTCTATAATGGGTGGAATCATTTTTATACCCTATCACCTTTTATCATAAAAAATTATTCATCTAAAACAAAATATAATTTTATAACATTAGATGATGATGGATTTGAGGGTACAGTGAAAAGTTATTTAATGAATAAATTAAATAAGATAGATAGTAGTTTAGACTTAACTGATTTCGATATTAAGATACCTAATTGTAATAGTAGGAAAGTAAGAAAGGTTATAGTAAAAAATGTAAAAAATGTTGCGAATGCATGTCATATAAGCGTTCACACAAATAAGAAAGTTGCCGAATTATTATATAATATCGGTATTGGACAATCTACAGGATCTGGTTTTGGTACAATTTACAAAACTGAAAACCATAGATTCTATAGATAAAATTAATTTGTTCTTTGAAATATTTTTTCCATAAGGGAATCACAACTCTACAATTAGAACATCTAAGGGAAGAGTTGGTAATAATCACAATCCGTAAGGGAATCACAACAAACATGTGTTCAGATATGATTTCATTGGAGTTGGTAATGATCACAATCCGTAAGGGAATCACAACGAAGTATCTCTCCATAGGACTGACCTTTCGTTGGTAATAGTTACAATCCGTAAGGGAATCACAACTAATCTTTTGAACAGTTTCACTATTTTTACGTTGGTAATAGTCACAGTCCGTAAGGGAATCACAACTTTCACGACATACTTATATAAAAAGAAGTGGTTGGTAATAGTCACAATCCGTAAGGGAATCACAACTAGAATAAGTTGAATGGAACCTAAAGACCATTTGGTAATAATCACAATCCGTAAGGGAATCACAACCGTAAATGATTGGATATTCTGTCGACAAATGTTGGTAATAATCACAATCCGTAAGGGAATCACAACAACATATCATAAACCAATGTCATAATTCCTGTTGGTAATAGTCACAGTCCGTAAGGGAATCACAACATTGTATAGAATAAAACCATTCAACAGGATGTTGGTAACAGTCACAGTCCGTAAGGGAATCACAACCAACTTTCATTGTATTATTTGAATCAAGATGTTGGTAATAGTCACAATCCATAAGGGAATCACAACTGTGAAATGAAATGTATTCCAATCCCTTTAGTTGGTAATGATGACAATCCGTAAGGGAATCACAACACCCAAACGTGATAACTCCCAACAAAGAAGTTGGTAATAGTCACAATCCGTAAGGGAATCACAACGTTACCCTGTTAAAGTGGACGGTGTTAATAGTTGGTAATAGTCACAATCCGTAAGGGAATCACAACAACCGTGATAATCATCTCTTCAATGTTATCGTTGGTAACAGTCACAATCCGTAAGGGAATCACAATCAGGTAACATTACAACTAGTATCCTTATATGTTGGTAATAGTCACAGTCCGTAAGGGAATCACAACGATGGTGTAGAGATATTTACTGGTGGTCATGTTGGTAATAGTCACAATCCATAAGGGAATTAAACAAATAAGATAAACCATATATTTATATTATATGAAATCGACCATAAGAAGAATATTAAAAGAGGAGAATATTTTAAATGAATTCTTCGATCCAAATGCACTCAAAAGTTTTACATCCTTTGTAGATGGTTTTAATTTAAAGGAAGCCGAAAAAAAGTTATTATTAAATGTTGTGGAACAAATATTAAAATCTGTTGAGATTGTAAAAGAAAGAGGTGGGACATTCATACATATAAATGACATACCTTTGATTTATGGTTTATCGGTATCTCATTACCATACGATGAACCCGAAGGAAAAATATATGGAGTTTCGTAAATTATTCGAACATGACATATTAAGGGCGTTAATAATATATTTTAAAAAGTATTTAGAGATTGATGATTCCATTTTACCAATGATTTCATTATATGGTATACTTGAGGGATTATATAGGAAGTATTTTTTAACGAAGAAAGTTTAAAATATGAAATTATCAGATGTCAATTAAAAAACCCCTAACAATAGTGAAAGGGGTTTTTTTGTTTGTCTATTATATTTATTAGTATGGAAACGCAGAATGAAGACAATCTAGAGAGGTATTACAATTATGTTGTAAATCATTTGGTTGAATCAACTAAAATAGATGCGTGGCGTAATTTCCGTACAGGACGAGGAGATGGTACAATTAGTTATCCTTTCTTCAAGTCTAGTGGTTCCCATATTAATGCATATGATGATTATAATTCCCCTTTAATGTTTTTACCATCACTCTTCTCTGATTATTGTCAACATTGGTATGGATTAGAGAGGAAAGAAACCAGAATCATATGGGAAAGATATAGTAAGATTATGTTAAAGAAAATAGAAGATATATTAAAAAGGTTAAGTAGATGACATTAAAAGAATCCATAATAAGAAGAGAATTATCTAAGAAGTTAAGTAGATGGTTCTTAGGTGGTATGTGATATCTTTTAAATAAAACTAATTTAAACCTCTATAGAAATATAGGGGTTTTTTTATTTCATAAAGTATTTGGTAGTTAAAAAAAAATGTTTATATTTGTTGAAATTACTGTAATATGAAAAGAAAGGTTTATATTGATCACTTTAATTGCAACTACAATGTAATGTACTTGGAAAGAAAAAAGGGTGGACATTATAGGGCGGCAGGATTTAACGATGTGGACAGTGATTATGAAAAGGTTGTCAAATGGGTTAAATCTCAAAAGAATTTAGAATTGGTTGAGAAACCAAATAAGTAATTTAATGATCATTTATCAGATCGTAATAGAAATTAGTGTAACGGTGATTACGATAATGATTTCATTAGTATAAATAAAATTAAACACTTATAGAAATATAGGGGGTTTATTGTTTTTATGAAATAAATTCCTTATATTTGTGATATGTAAAAAGTATTTAAACAAGTAGATATGAGTAAAGAAAAAACACCTGTAAAAGATTTTATGAGAAAAAAGGGTATTGATTTAGATACAAGAATTTATTGTCCTAATGGCGGTATATATCTTCGTAATTTACTTCAAGAATTTTCAAATGAAGTTAGGGATGATGTTCTTGTAGAAGTAGTTAAATCAATTAGAGAAAAAGTAAGTTGGGTAGAAACTAAAAAATAAAACTTGTAGTTATGAATGAAATACAAATATTAGGACTTACAATAAGTTATACACTTGTAATTGGTGTATATTATGGGGTAAAAAGCATTTATTTTATAAACAAAAACAAAGATGAATAAAGGAACAAGAGTATCAATAGATGAATGGGTTGTTAATGACCAAACAAACGGCAAAAGTATATGTACAACTGGAGTTGTGACTTCTGATGTTACAATAGAAAAAGTTTATGGTTATGAAGATCAATGCAATTTCTATATAAAGGTTAAACTTGATGATGGATTAACAGAAACTTTTAACTTACATGAATTAACCCAAAACAAAGATGAGTAAAGAACAAAAAAAATTAGTTAGTGACTTATTGGTTAAAGCGAATAAAGTACAACAACAGATACAAAAGGGTGAAAAACAACAAGGTGACCATATTGTAATCACAGAAGAAATGGTTAGTCAAAGAGCAAAAGAATGGGGTATTACATTTGAAGAGGCGGTTAAATTATGGAATGATAATATCGATACAATAAAAGGATTAAACCAAAACAAAGATGAGTAAAGAAGAAAAACCCAAGTTTGAAGTAATTGATAGTGCACCAAGAAGATTTATAACTGATAGATGTATTCATGAGTATGAACTCGCACCATTTCAAAAACATAAAGACATTAGAATTTTAAAATGTAAGATATGTGGTAAGATCAAAAAAGAGAACATGAGAATTAAAAAACCAAAACAAAGATGACATTCGTTGATTACATAATAAAAGAAAGAAGTAGAGTATTTTTATTGATATCATTAATGGATATGGATAGATCCAACTACAAAGGAACGTTGGAGGAATGGTTTTCCGATATGTATACAGAATATAAAATACTAATCGATCAATAAGGGTTGGGATGATTTGACCTTCGGACGATCGAAGGGTTTATAAATTGACATTTTAAAAATAAACCTCTATAGAAATATAGGGGGTTTTTTTAAACAACATAAAATCAAAAAGGATGATGATTCATAATTGAGAAAATAATAGTAATGATGAAGAAAATAATATTGATAGAAATAGAGGAAGAAGAGAAGGAATTAATAAATCTATTAAAGGAGAAAGGAAGTATAATAGAAGAGATTAATGTGGAAGAAGATGAGATAGAAGAGATAGGTTATCCAACTATATATTTTCCATAAAAGATATAAGTAGATATGAGTAAAGGTATAGAAGAGATAGTGGGGAAAACAATAGGAGAAACCGTTTTTAATATGATGGTGGTAATGAAAGGGATTGGTATGGAAGAAAAATCATATAAAGGTATCTTCATGGAACTGATGACTAACTATAATTTGTATGGTGAAGAGAATGAAAATAGAGTAGAAAATATTAGACATATGTTAGTAGAAAAGTTACCCATAGATGACTATATTTCCCTTAGGAAAGGGCGCTCCCTGGGACTAAGAGGCTGGGTAAAGATATTCCTATTGGTTCTTATATGCCTGTATTTTATCATTATGGGAATATTGGTTTTGGACCTTGATACCAGCCTGAA
>Ga0180432_10008955_pt1 | contig 12321 bp, 8 predicted proteins | sample SS_ome_10_FD_132414 | JGI IMG/M metagenome (GOLD analysis project Ga0180432, IMG submission 132414) | Hypersaline lake sediment archaeal communities from the Salton Sea, California, USA - SS_1_MS_2 metaG | ecosystem: Environmental > Aquatic > Non-marine Saline and Alkaline > Hypersaline >...
CCCCCCGGTTACAAGGTGTCGTTTATCGGGCATGGCATTGGCCTTGAACTGATTGAAAAGCCAATCATATCTGCTAAGAGTCAGGTCCTTCTGCGGACAGGCATGATATTCGCTATAGAACCGAAATTGGTCTATTTAGATGAATTCGCAACGGGGATTGAGAGTATCTTTCGGGTCACGGAAACCGGCTACCGAATGATCAGCCAAACTCCTGTCCGGGTGTTTATTTGTTAGGGTAAACAGAACAAAATGGCTACAGATACGCCCAATAATCAAGACCTTCCTTTCTTAGCCGCCATTTTTACCTCACTTTTATGCATCGTTTTTGGGGCAAATGCTGTAGCAATTAAAATCAGTCTTTCGGGTCTGGGGGTATTCACGACAGCGGGGCTCCGTTTCGGTATGGCCACATTCATCATTTTTTTTTGGGCCAAAATCACCGGCCGCTCTTTTACCATTAAGAAAGGACAGGTCCATCAACTGTTAATTATCTCCGTGTTTTTTACCCTCCAATTGTCCCTGCTTTATTTCGGACTCAACAAAACCAATGCCTCCCGGGGAACCCTGTTGATTAATCTTCAACCTTTTTTTGTTCTTTTTCTGGCTCATTATTTCATTCCCGGAGATCGGGTGACAAGGAAGAAACTCCTTGGTCTTTTTATGGGATTTGCGGGAATGGCGTTCATATTTTTTGGCAAAAAGGGAATAACAACGGATGCACAATTTGGGGATTTTGTGATCCTCATCACTGCTTTTCTATGGGCTTGTAACACGGCTTACATAAAAAGGATCATAAACGCGTTTGACCCCTTCCAAATTGTGCTTTATCCTATGCTATTTTCGGTCCCCTTTTTTTTTCTTGCAGGTTTTATATGGGACGAAACAATGATAGGGCATGTGAACCTAAAAGTTTTAGGCTCCCTTCTCTATCAGGGTATTCTAACAGGATCTTTTGGTTTTGTGGCATGGAATAACATGCTCCAGAAATACGGGGCTGTTTCTCTGCATTCCTTTATCTTCATTATGCCAATAGCCGGGGTTTTTCTGGGTGGGATGGTTCTTGGAGAGCCCATCACATTCAATATCTTGCTTGCGCTGTTGTTCATTGTCTCCGGGATCGTCGTGGTAAACATAAAAGGAAAAAAATATGCACCGGTATTTCCGACAAGGGGTATTTAACTGTGTCCGTAGGAAAACCATGGTTGTCCGCGAATGTCAGGTGGTATTCATTTACACCGTTGGGTACATACCAGATACATTCCAAGAGGGAAGGTTAATTATGGTTTAAAAAATTGAGGTTGTATTGAAAACATATGAAAACGCTTTAAAGAAGTTTAAAGAAGATTGAATCAATCAACACTTATGTCATAAGGTCGTAATCCATGATAAACCCGAAACAAAAAGCTGCGGTAGGAGATGCGTCATCCGGGTCGCCTACCTGTGAAATCATTACGATTGGTACAGAACTGCTCATAGGTCAGATTATGGACACAAACACGGCATACCTTGCCCAGGAACTGGGCAGGGAGGGTATAACGGTCCGTTTCCGAACAGCAGTGGGTGATCACCTGGAAGAAATAATAGAAGTCGTTCGCAGTGCCTTAAAAAGGTGTGACATGGTCATTACAACGGGGGGGCTTGGACCTACCTTAGATGATCTGACCCGGGAGGCCGTTGCAAGGGCGGCCGGTGTTGAACTGGAATTCAGACAGGACTTGATGGGTGAAATCGAGAAGATTTTTCGACGATACGGTTATCAAATGCCTCAAAACAACCGAAAACAGGCCTTTGTGCCCGCAGGGAGCCAGGCGATCTCAAACCCGGTGGGCACTGCTCCCGTATTTATTATGGAAGTCAATGGAAAACCTATTGTCTGTCTTCCAGGTGTGCCAAGAGAACTAAAATTCCTGTTAAAGACGGAAATTATTCCCTGGCTTGGGCAGCGATTCAACCTGCGCGATCACAGGCTTAGTTACAGGGTCATAAAAACAGTCGGAGTTGGGGAAAGCAAGGTGGATCAGCTGATTGGAGACCTCATACAACCCGGAAAAAATCCTGAGGTCGGGCTTTTGGCCTCCCAGGGCGAAATCAAGATCCGAATTGCAGTGAGGGCGGGGAGCGATCAGAAAGCGAAGACGCTTATTGATCCAATTGATAAAAAAATTCGATCCAGACTGGGAAACAGGTTCTTTGGCTATGATAAAGACACCCTTGAGGGTGTGGTGGACTGTCTACTGGTCAAAAAGCATCTGCTTCTCTCGGTTTTTGAGACCTTTACAGGCGGGCTGGCCGCAGAAAGGTTGCACCGTCTTGCCTCAAGCCGAATAGCAGAAAGTATTGTCATAGCTGACGAAGCGCATATGGTCCAATGGCTGGGCTGTTGCATGGCGAAGGGAAACGAAACTGCATTGGCCATTTCTCGAAAGTTAAGGAAGTCCGAATTTAGCGGGGTTGGTCTTGCCATCCTGGGTTTTCCAAAGGAAAGAAAGGGGAGTTTTAGTGTAAAAGGATTTGCCGCAGTGGCAGGGGAGGGGTTTGAGAAAATTTTTCCCTGGGAGATGGGTGGCGATCTCAATGTGCTACGGCAACGTGGGGCTGTAATCGGGCTTAACACATTAAGGCTTTCATTGCTTGACTCGTCCAATACATAAAACCTGTAACTTAAACAAATACCTCAAAATCCTGATGGGTCGCTCTCCCGATAATTTTCCTCTTCACAGCTCTTCATTTTAGCTATATAAGTATGTAATTGTTTGGCAAAAAATGGAAGTCAGTTTCCTATTATCTGCTTTAAATTTACAAATTTTTATAAAGTAATTGTATTAGAAGTATCTTTAACTATTTGTAAATATTTATAAAAAAATTTAATTTAGTGGTTTGCATGAATTTTGCAGAAATTTATTTAACTTTTGGTGACATTTTAACAAATTGAAAAAATCATCATTGGATTATAGGGCCACGGGCATTTCTTTTGTAAGGGTCGTAATCCCGATTAAACCGGGACTTGCTTCATTTCAGTGCATGCGGCAGAGCACCCTTAAAATTTATCTGAGATAAGCCCGCCTGTAGCGGTTGAGACCCATAAACGCTCAGCTCCATAAACAGCCATTTTTTCATCTGCTCAGGGGTAAATATTGAAGCCCAAAAATTCCTTTATTGAGACAGCAAAAATGACGGATGAGGACAAAACAAAGGAACAACTCATACAGGAGCGTAATGAACGTCGCGATCGTTTAACTGAATTGGGAGTGGCGGACGAGGAGCCGAGGGTGGACGATCCGCATGCAGAGAGCAGGGAAATTGATCTGGAAAAACTGACAAGGCAGAAACAGTCGGCGCTTGAAGAACGGTATCGTGCATTATTTGAAAACAATCCCATTGAGACAATCATCGTAGATCACGAAACAAAAGTGACCGGGTCCAACATGGCAAAAGGAAGACTGGGAGGGAGAGTGCCCGCTATCGGGGAGGTGATGTATAAAGATTATGCGGGAAAGCATGAAATCGATATGCATAGAGAACTGGTGAAATGTATAAATTCAGGCGTATCAAAAGAGTTTCCCAAACAAAAATATGATAACAAGTTTCTTCAAATAAGGATATCCCCGTTTTCCGAAGGGGCGATCATCACTTCAATAGATATCACTGACCGGGTACTGGCTGAAACTTCTATGCGAAAAAGCCAAAGGCAAACACGGATTCTGGCACATGCGCTCGAAAATTGTTCTCAGCCCTTTGCCGTTGGTTATCTAGATGGCCGTATAATGACCTACAACGCCGCATTCTGCAAACTGACCGGCTACAGCAAGAGAGAATTAAGTGAATTGAAATATTTTCAGGATATCATCACCGAGGAGGGACATGAGGTGATGAAAAAGGCGGAGGAAAGGATCCGTCAAACCAAACAGCCGCACCGTTTCGAAATGGAATACATACGCAAGGATCACTCGAGGGTTCCCGTTGAGGTGTGGGAACACCCCATTTTTGATAGCAAGGGTAAACTCCTGCACCTTTACGCATTTATTAGCGACATAAAGGACCGAAAGCTGGTGGAGGAGGCCCTGAAAAAAAGCGAAGCGCGCTATCACGCATTATTGGGTGAAAACCCAATTGAAACGATTCTCGTAGACCCGGAAGCGAGAGTGATCGATTCCAATTTGTCGAAGATAAATTCAGATGGAACACCGCCACATATTGGGGACGTTATGTTCAAGGACTACGCCCGGGAACTTGGCGCCGGTATGCATACGGAATTGCTTCAATGTATGAAATCGGGCGTATCAAAAGAGTTTTCGGGGCAAAAATATGGGAACAGGTATCTCCGTGTAAAAATATCCCCCTTTTCAGGCGGGGCCTTTATAACTTCAATGGACTTAACAGAGCTGAAGGCCCTGAATGAGACGCTCAGGGAATCAAGCGAAGAATACCGAAAGATATTTGAAAATGCGAAGACTCCCATCGTGATTGTTGAGGAGGATATGACACTCTCAAGGGTCAATGGGGAATTTGAAAAATTCAGCGGATACTCCAGACAAGACCTGGAAGGCAAAATGAAATGGAATGAATTTATTTCCGGGCAAGACGTTGAGAAGGTGAAAAGGTATCATGCCAGGTTAAGACAAAGAAAAGAGGAAATGCCGGGTGAATATGAGTTTTGTTTTACTGATAAAACCGGAAATGAAAAGGGAGTTATTATTAGTGTGGGAATGATTTCCGGGACCAAAAGATGGATAGGCTCGGTGCTGGATATTTCTTCCCATAAGCATGAGTTGGAATTGCGTGTCACTGAACTTAGACAAGCGCATGACGAACTATCTCAGTACTCACACATCTTGGCTGACGACCTTCGAGCCCCCTTGCGGGCTATTCGCAATTACGCTGAGTTCATTCGCGAAGATATTAAGGAAACATTAAATGGAGATCAAAAATTGTATCTGGATGGGCTTGACCGTGCGGCAGGAGAGGCGGAAGACATGGTTCAGGACCTCCTTGAATTTTCGCGGATTGAGAGGCAGGGGGTCGCCATTAAGAAAGTCCATATGGCGGTGTTTTTCAGGGAACTGATCGATTCTTTTAAGGTGTTATCCGGTGTGAATGTTGTGATCGGAAATGACTGGCCAGCCATTGAGGTTCAACCGTCACTGCTTTATAATATCTTTTCCCGGCTTATTGACAATGCGGTAAAATTCAACAAATCCCCCCAAAAACTCATTGAAATTGGTTGGAAACCGGCTGATGGAGAGCGCTATGAGTTCTATGTGAGGGACAATGGTATAGGGATTAATCTGCGCTACAGGGAAAAAATTTTCGGTTTGTTTGAAAGGCTGCACACCTCTGAGGAGTATCAGGGAACAGGGATTGGACTGGCAGTCGTGAAAAAGTGTACCGATAAACTGGGTGGCTCAATACGACTGGAATCAGAACCCGGCGAAGGGAGCACATTCTTTGTGACACTTCCAAAGGCACCCGAAAAACGTGAGTAAGACCAAGTTAACGTATCGGGATTTGTATCACTTACTAATAATAAAGGAGTTTTCCGAAGTCTAAGTTTCTGGCTCGTACATGGAATAATGGAATGATGGAATATTGGAAAGTTGAAGGTCCCGTCTTTAGCGGGATCGGGTTTGAGAGCAAGTTTCTCATTTATTAACATGATGAACTTCCCAGTCAATATGAATTTTACGAATAACCCACTTTACCATTTTCCCGTAACCCAGTATTCCACTATTCCATTATTCCAACATCCCCATTGGGGCGTAGCCACTAAGCTCTTTTAACAACCACGCGAGATATGGCCATAACCGACTTTAGACCACATAACAAATCCAGACCCCTTCGCGTCCTCCTTGTAGAGGAAAGCGAGCACGACTTCCTTGCCTTTCGTCGCGCTTTCGAAAAGAGCCGGTTCGAATGTGAGATTACGCGCTATGTACGGTCAGAGGATGCCCTGGAAAGATTAGGGGCTGATGCTGCTTCATTTGATTTGGTGGTTACGGAGCAAAAACTACCGGGGATGTCAGGCCTGGAGTTATTCAAAGAGCTCATTGACCTCAAGATATCATTGCCCATGGCACTCTTGACCGGAGCGGAGAGTGAACGTCTTCCTCTTGAGGCGCTGAAGGTAGGCTTTGATGACTATCTGGTGAAAGATACGGCCCAGGGATATCCAGGACTTTTGCCCATTTTGCTCTTAAACGTGGTGCGAAAACATGAATATCGTGAGGAAATCAAGCGTGCAGAGAAAAAAAACAAGACCCAGGCCCCCTATGATGCTATTTCGGAGAACCTGACTGAAATGATTTGTCGTCTCTTGCCCGATAGAACCCTTACCTATGTAAATGACGCCTGTTGCAGGTATTTCAGTAAAAAACGTGAAGAACTCCTTGGCCAAAGTTATATGAGTTTTGTTACCGAGGACGACCAGGAAAATGTGGAAAACCATTTTGATTCCTTGAGCAGTGAAAATCCTTTAGGAAAAATTGCGTGTCGCGTTTCATTACCCACAGGGGAGCTTCGATGGCACGAATGGACGAACAGGGCTATGTTTGATGAACAGGGGGGTCTCACCGAATTTCAGTCTGTAGGGATCGATATCTCCGGGCGAAAACGGGCAGAGGAATATTTGCGCCACTCTGAAGATCGCTACCGGTTCCTGGCGGAAAATGTTTTTGATGGTTTTTTTGTCTGCTCCGTCACAACCGGAAATCTTCTGCTTATCAATAAAAGGGCGTGTGATCTTTTTGGGTATCCCATGCAGGAGGCCCTTTCACTCTCCATATGGGACATGGTGGCTTCCAGCGAACATGAGGCACTCAGGGACGATATGCGAGCAGAGATTGAAAAAAAAACCATTCCCCCTCTTAATGGGTCTTATAAAATGGTCCGTAAAGACGGTTCGGAATTTAAGGCTGAAGTATCGGCATCTGTGGTTTTCTTTCAGGGAGGACAGGCTTTTCAGGGAGTGTTCAGGGATATAGGTGAGCAGGAAAAAATCCGGAAGGCGCTTAAAAAGTCTCGCAGGCTGGAAGGGGTTTCCACCTTGGCCAGTGGGGTCGCACACCAGTTTAATCGTGTGCTGACAGATATCACAGGAACCATCGGGCGTCTTGAGTCTGACTTTCCTGAAGATGAGGGCATTAGCAGATATGTTGACTCCATATACGATGCCACACAGAGGATGTCCCGCCTGAGCGGGCAATTGTTAGACTGTACAGACGGCGGAGGGTACAAGTCTGAAATCATATCCCTTAATCAAATTATAGAAGAGACCATTGCCCTGGTCCAGCACGCCATCGATCCTGCCATCCAGATAGCTCTTTTTTTAGCAGATGATATTTCAAGTGTAGAAGCGGATGCCGCTCATTTACAGCTCGAGCTTGCATCTTTGATGACAAATACGGCCGAAGCCATTGAAGGCCCAGGCCGGATTGAAATTATTACAAAGACAGAAGAAATAGATGAGGGATTGTCAAAAAAACATTCCGGTCTAAGCTTGGGAACCTACGTGTGCCTTAGGGTAGAGGTTAAAGGAAAAGGCCTGAATGAAATCACGAGACGCAAGCTGATTGAAACGCTTCCCAGAACAGATGTCGAAGACAGAGGCCTAGGGGTGGCGATTGTGGCTGAAATGACAGAAGACCCTCATGGCCGGGTTTTTGTTGACATTTACTTTCCAGCATCCGAATCAAACAAGACACCACCCGAAAAAGCAAATTCTGAACAGCCAGAAGGCAAAAGAACCGTCTTGGTTATTGAGGATGAAGAGGCCGAAGTCGGCATAACCCGAGCGGTACTGGAAAAATTAGGTTACCAAGTTTTAGAAGTCAAATCTGGGATGGAGGCCGTTAATCTCGCAAGAACATTTGAGAGGGAAATTGATCTTGTTTTTCTGGATATTGTTTTACCTGATATGGGAGGGGAGGAGGTCTATTCGCTCCTCATGGAAGCCCGCCCTGATATGAAAGTTATTGTCTGCAGTGGATATGCGAATGACGACCTTATTCAGAGGCTTTTAGATGCAGGGGTTCAAGGCTTTATTCAAAAACCCTTTACAGTGGCAACGGTATCAGAAATATTGAATGAGATACAGCTAAGCAGATAAACGAAAAAGGCCAGACGGCTGTCAAATTTCACCGTGTGAGGTGTCGAACACCGTCTTTACCGGCAACAATAACATCTGTTGCAAGCCCCAGAAACAGGCCATGTTCCACAATGCCCGCGCGCTGGCTTGCCTGGTTGGCCAGTTCATCAGCGCGGGTGATTGGCCCAAAGTCAGAGTCCAGGATAAAATTGTCCTGGTCTGTGGTGAATGGACTTCCGCCCCTTTTTTTTCGAAGGGTCACCGTTGCACCCAATGACGTTAAATAACGGGCTTCAACTGGCCATGCAAACGGGATTACTTCTATTGGTACTGGCCAGTGGGTCCCTACTCGCGGAGAGAGTTTTCCTTCATCCACAATAATGATATTACGATGACTGACCTGTGCCAGGACTTTTTCCCGGAGGAGTGCTCCGCCTCCGCCTTTGATCAGGTTTAACTGCGGGTCAACCTCATCAGCGCCGTCAATGGTGAGATCGATTTCTGCATGTTTATCGAATGTGGTCAATGGAATACCGAGTTCATTTGCCAGTCTTTCCGTTTGAAGAGAGCTTGGTATCCCGGCAATATCTGTAAACCGCCCGGCTTTAAGAGCCTCTCCAATGAGCCCTAAAGCAAATCCGGTGGTACTGCCGGTACCGAGGCCAACCACCATGCCTGATTGAACAAACTCAACCGCACGCGCTGCTGCCTTTTTCTTAAGCACTATTTGATCTTCCATTGTTTCTACTTTTCCTTTCTCGATCCACCTGTGGGCGCCCTAATTTATTGAAAAGTTACTGTTTTTCTCCCAAAAGGGCATACCTTGATGCAGATGCCGCAGATGGGAACACCGACTTCGGGAATCTTTGCGAATTCTCCTGTAACCTTTTCCACGCACCGGGAAAAATACATGGCCTCATTTCTATTCTTGTAATGGGTTTTTGTATTAATCCCTTTAATAGCTTGCGCCGGGCACGCATCCTGACACGCCGTACAGTCTCCGCAGCGGTTTTTTTGGAGTTTATCCGCATTTAGAGAGGCTGTTGTAAGGACCGTTGCAAGGCGAACCCTGGAACCATGTTGAGGGGTTATAAGAAGCAGATTTTTACCCTGCCAGCCAAGACCGGCCATTCGTGCCACGGCCTTATGGCTGATAGCCGCGGTCCAGTTTTCTTTATCCAGAACCTGGGATGCAGGAATAGGAAGGCTATAAAACCCATCATTCTGAAGGCCCATCGCAGACCGGAAGGCTATCTGATCCAGGATGAGGTTAGCTGTCTGATAGATTGATTTATAGATTGGCGTGGGATGGTCGAAAATCTGTTCAAAGGTTGCCAAAGGAAGTGCAAGTGCAATTGAAATGGCCCTTGAGAAAGGTTCTAACAGGTCAGGAGGATCTGTTTTGAGTTCTTTCAAGGGATCAATATCAGCAATTCCAACAAGGCTTGCACCCAATCCGATGATCCTGTCCTTAAACCCTTCAGTATAATTTGTATGAACGTTTTTTGATTCCACTTATCGGCCCCTTTTTATATCCTTGAATTTGCTCTACCCAAGAGCAAAAGATGCAGCCCCGAGCAGGGCCGTTCTTTCATTCAAGATAACCCTGACAGGTATTTTTTCCAGAAGATCTTTGAATCTGCCCTTATTTGTAAACGCCTTCATGAAAAGGCCTTTCTGTAATACGGACAAAATCTTGGGCGGGATTCCACCGCCGAGGTAGATGCCCCCGGTGGTCATTCCGGTCAGGGCCAGATTACCAGAAACCCCACCTAAGATCGATACAAACATAGTTAACGCTTCAATACACAGGGGATTTTTCTCTTTTATGGCAGCTTCGGTAATGACCCTGGCGGGATCCATTTCTTTTATTCTTCTGGCCAGCCATTCCGGTTCCTTGTGCGGCCGTGATTCCTTCATCCATGAATAGATGTTCAATAAACCAGGCCCTGACACCACCCGTTCTATACTCACATGTCCAAGGCGTTTATGAAGGTACTGCCACAGGTTAACCTCATTTTCATTGTTGGGGGAAAAATCGGCGTGACCTCCTTCGGAAGAAACAGACAGGTAACGACCTTCCTGGTAAATGAGTAGCGCCATCCCCAGGCCAGTGCCGGGCGCAATAAGCCCAAGGGTCTGTCCCTTTTGATTCCTGACGCTATTTAAAGAAACCAGCTCCCGGCTGTTCAAGAGGGGTATGCCTTGACCCGTCGCTGTCAGGTCATTGATTAAACGGACTTTTTTCCACCCAAAAATCTTTTTAATTTTAGCTTCGGAGACATCCCAGGGTAAATTGGTGGTCTTGCATCGTCCATTGACAACAGGACCGGCAATACCAAAGCACGCGCTTGCAATGGAGACGGGATGTTTTTCAAGAAATTGCTTAATGATATTTTCAAGTTTGAATTCCCCCCGGCTGGAATACATTTCAATGACTTTCAGCAGTGGACGCTTTTTCCCTTTGAGAAAAAGCCCCAGGTTTGTTTTTGTCCCTCCAATATCTCCGGCCAAAATGATACATTCATTATCCATGTTTTTCATGAGAGCGCTCTTTTGATAGCATTGAAGCTGATTCAATATCCAATAGCCAGGTCAGGGTCCCATTCAGGGGTTGAATCCTTTGGGCGGGTAACTTGGCTTTGGGAAATTCAAGGATTGTTTTGACTATATCCGCCTTATTTTTTCCTGAAACCATGAATATAATTCGCTTTGCATGATTCAGAACAGGGAGGGTCATGGTCAGGCGGCTGACATGGGGGCGGCCTCCTTTGACAGATATGACAAGTCTTTCCGTCTCATCGAGTGCTTTTTGCCCTGGAAACAAAGAGGCTGTGTGTCCATCCTTGCCTGTGCCAAGGAATATAAGATCAAATGTCGGGAACTGGCCATATTTCAGGTGAAAAAACGCCATGAGTGTTTTCTGGTAGTTTCGGGCACCGTCTTCAGGAGACAGCCACCCTGGCATGGGATGGACCTGGGCTTTAGAAATTGGGGCTCTATTGAGAAAGTCTTTCTTGGATGCGCCATAATTGCTAGCCGCATCATTTTCAGGAACGCATCGTTCATCCACCCAAAAGATGTGCATTTTATCCCATGGAATCTCTGAAACATAAGGTTCTTTCACCAACATTTTGTGAAATAACCCCGGTGTTGTCCCTCCGGAAATTGCTACAAAGAACCTTCCATTTCCTGCAACACATTGCTTTGCCTGCAGGCTAAAGAGATCGGCCGCTGTTTTCGCCAGATCGATTGGGGTATCCTTAATCGTGATTTGAGGTTTAGGAATCATTGTGAAGCCATGTAATGTAACTGTCCACGATAGATGACTTTATCATATCAGTGCCCTAACAAGCTGTTTTATTCCACTTACCGTATCGTTTATTATGTGAAAACGGATAACATGACGGCCTTCATCTATGAGTGCCTGGCGATCACCCAAAGCTTGTGCCATTTTGAGCGTACCAAAACTGATAGAAGACCCTTCGCCTCCTGCATGATCAGGAATAGGGCAATCTTCCGGCATATCCGCGGTAATCTGAATGAATAGACCATGACCGCCATCGCCTTTATGCAGCTGTCCGGTTGAATGCAAAAACCGCGGGCCATAGCCTAAGGTCGTGGCCATTCGGTTTTTCAGTTGAAGTTCCGTGCGAAGCTCTTTTAGGGCAGCGTCAGTATCCTCTGAGGGTTTGATGTATGCTTGGACTGCGATATAGCTGCGACCAGAAGACTCGTTGTCTCCTGGATTGGCCTGGGCCAAAAAAGTGTTGAACGCCTCCTTCAGACTGCCGGGAGAGAAACTTGCGTACACAAGAATTCCAGTGGTCTCCAATGAAGGTGTTAACTCAGGAAGGCTCCCTTTCCGTTGATAAGCCGATACCATTTGACGGGCGAGAACCTTTGCGGATTCCACATTGGGTTGATTAAAGGGGTTAATTCTCAGAAGATGCCCGACGACAGCCGTGGCCATCTCCCAGCGGAAGCATTCCCCCCCAAGATCATAGAGACCCAGCAAATTGATCTGCACAACCGGGTGGCCTGCGTCTGACAACTGCTTTAGTGCTGTATCGTGTGTGCTGTCATTTTCAAGCCGCAGGTAGACAAAGAGTCGATCATTGGCATAGGTGGCAGCCGCCGCGAGATGTTCTCCATCTACAGGCAGGATGCCTTTTCCCTCTTTACCGGTACTCTCGGCAATCAATTGCTCAACCCAGGCACCAAAATGTGAGATTGCAGGA
>Ga0180432_10008956_pt1 | contig 12321 bp, 18 predicted proteins | sample SS_ome_10_FD_132414 | JGI IMG/M metagenome (GOLD analysis project Ga0180432, IMG submission 132414) | Hypersaline lake sediment archaeal communities from the Salton Sea, California, USA - SS_1_MS_2 metaG | ecosystem: Environmental > Aquatic > Non-marine Saline and Alkaline > Hypersaline >...
TATATGGGCAAAATAACCGAAGTGCCTGAAAAACTTACAGTTATATATGCCAGATGTTCTACTGCTAAACAAAAAGAAAACCTTGAAAGACAAAAAGAAAGGCTCAGGAAACACGCAGAGAGCAAAAGCTATAAATACATAATTATTGATGAGATAGCAAGTGGTATCAATGAAAAGCGGAAAGGCTTACACAAGCTCTTAAATCTTATTTTTGAGGGCAAAGTTGAGCGTGTTTTAATTGAATATAAAGACAGGCTTGCTCGTTTTGGATATGAATATTTGTGGTCAATATTTCGTAATTTAGACATCAAAGTTGAGATATTGCAGGATAAGACGCAGAAGTATGAGGAAGAATTGGCAGAAGATATTATGAAGATTTTGACCTGTTATTCAGCCAGATATTACGGTGCGAGAGGTGGCAGGAAAAAGAAAAAATTGCCTGAAATATCAGGCAGTGAACCAGTGCAATAATTCCATAAATAAGGCAATATTGCATGGTAGCGATTTTAACCGAATAAGAAAAGGAGGTAAAATAGGCGAAAAAGGTGAAGTCAAACATTCCAACGTAAAAAGTGACCATTTAACATGAGGGGAGGAGCTATGATGGAAAAGGTACCTGAAAGTATTACTCTTTGTACGCTAGACGTTGTTGTAATGCCCAACGGAGAAGTAATTAGCCTAGGAAAAACCCTGGGATGGTTTGAGACCTTTAAGGATTACTTACAACCGAAAGAACAAACTAAGAAGGAGGCGTAACTATGGAAGCTTTATCAGCATTAATAGTTTTGGTTGCCCTATTTCTCTTTATTTGGCCGCTTTTAATATGGTCACATTTAAGGGAGCAGACCAAAAGCTTAAAAGCTATAGCCAAGTTACTATCTGCGGATAGGTAACGGACGGTATTACGTAAATGCGGGAAATGTAAAAGAAAGGGGTGAGTAATGGATACCAAAACAATATTGGTTGAAGTAAGGGAAGCTTTACGTAGTAAAAAAGACCGGTCGGCGATTATAGATTTACTTATTGACAAATACGATATGGCCTTAAACACCGCAGAATCTCTTTTAGACATAGAAGAGATGCTACTGTCAACAGAAAAGCTTGACAGGCAAAGTTTACAGGCAAAGAGCTTATAATTTCTTAAAAACACACACGCTTATATTTTTATGCTTATAAAGCATGTTTTAATATAGCATATGTCTTTTTATAAAGCATATTTTTAATGTGCTTTATGGAAAGATTATGATATACAAATAAAGTTATAACAATAAATAACTAATTAGAAATAATAGGGGTAAAAGTGGAAAAAAGTTCAAGTTGACACTTGTCCTTTCCGGAAAAGTCAGTATACTATATACATCGGTTGGTAAACTTTTTTAAGGGGTCCGGATGTTATTGAGTAACGATAACTTTTTAAATTTTTTGGTAGCAAAATCACACCTTAATTTAACCAGTAGAGAAAATAAAGTAGTTGACTTATTTTTTAAGTTGCACGGCAATTACTTACTTAACCAGCAGCGCAGTAAGGTTAACTTAAGTCAGGCGGGCAAAATGTCTTTTCTATCATCTTCACAAGTATCACAAGCACTAAACGATTTACTTCTAAAAAATCTCGTTATAAGGGTTAAGGCAAAAGAGGTAGAAACAGAAGTAGACGGTGGCACTAAACATTCTATAGCTATTCTGGAAAAGATTATAGGTAACCCGGTTTACGCAGCTGTTTACGATAAAGTAGGCGATGTCTTTTTCTGTTTAAACTATAGAAGCGAAAGTTGGGCGTATGCTAAAGACGTCCCTATTTCTTCTGTAGTGAGAAAGTTTTCCATTAAAGAAGGTAAACAGGAAGAAGTGTCCACCGTCAACTCATTAGCCAAAAAAGCTTTGGATTACTTTTGCACGAAATTTATAGCCAAATACCAAAACAAGTTCAGTGTTCATCCGGGAACTATAAAGGAATTTATTAAACTAGTAACGCTACTACAACTTCGGGAATTACAAGAAAACCAAATCTTCAATCTAATTGATTTTTCATATGAAAGAAAAAAGAACATGAAGGCGCCAATGCTTCCTAAATATATTACGGAAGATTTTGATTTGTTCGTGATGACTAATAAGGCCGCACCTACCAGTAATTTTGGCGTCGAAACAGATATTGACGGTCAAACCAGAATTAAGAAATAGGAGGAAAGAATGGCAAAACAGAGTAAAGTACAAATCGTAAGAGAGGGGTTCCGTCAAGGAAAAACGTACGCTGAAATTTCTGAGGATATTATTCAGCAGTATTCAGGGACGACTAAGTTATCCGCAGGAGCATTAGTAGCCACCGTAAAAGGCTCACTGAAGAAAAAAGGGATAATGGTGGAGTACGGAAAGCCTAACGAGATTCCGAGCGAGAAAGATTTAAGAAAGACACCTAAACAAGAGGCTGAAGATAAATCGCCAGAAGTGGAAGAAACCACAGAAGCTGAAACTTCGTCAGAGACCGCAGAAGAAGAACAGCCTACAGAAGAAGCAAAACCTACAGAAGAACAGCCTACAGAAGAACAGCCTACAGAAGAACAGCCTACAGAAGAACAGCCAGCATCTCCGACGGATGATGACTTATTTTAAATCTATCACAAAGAAGGGGTAATTTATGTTTAACAGAGATAAAATAGAACAAGGAACTAAACTTATACTTGAAGGTATCGGGGAAGATTTAACGCGAGAAGGTTTAGTAGACACCCCAAAGAGAGTCGCAAAAGCTTACGAATTTTTATGTAAAGGCTATGAAGATGACGTACCCTCTATTATGAGTAGAACATTTTCAGAAGACCATAACGAAATGGTTTTACTAAAAAATGTAAGAATAGTAAGCCTTTGTGAGCATCATCTTTTACCTTTTAGAGGAATAGCACACGTCGCTTATATTCCCGATAAGAAAGTGTTAGGGTTAAGTAAGATAGCCCGACTGGTAGAAGCTTTTGCTAGGCGTTTACAACTCCAAGAACGATTAACAGTTCAAATAGCCACCACTATAATGAAAGAGCTAAAGCCCCTAGGAGCAGGAGTCGTAATTGATTGCGAACACTTATGCATGACTGCTCGAGGTGTTCAAAAAGAAGAAAGCACTACAATTACTTCTTGTATGCGGGGGGTTTTCCTAGACCCAAACAAACAAGCCCGGGAAGAATTTTTGAAGTTAATTAAATAAGGAGGTCGACATGCAACAGCCCAAGTACAAAGTAGGAGATATTTTAAAATTGAAACACATGCTACATAAAGACTATAAGTTCCACGTCATAGAAGCTATTACCCAAACATGCCCTGGGGGTACCCAAGTTCACTATATAGGGAGGGGGTTTGTTAAAGATTTTGGGTTAAGGTCTTATACTAAATCTATGTGGCATCCTACTAAAGATTTATGTAAGTATAATGAATCTGAAATAGAAGGGCTTTGGTTAGAAGAAGAGGATAAAAAAGATGAGTAAACAAAAAACGAGAGAAGAAAAAGTTTTAATTCCAGCAGATAAGGATACTCTAATGTCTTTCTTTACTTTACCAGGGGATATTGACTCAACAACCCTATCCCAGTTTATCAAATCTGTTTTAGAGGGGTTTCACAAAGGCGCTAAAGAACATGGGGAAAATGGTGGTGAGACCAAAAACCTTTTCGACGAAATAAAAGAGGAGTTAAGAGATACTTGTTGTTATTGTTATTTACAGTACCAAAAACTTTTGAAGCTAGAAGGAAAGTATCAAGCAATAGAAGGTTTATTAAAGGAAAAAGAAGAGAGGCTAGACCAAGAGGAGGAGTTGTTCCAATGAAACTATCTTTTATTTGCCCGACAGATTATTTAGAAAAGCTAGACACATTCCAAGACTTTTATTTATTACTACCTCATATTGCTAAGAAAGACCCCAATTACCGGGAGTTTTTTAAGAATAACAAGAGATATAAGATAATGGACAACAGCGCTCACGAACTCGGTAATTCTTTCGACTTCTCAGAGGTAATTGATTTAGCTGAAGAATTAAACTGCCAAGAGATAGTATTACCCGATAAACTTTTTGACATGAAAGACACTTTAAAACAAAGTGAAGAAGGTATAAGGAAGATAAGGAAAAAAGGACTACTCGGGCGAATCAAAATTCAAGCCGTGCCGCAAGGGAATAGTTATGAGGAGTATAAAGCATGCCTAGAGGTGTTTAGAGGTTGGGGAGAGATAGAGGTAATAGGATTAGCGTTTAGAATAGTGGAAAGATGCTTTTATAAGAAAACTGGGCTTCCCGGAGTCATGCCGAACAGGCTAGCCCTAACTGACGAACTAAGTAAGGAGGACGAAGAAATCTTATCCGAAATTGAGTGGCACCTTTTAGGCTTAGGAAATGTTTTAGAGTTGTACTTCCAAAAAAGGCACAAGTGGATAAGAAGTAACGATAGTACTAAACAGGTCAAGTACGCTTTAGTAGAAAAGTTTTTTAACCATTACGGCTGTAAGGATAAGGTTCCTGGGTATTTAGATTTTAATAAGCCTTATCATGAAGATTTTTTTAAAAGTACTGTAAACAATATTTTAGTTACCAAGGATATGGTAAAGTAGTTTTTCTTATGTCTATTAACTTTGATTACGACATTGTCAGTTGTAAAGATTGTCCTCTTTGGGAAAAAAGCACTTGCGGTTACTCAGGGATTCTTTGTAGAGTTGCTGGAATGCAAGGAAAAGGCCCCAAAATAGCTAAGGTGATGGTAATAGGAGAGGCTCCGGGAGGACAGGAAATAATAAAGAATGAGCCTTTTACTGGAGACGCAGGAAATTTATTAAACGACTTTTTAAGAGAGGTCGGCTTAAACAGGGAAGAGTTTTACATAACGAACGTAGTAAAGTGTAGACCTCCTAACAATAGAACACCTTCCAAAAAAGAAATAAGAGATTGCCTACCAAAACTAATAACAGAAATCGAAGAAGTTAAACCGCAGATAATAGTTTTACTCGGTGCAGTACCTCTTAGCGCTGTTTTACAAATAAATAAAGGTATAACCAAGCTAACAGGTAAGGCTATTTGGAGTGATAGATTCGATGCCGTATGCGTTCCTATAGTCCACCCAGCTTATGTTCTACGTAACCAAACAGAGTACGCAGTAAATCTTTTTAGGAAGGGTTGGCAAGTAATAAAACAGTTAATAGAAAAAGGCGTTTGTGGGAAAGAGGATATAAAAGTAAAGGAACAAGATTATAAATATTGCGTCGATTTAACTTCAGTCCAAGAACTATTTGCCTTATTACAAGACCAAAAAGAAGTAGCTTACGATTCAGAGACTACGGGATTTGATTATTTTAAAGATAACATTCTTTGTATGTCTTTTTCTTGGGCGGAAGGTAAAGGGGCAGTACTTCCTTTTTACCATTCAAACCCGAATTACATGGAAGATAAAAAACTAGACCCTTTTTGGGATGAGACGGCCTTTTCATTTATTATAAGAATGCTTAGAGAATGTTTCGGACAAGGACTTTTCGGGGATGTTATGATAGCCCAAAATGGTAAATTTGATAATAAGTTCCTACTAAGAAGAAACATCAACCCTAAAAATTTCAAATTCGATACGATGTTAGCACACCACCTTCTAAATGAAGAAGGAGACCATGGGTTAACAGAATTAGCTTTAGAGTATACGGATTTAGGTGATTATGAAAAAGATATAAAACAATTTTTACCTAACTCAAAGACATCTTACGCGGTAATACCGGAGAGTAATCTATGGGAATATGCTTGTAAAGATACCGATGCTACCTTTAGATTATACAAAATATTTTCAAAAAAGCTTAAGGAAGAGGGACTTGAAACGTTGTTTTATAAAATAGTAATGCCCTATTGTAACCTTTTGGCTAAGATGGAAATGTATGGGCTAAAGATTGACCAACAACAGTTAAGCAGTCTTATAAAAACATACGGAGATAAAATAGAAGAAAAAACAAAAGGGTTAAGAGATTTAGAATCAGTTAAAAACACTGAACAATTGCTAGGGAAAGAATTTAATCCTAGAAGCGTCCAACACGTTAGGTGTTTACTTTACGGGGACCCGAAAGATAATAGGAGTACAGACTCTAAAACACTAGAGGCTTTAGAAGGTAAAAACGAGGGCGCTACTTATTTATCAGAATTGAGAAAGCTGACTAAATTTTACGGTACTTACTTAAAAAACATACCAGACCTCGTTTGCCCCGACGGCAGACTCAGAACTACATATATGCAACACAGGACAAGAACCGGTAGGTTATCTTCGGTAAAGCCTAATTTCCAAAACCAACCTAAAAGGGGCGAAGAGGCGAAAGATATTAGAAGTTACTTCGTAGCTGAGGAAAAACACTTATTAGTTGAAGCTGATTTTAAACAGGCGGAATTTAGGTGTTGGGCGCAGTATTCGCAAGATGAGCGTATGATAAAAGATATAGAGAGTGGTATTGATATACACAAAGAAATGTCTGTTATACTATTCAAGAAATCGATAGAGGATGTAACCGAGTACGATAGGTTCATTGCTAAGATGACCGTATTCGGGGTTATGTATGGTAGAGGACCAAGAAGCGTGGCTGAAGAATTTGGTATTACTGAAATAGCGGCTAAAAGAACAATAAGAGCTTTTTTAGATAGGTACCCTAAAGCCGAACATTGGCTAAATGAAGCTAAAAAGTTCGCGGTTACCAACGGTTATGTAGTAAATTATTTTGGTCGGAAAAGAAGAGTTCCGTTAATAAAAGGTTTAAAAGTAATGTATACCGGAAGTACAGGGCAACTAATGTTTGATGTTAAGACAAACCAAGAAGCACATTCTATAAACCAAGCAGTTAATGCTCCTATACAAAGTTTTGCTCACGAATGTTTAAGTATAACAGCGTTAAGAATAGATAAAGTTTTTACTGAAAAAGGATTAAAAGCAAAGATTTTGATGGATATACACGACGCTCTTTTATTCGAAATTCCTGAGATAGAGTTAAAAGATTCTGTGACTATATTAAAAGAACAGATGGAAAAACCGATAGCGGGAATGACCGTTCCCATGAAGGTAGATATTAAAGTAGGAAGAAGATGGTCGGAGATGGCTGATTATGACGTTACCTAAATTTTGGACTGATAGACAAGGACGTAAAAAACTAATAAAGACTATGGATACTGGCTATATCCAGAATTGTATAAACATGCTTAAACGTAACGGGTTTACTAAAGTAAAAGATTTATTACTATCTAAAAGACATAAAACATTAGCCTTCTATCTAGATTGCCCACCGCCCAATGGTGAAATGGCTCAACTTTGTTTTGACAATGAAGTAGACTATTGGATAGAAAATGTAGACGATTTGAGTGACTACAACCAGAGTTATATAAATAGAAAGTTACCAGTTTTAAAAGCACTAGAAAACGAATTAAAGGCGAGGGAGGAAAAATGGGGAAGCTGAAAGAATTAACGGTTGAGTTAGAGAGGACTGTAAATTTAGGAAACTATGAAAATGTTAGAATAAGAACGGGGCTTATTATTCAAGTTAGCGATACTGACGACGTAAAGGAATTACACAAGAAATCTGTAAACACAATTGAAAAATTAAACAAAGAAGCTATACAACAGCATTACGATAGAGTGATATGAGAATAAAGAATTTGGAATTGGTATTGGCGCAAATTAGGCCGAAACTTAGCGATTACCTAAAAGAACATGGGAGAGATTTATCTCAAACTCATTTTCAATGTCCTAATTCTAGTATGCACAATAACGAAGACCGTAACCCAAGTTGTTGTTTCTATCCAGACGAGGAACACTTTCATTGCTTTACTTGTAATGCGGCTGGAGATATCTTTAAGGCGGCTTCTTTGATTGAGGGTAGACCATCTTTTGGTATAGAGTTTATAACAGAAAACGTAATTTACTTAGCAAAAAAGTATAATATAAGATATGAGGAGGAAGAAGGTGCGGGTGAGTCTGGAAAAAGCGATATATACGATATCCTCGAATTGATTTCAAAGTTGGCTTGTAACACTCTTAAGAAGGATAGCCCACTAACAAAAGAAGCTCGGGATTACATAAACAGAAGAAATTGGGATGAGCTAGTAGACGTATTTGAGTTTGGTTGGTGTAAATATGATAAACTACTTAAAAAGTTAGGTGAAAGAGCTACGGATGATAATTTACTGACAAGAGCGGGTATTTTACCTTCAAAAACACAAAAGAAAAAGTCTTTCCAAAAATACCTTTTCGATGATAGGATTATCTTCCCTATAAGGAATCATTTCGGCAGGGTTATTGCTTTCGCTTCTAGAGACTATAAAGGTAAAAAAGGAACCATAAGATACGTTAATTTTAACACGACAGAGGCTTATCAAAAAAGTAACGTCTTATTTAACTTAGATAAGGCTAGGTTCCAAAGCAGTAAAGTTTATGTTGTTGAAGGTTACGCAGATGTGTTTACGATGTATTTGTATGGTATAAAAAACGTAGTAGCTCTTTGCGGCAAAAATTTTACGGATTCGCAATACGAACTACTCGTTAAGTGTGGAGTAAAAAGAATAGTTTTTTGCTTAGATAATGAAGAAGGCGCTTACGATAGTTTAGATAGTATATTACATAAGACCATAGGTACTAAAAACGAATTAGATATAAGCATTAAGAAATTAGATAAGACCAAAGACCCAGACGAATACCTTTTGACTTATGGGCCACAGGAATTTTTAGAATTACCCGAATTGAGTATTTTCGAGTACCAGTTGCAAAAGTATTTAGCCGACCAAAGTAATGATGTACACAAGAACGAATGCTTAAATGCTATTATTAGAGAAGACAGTCCTATTACAAGAGAGAGAATGATAAAGAAAATGTCTTCTGAGGCGCATATTAGTACAGAATCCATACAAAGGGAAATACACGGTTTCGAAACGGATTCGGCTTCTGATTTTTACCAAGTAACAATGTCTGACATATTAGCTGAGCAAGAAAAGATGGAGGCTGTGATAGGAGCGTTCGAAAAGTGGGCTTGGAGTAGGGAAGAGTTATTAGGATTACACATGGGTTGGCCTATATTAACAGAAAAGATGGAAGGATTGCAAACAGGCATTTACCTAGTTGGGGGTAGGTCAAATATCGGAAAATCTTCTTTTTGTTTACAGCTAGGAGTAAACCTAGCTGTGTTTAACAAAGGCAAAGTTTTAGTCCTGTATTTTAGCATTGACGATAATAGAATAAAAGTAATTCCTAGATTGCTAGCTAATTTTAGTAACATAGAAATAAACATATTAAGTAACCCAGTTAACAGAATTTTACAAAACACAAACTTAACGGAAGAACAAAGGGAATTACTAGAAATGAAAAGAGATGAAGCCGTACATGAGTTAAGGCAACTCTCAGCCTCTTTTGTAATAAAAGATGTAGGGGAGGGAAGGTCTCTAGAGTATATGGAAAAGATGATAAAAATTTACAAGGCTATTGCTAAGAATAGACAGTTGGTGGTTTTTATAGATAACCTACACAAAATGACGACTACTGTAGATAAAAAACAGGTGAGAGAGAAATTTACCTATATAAGCGAGGGACTAAAAAGAATATCAAACGTTTACGACATACCTCTTGTTGCAACTGTTGAAATAAGAAAAACACAAGACTTATTAGCATGGCCTACAGAAGAAGACATAAAAGAAACAGTTGATTTAGCTTATGACGCTGACGCAGTTTTTATGTTACACAATGAATATACTATTTTACAAGATAACGCGAAAACAAAAATGTTTCACGTAACTGATGAAGGCTTAGTATTGCCCGTAGTTGGGTTATGGGCAAGGAAAAATAAAACATCTGATTTTAAAGGTAGAGTTTATTACAAATTTCACCCCTCTATTGCTAAGGTAGAGGAGGCTTTACCGGAGGAGAGACAATACTATGAAAACTCTAGGCGTGATAAGTTGTACAAAAAGTAAGCTAGATTACCCTTGTGATGCTTATAAGATGTATTCAAAGTCAACCCTTTTTAGGTATTTATACAGTTATTGTTGTTTGAAGTATAGTAGAGTGATTATATTGAGTGCAAAATATGGCCTTCTAGAACCTTTAACGAGAATAGAACCATACGAAAAAACTTTATTGAAAATGACGCGTTTAGAAATAATTGAATGGTCTGCGAAGGTAAGAAACCAACTTGTAACTTGTCCTACTCCCAGAGAAGATTATGTTTGGCATTTTCATATGGGCAAAGTTTATTTGAATAATTTTCCTTTTCAAAGTTTAACTGATTTAGGGATAAATTTCATTAAACATTATTTTCCCGGTGGTATAGGAACTACTATGGGGCATTATAAAAAGGAAGTAGAACATTTGAGGTCCCAAGAACAATTTACACATGGGGGCTAAAATGGGGAAGTACGAGGCCACTATCAAAGTAGAATTGGAGGCGTGCGATGAGTTGGAAGCTAGCGAAAAAGCAGGGGAGCTTATTAAAGATATTCCGTATGGTATACGCCTCAAATGCGGAGAGACAAAGAAGATTGAGGAATACTTATGAAGTTAAAGAGAATGGCTGAATTAGGCGCTTGCGTATTACCGAAACCCAAATACGTGAATGGTGAATTGGGAGTAACTGGAGAGAAAGAAAGGGCCTACAATCAAGCCAAGGCGGACTATGATAATTTAGAAATTGATATTAGTAAGTTACTAAGTAAAGGTACCCTAGTAAATGTTATAACAGCGACGTTACAAGCCGGTGATTCTATTTTTGGTTATAGTAAAAATAAAGCGAGAGCTGAAATTATATCACAGGGTGTGATAAGTAGTATAAACGAGTTAATCAAGGAGGTTTAACAGTGCTTATTTACAAGGATTTTGAGTTTGATTCGGCGCATTGTTTAAGAAATAAGGATTTAGACGCAACAGACAACATTGCTAAATTCGGGAAATGTTTTCAAACGCACGGTCATAGATATAAGTTGAGGGTGGGGTTGAAAGGGCCTACCGACCCTGAAACAGGCATGGTTTTTAATTTTACCAAACTTAAAGAAATAGTTGAGAGAAACGTGATTGACAAAGTAGACCATGAATTTTTAAATAGTTTACCAATGTTTGAAAACCTGATACCTACTGCTGAAAATATGCTAGACACTTTTTGGGGGATTTTAGATAAGATTTTTAAAGAGAAGGACATTGAATTATACGAACTAGTATTATGGGAAACGCCAACATCTTTTGCTAGGAGGACCGGATGATAATTAAGATAGTAGAACTTTTCAGTAGTATACAAGGCGAAGGTAGATATTGCGGGGTACCAGCTTTTTTTATAAGGCTCTCCGGATGTACTAGAAACTGTTTTTGGTGCGACTCTAAATATCACACCCAAGGCAAGGAATGGGAAGTAGAAGAACTAGTTGAGTTGATACTTAAAGAGCAACCGCTTTTTATCGTGTGGACTGGTGGAGAACCCTTAGCACAGTTTCCAGCTATACTTGAAGTTCTGAAAAACTTAGAGAGGGATTCGGATGGCTATATCATCGACAACCATTTAGAAACTAACGGAGATTTAATAGGCGAGTTAATACCTTTCGAGATGTTATCAGTGTTCGACTATATTTGTTGTTCTCCGAAAGATGTTAAGGTAGCTAAAATGATTTCAGCTTACGTAGAGTATCAACACCCAGAACTCGATATAAAAGTAGTAACTGATTTACAAAAAATTAACTCCGACTTATTAGAATACGCGACTACGTTGATGCCATTAACGACTCCCGATTCTTTACGAAATGGGCTAATAAAGAGAAACGTTTGGGATTATTGCGTAGCACATAATTTAAAATACTCACCTAGATTACATATCGATGTGTGGGGAAACAAGAAAGGGGTATAACATGGAAAAAGTAGTTTTAATTTTAAGTGGTGGTATGGATAGCGCTACTCTGTTAGGTAAGTTACTAGCAGAGGAAAACAAGGAAATTTACTGTTTAACATTTAATTACGGGCAAAGACATAAAAAAGAAATTGATTGTGCTGTAAGATTACTTGAACATTACAGGGCAACTCAAAAAGGTAAAATTTTACTGAAAGAACACGAGATAATAACAATACCCACTTTCGGAGGAAACGCATTAACTGATGATATAGAAGTACCCGAAGGTCATTACGCTTCTGAAAATATGAAACAAACAGTAGTACCAAATAGAAATATGATAATGCTTAGTATAGCCGCGGGTTACGCCGAAAGTATAAACGCGGAAAAAGTATATTACGGAGCTCATGGTGGGGACCATTTTATTTATTGGGACTGTAGACCGAGTTTTCTAGAAGATATGAATATGATTTTAGAGAATAACGATAAA
>Ga0180432_10008957_pt1 | contig 12320 bp, 11 predicted proteins | sample SS_ome_10_FD_132414 | JGI IMG/M metagenome (GOLD analysis project Ga0180432, IMG submission 132414) | Hypersaline lake sediment archaeal communities from the Salton Sea, California, USA - SS_1_MS_2 metaG | ecosystem: Environmental > Aquatic > Non-marine Saline and Alkaline > Hypersaline >...
CTCGGCAGCTTTATTGCCCGCATATTTTTTCAAAAATTCTTCCTGTGCAGTGACTTGCGGCGCATAAAAATGGTCTGTCCAACAATTTTCAGGCAGCACAAAAGCAGCCATTGGAATATACCCGGCTTTTTGCATTTGGGCGACCTTATTTGAAATGGTGTCTATTTCCGGATAAGCATCTTTCCAAAATTCATCTATTTCGGCTGGTCGCTCTTCAGTGAACCACGATGCCTCTGAAACGGCAATGTAGGCTCCTGCCTTCAAAAACTGTTTCCATTCATTTATGCCCCGTTCAAACCCGATATTATAGATCGCCCCTTCTGACCAGATTAAGTCTAATTCTTGATCCTGAAAAGGAAGATGGTCCATTGAACCAACAATGCCATTCACTCTGTCCTGGAGATTCAGTCTCCGGCTATTTCTATTGAATAGATCTATAAAGGCGGGAAATAAGTCGATGCCTGTGATATGTCCCGACGTACGTTTACCCATCACCATCGTCTGACCACCGGTTCCACAACCTATATCGGCAATTTGTGCTTTATTCATCAGGTTATCAATAAAGCTCAAAGCTTTAATTGTTATTTCAGGGCTGCCAGGCCCTTGTCGTTCTATGCTCGCAAAATATTCGCAGATTAGTTCAAAATCAAATTCATGAATTGACTTATTTTCATCAGGCATCATTTTTTCCTCTTTAGTCCAAATAGGTTGTCCCTATAGGATATGGGTAGAGATCATTTGTGCCTGTTGCTGAATCACCCCGACAGGCAACCCATGGGATCGAGACCTCTCGCCATTCTCTGTGAACATTGTCAAAAGCGCCCCCGGAATCCCGCCCTGCTGTATGGCATGATAAAGGGCGAGGCACGAATCCTTGCTTCCACTCAACGAACAGAAAAAGCGTCGACCTTTGATCGGTATCACTGGGATTCCTTCCCAGGCTTTTGCCACTGAAAACCCCTGCCTGATGTACTCACCTCAAGACCTTCCCTGATCATTAACCCTTCTGCTTATAATTCGAAATGACGCCCCATGCCTCTCCCAAGTCTTTGGACCGCCCAGAATATCATTTGAGATAATTCTCAAATATCTGTTCATAAATTCCCCTTCGCCGGATATGCTTCAGGCCCTCATTAAAATCGTCTCTTATTTTCCGGCTCTTGAAATTGACCTGAAACACCGTCGGAATCGGAAATATCTTATGATAAACCACTTTATCAGTCACATCCATCTGCCTGGAGAGCTGTTTTGAAAACCAGATAAAAATAGACTTATCTATTATGAGAACCGTCCCGTCTTTCCTCCAGAAGAGGCTGACCTGATCTTTCTGAACCGGAAGCTCATGATACGTCTCCATATAAGGCGCCTTCACATCCGGTGAAAACATAGCAGCGAAGTCTCTCCCCAGATCCCTGTGCGCATTCTGCCAGGTGACGATGTTTTTACCTCTTAGGTCCTCAACGCTCGCAAGGACAATCCCGGATCCTTTCTTGGTAATGGCATAATTTTCAAAAGCTACGAAATTATCCGAATAGTAGGTCCCGTCATCTGTCTCTCTCACTCCCGCCGCAGCATCCAGTCCCAGCCGGGCGACGGCCACTTCCAATTCCTTGTATGAATACTGCTGAACGCTGAAGCTATGCCCTCTGTACTTCAATGCTTCACGGAGGATTTCCAATTCCAATCCGTCGGTCCCGTTATTCATAACAAAGGGCGGAATATCATAAGAAAAGCCTATTTCGAGTTCTTCCGCACAAACATAGAAATCGGCCAGCAAACAAAGCGGCATAACCAGAAATCCCACCAGTACTAAACTTCAATTCCTTCTTTTTCATAATCCTCTTTCCCACTTTATAAAAACCGAGGATGCAACGGCATCTTCAGTGGGTTATACGCTTGACACTCTGCGCAAAGCCCAGGACAGACCACAGACGGCAATGGGCCGCAGCCGAATTACAAGTTCACGTAGACGCGGTTTTTATGTTTGGCTCTTTACTTCCTGCCTCTCCTGGATATCAATAAGCCCATTTGTTGGATCGCCTTCCAACAGCATTTGATTTAGGATTTTACGCTCCTCAACTCCAGGTACAATACCCTTGATCTCTGCTTCCATTACAGTGACACCATCTTCCTTGCTTATCTCTACAGCCGCCTGGCCACGCCCCCTTTGATCGATGGCTGTGATTGTCCAATTGCATGTAATCCTTTCACCAACATAGACGGGCTCTCTGAATCGGAAGTTCATAACAGAAGCCAGCCATCCAATCTGTCCCCCGATTTCAGTAACCAAGCTTGCTGCGAGCAGTCCATGGCAAATCGGCGCTGAGAATTCTCTTGCTTTAGCAAAACGGCCATCGAAATGAATTGGGTTATAGTCCCGAGATATTTGTGCAAAAGCGGTAACCTCATCATCTGTGAAGATACGTGTCGTTCTGAATGTATCCCCTACTTGAAGACCATCAGCGGCCCTTTCTCTGAGACCGACCATTGTTCATACTCCCTTTTTGTTTTTGCGGATAAACTGATTCCTCCTTGTATTTTATTAACCTTTAGATGTCAAGGAGGGGGATGTCAAGGTCAAGCGCTAAAGCAGCAATCATACCATTCACAGGTTTTCTTGTGATACCTTGCCGACGAACTCTCCGATACAAAAAAGGCGCCTTCTTACCACGTTACGTCACACATGAATCCCCATGATGGCGTTTAGGTCGAGTACCGTTTTAACAGGGTGTAGCGCACCACGATGATTGCCAAAAGCAGCAAACAGCTTGTAATTCCCGCACTGCTCACAAAAAGCTGGTTTCCCTCCGGAAGACACGCGGGCGAGCAGAAGATGTCTGTGAAAACATCAAGGGTAATGTGAAACAGAGCCACGACCATCACGCTGCCCTTGGATGCCAGGAAAAGCCACGTGAACGGAAAGTTCATCAACACGACAAACACCGTGAAAACAATACTGGAAACGATCACGTTCTGACCCGGATAGTTCATTCCCATGAACATCATGGGAAGGTGCCAGAAGCACCAGATCAATCCCACCAAGACCGTCGCCCTAATTTCACCCATGGGAAGAAGCCGGGGGAGGAGGTAGCCCCTCCAGCCGTATTCCTCCCCGATCCCGAGAGGAAGTTCCTTGAAGCTTTTAAGGATTAACATGGGAAAGGCCAGCAAGAGAGAGGTCTGCCCCGGCCAGTTGAAGGTGCTCTGCCCGGTGGAGACAATGACCAATACCAGCAGGGCGGCATAAGCGATTGGAGCGAACAGGGCAATAAGGTAATATTTCCAGTTGCGCAGGATCCCGAGTGAGCCTTTCAGTCCCTCGCGGCTGAAAAAAAGACGCATGATCAAGGCGGCTATCATGGGGGCGAACATCCCGTTTGCGAAACCATAAGGACCCGGGAAGGCACGCAAGCCCTCTATGCCCTTCATCAGGAACGGTATCCAGTAAATCCACGCCAGGGCATAGGCGATGAGGCTGAATACAATTATTTCGGACCATTTGGTTTTATCGTAAATTTGCATGCCTCATACCCTCCTCTTATGAAAATATTTCAATTTGCATTCAGGACTCAGGCTCGGAAACCAGGATTCCTCTAGCGCGACATGTCGGAAACCGGCTGCCGCCTATTGATTCACCGGCAGGGTCAGAAGGGGACGAATCGAAAGAAATTCTCCCGCCTGTAATGAAAAAAGTGTTCCAACCAGTACGAAATGTGCCTTGGATTCTGCATCGCTATCTGGAATGTAGTACCACCGGCCTCGGTAGAACACGGAAACATAGGCGTCCTTAGAAGGGGTTTCGCTGGATCTTACTCTTATAAGGCCCCTATGAAGGCCTTTCCGGTTAATAATGTTATCCGTTGTGACAGTATTTTTTCGCGCCAGTCCCCGTTCCATCTCTTCCTCAGGAACCTCTATGTTCCGTGCGAGATCGTAGAGAATTCCAAAGCAACTTTTGAACCTGACGGTTACGGTGTCGTGTCTACACCTTTCCTCGAGGCCGAAAGTGAGATCCCTGACCGGTGTCAGTTTGATGATCGATATGATCTTGCCATCCGGTGTATGAATCCTTTCTGGATTGATTTCAAGAAGCTTCTCGACCTCTTCGGCCTCTTCCGGTCCGCTGTATCTTAGCTGCATTATGCCATTGCCTTGCTCATCTATACTGACAAACTCGATATCGCCGCGTGTCTGCATCCGGCCGAATATTCCAGCGAGGTCGAGGAATTTGACGTATGGTTCGTCCTTGCCTTTCGTTAGGTCGGGCTCGTAATTATGAAGTTCACCGAATGATTCTACGATGAGCCACATGAGAGATTCGACCCCTAAACCCAACCGCGTAAGGATGAGAAACCGATCCAGAGTAATTTCCTCCATAAGCTGCTTGAGCGCGTCTTTTCCCTGAACAGGGGTGTAGGTAATGGTCGGCTTCTCGCCATAAGCGGTGCCGACCATCGGATTTAAGGAATTGGTAAAGATATCACTTCGCTTATCATAGAAGATTCCCGTCAGTCCTGCCTCGGCTGTGAAGCTGAATGAAGACGAAATCGAGCCGACCTGAAGGAAAAACAGCGGCTCCAAATATTTGGCACGAACAAGATTGACCAACAGCTCCTCATTATTACTTTTTTGAATGCTCATATTGTAATCCAATCTGTTTCCCTTCAGTGATTTTGGTCCCAGGGAGCAGCCGACAAAAACAAAAAGGGAAATTATCCCCAGAAAAACTGTTTTTTTAGGATCTCTTAGCGCTGAATATTTCCGGTTCATTCCATGTCTCCTTGATGTGCCTATCCTGTTATATAGTCACAATCCACCAAAGAGTTTAGACCCCTAAAGCAAAGATAATGGCTTGATTTCAAGCAAAAGATAAGGGAGAGGTTTTTGTTGTCTGTCAAGCTGCAGCTTGGCAGTCTCAAGGAACTTATCATGTGAAAACGGTTATATATCTGGCTTGGGATTTTCTTTGACAGGGAGCGGATAAGGGTTTCCATTCGGCATTTTCCCCTGAGCTTGTCCATGGGGCCAAGGGTAGCAATGGCCGGCTGCTTGCCTTTGCCATGCTCTTTTCCGTTTCGGGAAATTGCGTACACGGGGCCGACTATTCCTGGGGATGGAGAAGGTTTTAATGTTTTCCGAACAAGTATTTGTCAAACCATTTCTGCTCCTCCACCAGCTTGCGCCTCTGGTGGGCTATAAGAAGGGGAACATGGCCTTCTCCAGGAAAAATATACAGTTCCACCGGAGCATTGCTGTGCTTCTGGATCCCGCGGTAGGTTATCCAGGTCATATTGGGAGCGACATTGACGTCTTCGCCTGGCTGGAACATGATCACCGGGGTCTTGACCTTTGCGGCATTGTAAAACGGCGATTGGGCAGGATCCTTGAACAGATTGGGGTCCTCTATGGGATCGCAACCGAAGAGGCTTTTCATAAAAACATCTCCGAACATTGATCCGCCCCATTGGGATAACCACTCCGCTCCTCCCGCACCGCAGGAGGCGACTTTAAACCTTTGGTCATGCACGATGAGCGCATTGGAGATTATCGAGCCACAGGACCAACCCATCGTTCCCAGACGGTTCTCGTCCACCATGCCCAGCTCTATCAGCCAATTCATGCCCTTTTCGATATCTTCCGTGATCAAGGTGTAAAACATTCCTTTTTGTATCGAAGTTGCGAAATCGATGCCGTTTACACCGTATCCGGTGCTGCCGTGGTAATTGGGGGCCAGGACAAAAGCGCCCTTTTGGGAAAGGATATGATAGGGGGCTATCCATTGATAGCTCTGCCAGCGATCCTTGTCACACTCCCACGGCCCCCCGTGTATAACCAGCATGAGCGGATAACGTTTGCCGGGCTCATATCCCTCCGGATAGAAAAGTACCCCCTCGACTGAATCCCCGCAGGCCCCTTCCCAGGTTATGGTCTCGCTGGGAGTGAACATTTTTTTCTTGAAGCCCGGGTTGAGCGAGGTAATATCCAGCGGGTTGACGATCTTGCCGCCCTTAAGCCGCGCTTTATAGATCTGGGGAGGCTTGCTGGCATTGGAATGATCGTAGCAAACGGTCTCGCCATGTGGTGAGACTTCGACATAGAATATGTTTCCCTGGTGTTCGCCCTCTAATATGGTCTTCTCCCATTTTTCGTCGAATCTGGTGTATCTGGCGAGCTTGGGATTGCAGCCATCGGCGAGAAAGGCCAGGAAACCGCCGGGAATTGGTCTGACCGGAGAGTTGGGAAGGCCAAGAGGACTCATCATCTCCATGCCCTTTGGCCATTGCAGGTCAATCGAACTCTCCTTTCCCATGGACACATCGAGCACAAAGGCTTCCGCCCTGAAAGCATACGGGTTCGGATCTTCGTAATGGAGGTTCACGGCATAAAGGGTTTTGGAGTCGGGAGACCAGACGGCGCCACCGGTGCTCCTCATCATTTTGAAGACCTGCTTTTCATTCCCCCTTTCAAGGTCGAGCAGATAGTTGCTGAAGGCTATATTTGCATAATAGTCATGTCCCGGCATGAACCCCTTACTCATTGTCCTTACGTAAAACGCCCATTTTCCGTCTGGAGATACAGATAGAGCCATGATGCGGTCGTTGTTCCGGGTAAGCGGCATGGTCTCGCCGCTTTGTAGGTCCAACTGAAAGAGGCGCACCGGGGCGTCGCAGTAATCGCTGACGTGTATGGTGTTATCCCCCGGCTCAACCCCTTCCTTCAGCCCTCCCTCGGTTGTCGTATAAAGGAGGGTCTTCGGATCCCGCCAGCCGTATTCCATGACATCCTGGCGGAGTGAAGTAAGTGGAGAAAGGTCCCGCCCGTCAGGCCCTACTGCCCATACCTGTATAGTTTCCCCAGCTTTATCCTGCACACCGGGAGGAGGGGCATCGCACAAGAAAGTTACCTTTTTTCCGTCAGGCGAGCATTTCAGCCCGCTGATCATGGCTCTTTTGAAAAAGGTGAGTTGTATACTTTTGCCTTCATTCAGGTCTGTCAAAAAAATGTTGTTGCCGCGGGTTTTCATTCCAGGTTCACAAAAATCCTTGCACCAAACCAAATAGGACCCGTCCGGCGAGAAGGCCATCTCTGATACGTACTCGGCATAGAGCACGTCGTCAAAGGTAAGCTTCTTATTATCCGGGATTTCCTCCACCGGCGCCATACCAGGGTACTTGAGGGTAATCTCCTTCTTTTGAGCCCCCGCACCGGAGACTGGCAATCCCAAAATGGAGGAGACGAATAATATTACCAGGATCACAACGAAAAGACCGATATGGCTGGAACGCTGCATAACTCAAATACCCCAAAAATAATGTTAAAATATCTCGAATCGGCTTAACCCTTTTCATCAAAACTGTTTTCCGAAGTCGTTACACCTTCTCTGGATTCCCTGACCGCTTCAAGAATATCTTTTGTGGTTGCCTTGGTCTTTATTCCAGGAACATCAAAGGGCGATTTTTCACTTTTCCGAAAAATGATGGAAAAGGTTTCGCCGCCCCTTCTCTTTATAATAACCTCTTCCTTTTTCGCCATATTAAGAACATCAGAAAGACGCTGCCTGGCTTCGGAATAGGTATATACTTTCATGGTAGCTTACTCCCAAATTGTGATTCCCATCTTCCGTCCCACACCCTGCATTCCTAAATCAAGGGTAAGCAGCGGACTTCGCAGGTCTTCAGCGCATTCCAAAAAATATGCATCGTATGCATATAAGTTGAATCTAACTGCAATGCTCAATGCCGATCTAATGTCAGTATGCCTTAAATCCACCGGTATCTCTTGAACAATCTCCCAAGCCGATTCGACCTCTTCCTTTTTTAAGGTCCCTTTCTGCATCAGGACCGTCAAGGCATTCCCGATTTCAAACGGCAAAATATCCGGAGCAATTAAATCATGGCCTTCAGTAAGTTGAATGATTTTTGTCTTTTCCGGTTCGTTCAAGGCAACGGCTATAAAGGTATTGGTGTCAGCGATAATTTTCATGCGTACAATTGTACGGGTTTACATTTGATTTGTCAAGTCGCATTTCGGCATCAGACTGACCAGATCCGGCTTTTGAAAAATGCCCCAAGGGAATCATGTCAAAAATAAAAAAGCAGACTGGGAAGGTCATTCCTCCAACCGCTTGAACACGATGCCAGCACCCTTTTCATCTTGTATCCTCCTTGTGAACAGGCGATCCACAGGCCTCGAAATGTTGTTATATCTCTCTAATAACCTTTTCAGCCATGCCTCTTCAATAACTTCTTTTTCCTTGAAACGCTTCCGGCCCCACCATGGACCGTAACCGGCCGCCGGACAAATCGATGAGTTCATCCCATTGGCCCTCTTCCACAACCCGGCCCCCGTCCAGGACGACGATCCGGTCCGCACGCCGTATGGTGGAAGGACGGTGGGCAATGATGACCAAGACCAGTCTTGTGCGAAGGTCATGAATGACCTCATGGATCCGCCTTTCGCTTTCAGTGTCTACTGAGCTGGTGGCTTCGTCAAGGAGCAGAAGTGAAGGCTTCCGCAACAAAGCCCTGGCCAAGGCGATCCTCTGACGCTCGCCACCGGAGAGCTTTGCCCCCCGATCCCCTACCACGGTGTCCAGGCCCTTTGGCATGCGGGATACAAACCCATCGGCTGCGGCCGAGCGAAGGGCCGTCCAAAGATCCGGATCCCCGGCATCGGGAAGGGCCCAGCGGAGATTGGCCCGTATGGTATCATGGAAAAGAAAGGTGTCCTGGGGCACATAACCCACAGACCGGCGCCAGCGGTGCAACAACTCACCCTTGAGGGGTTGGCCGTCAATGGTGACGGCCCCTTTTTCAGGAGAGAGGAGCCCCAGTATCAGGTCGGCCATGGTGCTTTTTCCGGCGCCCGAGGGGCCTGCAAGGGCGGTCACGCCCCGGGCCGGGATAGCCATGTCCACATCGTTTACGGCCCACATGGAACCCTGTTTGTCATAACGGAAAGACACGCCGGAAAAACGGATGCCGCCATGGGGTCTTATAGGGGCTGAAGGACCCCCGGGAGGGGGCTCCTTCATGGCTTCGAAGCGTCTTTCCATCTCCAGGGCGGCCTCAAAGGACGGAAGGGCGTTGGTGATCCTCTGCATGCATTGCTGGATCATGGAAAACCTGGGCAAGAGCCGGACAAAAAGGAAGACGATAAGGATCAAGTTTGCTGCGGGCATACGGGCCACCTGCACGGCCACCAAAAAAAAGGCCGCCAGTATGACGGCCGCCCCGATTTCATAGAACATGCGGGTTGCCGAATTGACCCGGGTAAAACGGAGCATCTGATCCGTAATACCGCTGGTGATGTTGTGAAACTGGCGCTCCTGAAAGGACTCCAGGCTGAAGCTCTTGGCCACCTTCATGCCCCCAAGCTGTTCGCTCACCGCCGAGTACATGTTATTCATGGACCCTCGGAGGTCCTTCCCCGCATTATGGACCTGGCGATTGAGCGGCCCCAGTACCAGCAGGAATCCCCCGCCGCAGGCCAGGGTAAGAAGGGTCATAGGCACCGAGATGATCAGGGCTACAGCGATGTGCACCCCGGCGATAATGAGAGACCCTATCAACTGGAGCAACTGCTGTGTTGCAAACCCAACCCTCTGAAGGTCATCGGTCATGACATGGGTCACATCTGAAGCCCTGGTTCGCTGGAAACAGAGCCACTCGGTGCGGCACAGGGCCTGGTAAAGGCGATTGCGGAGGCTTTGAATGAAACCATATATGATTCTGGTATTCAAGACCGCATGATACCAGTTGACCACACTGTAGGCGGCCACTATCCCCACATAGATCCCCAGGATACAGGGCAGGGTCAGGGGTATGCCTGTCCACTCAAAGACATGGCCCACGGCCGCTGCAATACCTCCGCCATTCCCCCCGGTCCCCAGTCCGATCAAACCCAGAAAAGGGATGATCATGACAAGGCCGACACCCTGGGTCAGGCCCAGAAATACCATCAGGCCGAGGGAAATCCACACCCTGGCGCCTGCATATGCAAAAAGGGTCCTGATATAATGGGTCAGCCTGTTTTTATGCTGCAAGGCCATTTCATCCCCGTCCCATGGGCCCTTCCCGGTAAACGCTTGTCCCCGGCCCAAACCAGCGAAAAATCCACGTAAAGGGCCTTATCAAAGAATAGAGGGCAAAGAGGTTGTCGGGCAAAGGAAATCTCCGCCAGTCGTCATACACGGAAGGACCTAAGACCCTCAGGCAGTAAGCCACCTTGTAGCGCATATCCCTCCTAAGGAAGTAGCCATTGAGTTTCACATACCCATAGGCCCGTGTAAGAGGCCTGTGCACAGGACCAGGGACGGTCATGAGATAGAGGGCCATTCTGACCAGGAAATGGACATTCCTGTCCCTCTCGGCAAAGGCCTGCACCGGTCCGGGCAAGGGGGAATGAAGAAGCTGATTGGCCAGGACCACCCCGGCCGCCACCATGCGCCCGACCCCCAGTCGACCCGCACGGCCCATTAACCGTTCCCAGTCAAAGGAGGAGTGATGGTTTCTCATGAGATGGGCGATATCCTGGAGCCAGAACAACCTGACCCAGGCATGTTGGGCCCCGTGAGTGCAAAGGAAGAGGAGGTTCTGCTCTGGGGAAAGCGACGCTAGAGATGTGCCGCCGAGTTCGACGATTTCTCGGCCCCTCCACAGATCATCGAACCTGAGGGGGAAGAGGTACCGATTGGAGCCGAATCGCCAGTGGAGTTCAACATTAACGCCGCCGCCTCCAGATAAGTATCCGAAGTGATGATTGGTCCGGATGTAGGCGGCATATTGTTTCTTTGTGAGGGCAAAGGCCGGGTGGGTGCGTTCATACCCCATGTCTTTCAGAATGCCTTCCGCCTCGGAAACACTGCCAGGCGGGACCGCAATATCCAGGTCACCCACATAACGGAGGCCCACCTTGCCGTATAACGCCAAAGCCAGGACCGGGCCCTTTAGCGGCAAGACCCGGATACCCTTTTCCTCAAATCGTCTCACCAAGCGTACCAGTTCCCCGGTCTTGATGAGGACCTGCCGCACATTGCTACGATACCGCTCTTTTAATGCCTGCAGGGTGGAACCCGTGATACCATGTCCCCGGCATGTGCTGAGTGCCTCATAGATCGGTGCAGACACGCGGTGCTGATCTACCAGGTTCAAAAAGGCCTCGCCATCGATCCCACTCCTCCAAAGGGCTTGAATCCGGCCCTTCCCGCCTCGGCCGGAGAAGGCTTGGAGGCAGGCCAGGACCAGGCCGAATTCCGGTGGGCTGTGAGGACGGGCATTGTAAAGACGGCCTTTCAAAACCTGTTTTCCTCCACAAAGCATCTTGTGCTTACAGGTGTCCATTTTCATAGCCCATGGGGACATCAAGAGTCAATCCATGTCAATGGAAAGGGGCCGGTGAGACCTTTCAGCGATCCCTTTAAGGCGCAATCGGTGTGTTCTCGTTATTGATCTCCGAAGGTGGCAATAACGGTGAATTGCCTATAAGTACGGGAACCGGTGAGAATCCGGTCGCCACAGCGGAGCCAGGCGTGGGCGTTCAAATCTTGGACACCGTTCTTTGCAAGACCCAGGTAGAGTGTGCTCGGAAGACCCCGGCCCTTGAGCATCATCTTGGCGGCCATCGCCCGGGCCAGGCATGTACTCTCCCAGGGTGTGTGTCGGCCCGCGGTCCTGACGGCCCATGATATTTGAACCGGCAAGGTCGGTTGCGGCGATGCATCAAAAGGCGTTTCCACCATGGTTTGGCCTAAAAACGGGGCCATCCGACGAAAGGGAATCACAAGAATGGCCATCCGGGCGAGCACAAGCCAAACCAGGGCCTCCACGAACAGACGCCGTTCCGCGGGTGAACGATGGAAGAACTTAATCGGCGCCCTCCACAACCCGGATGGTATGGTCCGAGGCCAGGTCGTCGAGAAACGCGAGAACATCTTTTTCACACACATCCCTTTCCACATCATAACGGGCCATCATTTCGTCGCAGATCTCCGAAACCGTGAGCGGTTTTTCCAGAAGATGCCATATTTCAGTCCCAATGGCATCCAGCCCGGAATAGGTCCCGTGCTCTATGCTCATCATCGCCAGTTCATCATCCAGATCAGATGTCAGGATCTCCTCGGATCGGGCCACCCGTGAGTTGAGGTTTACGCTGTTTGTGTTTGGCATCACTGTATCCTCCTCCCGGATGGCTCTTACTACAAAAGAGCCGAAAGCGTCAATACGTTCATCGTTTTGTTTCACGGATGCGTCAGGTGCCCGGGCGTCAAATTTCCATTTTGACACGCCACATTTGTCAAACTTTCAGTTTGACACTCCGGA
>Ga0180432_10008958_pt1 | contig 12319 bp, 12 predicted proteins | sample SS_ome_10_FD_132414 | JGI IMG/M metagenome (GOLD analysis project Ga0180432, IMG submission 132414) | Hypersaline lake sediment archaeal communities from the Salton Sea, California, USA - SS_1_MS_2 metaG | ecosystem: Environmental > Aquatic > Non-marine Saline and Alkaline > Hypersaline >...
ATCCAGAAATGGCCCTTTTCCGCAATCTCTGCGTCAATCTGCGGAATCACTTGTGCGGCGTACTACGTGTACGCCTCCGCGTAATTCCTTGATTTCCTTGACCTTGCGAAAAATTGCTCATTTCTGAATTGGAAACTTAATTTGTGCCCGATATAGATTTATGGATGGACACTAGTTAGTTTGGGCTAAGTATATTTTACCCTGAAATCGATGTATTTTTTTTTATAGGGCGAAAATCCCAATAAATTTATTAAGAAAACTTCTTGATTGACGCTAAATTTTCATTCAAATTTTATATTGACTAATAACAGATTTATTGTCATTTCAATACTATTTGATGACTATAGTCTAAACGCCATCTAAAAAATGTTGATTAAGTTCAAAGACAAGGCGCGGGCCGATGAAAAAGCGGGGCATATACTGAAGTATGTGAGCATTTTGAAGAGGCTCGCAACCGGATCGTGCAAAATTCAAGGTAATATGCCAAATCGGCAGAGCTGACATTGTCAAAAAAGAATTATGTCTTATAATATTGAAGATTCAAAAAAAAATTAAGTAATAATCATATCAGGAGAAAAAAATGGCCGAAACTGACAAGGATGACCTTATCAGCATCATTGAAGAAGATGATAAAAATGTAATCTTTCCCGACATACTCCCATTATTGTCAGTAAGGGATGTTGTGATTTTTAATGACATGCTCCTCCCACTTTTTGTTGGACGGAAAAAATCGGTTCGTGCTGTGGAAGAAGCTGTGGCAAAAGACGGGTTTTTGTTAATCGTAACTCAAAAAGACCCGGGAATAGAAAATCCCAAGCCGGATGAAATTTTTACCATCGGAACCGTGAGCCGGATCCTGCGAATCCTGAAGCTTCCTGACGGTAGCATTAAAGCTCTTGTTCAGGGTATCGCCAAGGCAAGGATTGTTAAATACGTTTTAAAAAAATCTTTATATCGGGTAAAAATTGAAACCATTGTTGAGCCCCCGATCAAGAAAATCAATCTGGAGATTGAGGCCCTAATGCGGAATATACGGGAGCATTCCGAAAAGATTTTGGCTTTGCGTGGTGAAATGACCAGTGATGTCAGTGCGGTTTTGGAAAGTATCGAAGATCCGGGAAAGCTTGCGGATCTTGTGGCGTCAAACCTTAGATTGAAAATTGATGAATCCCAGATTCTGCTTGAAATGATTGATCCGGTTAAACGTCTCAAGAAAGTAAACGATTTGCTTGCACGGGAAGTGGAGTTGTCATCTGTGCAAGCCAAAATCCAGTCTGATGTCAGAGATGAAATTTCAAAAAATCAGAGAGATTACTTTTTACGAGAGCAGGTTAGAGCGATTCACAAGGAACTGGGTGAGAGTGATGAAAAATTAGAGGAAATAAAGCATTACCAAAAAAAGATTAAAAGCGCCAGGATGTCCAAAGAAGCGAATAAAGAAGCCTTAAAGCAGTTAAAACGTCTGGAAAAAATGTACCCTGACTCCGCAGAAGCTTCGGTTGTGAGAACGTATCTGGACTGGATGGTCGATATGCCCTGGAGTAAAACGACCAAAGATGTGATCGATATCAAACAAGCCAAAAAGGTTCTGGACAAGGACCATTTTGCGCTGGACAAGGTAAAAGATCGTATATTGGAATATTTAAGCGTACGCAAGCTAAACCCCAAAATGAAAGGCCCGATTCTATGTTTTGTGGGGCCGCCGGGAGTAGGAAAGACTTCCTTGGGTCAAGCCATCGCACAGGCAATGAAACGTAAGTTTGTTCGTATTTCTTTGGGGGGCATCCGGGATGAAGCTGAAATCAGAGGCCACCGCCGGACGTATATCGGTGCGTTGCCCGGACGTATATTACAGGGTTTAAAACAGTGCGGCACAAACAATCCTGTTTTTATGATGGACGAAATTGACAAGCTCGGCTCTGATTTTCGCGGCGATCCTTCATCCGCTCTTTTAGAGGCCCTTGACCCTGAACAGAATCTGGCTTTTAGTGATCATTACCTTAATTTACCCTTTGACCTTTCCAAGGTTATGTTTATTCTTACGGCAAACTTGACCGACACGATTCCGTCAGCACTTCTCGATAGAATGGAGGTCATTACACTTCCCGGATATACGGAAGAAGAAAAAAAGACGATTGCTCAAAGGCACCTTATTCCGCGTCAGATAAAGGAAAATGGTTTAAAGGTTAGAAATATATCTATAAGTCCGGCGGCATTGTATCAGATCATAAAAGAATATACTTCCGAGGCCGGACTACGGAATCTTGAGCGTGAAATAGGGGCTCTTTTTCGTAAGGTGGCGCGTAAAATTGCCGAAGGAGATAAAGGTCGTTTCCATATTACAAAAAACAACTTACAGCAATACCTTGGCGTGGCTAAATATTATCCTGAAATGGATCAGGAGAGGAGTCAGGTCGGTTTATCCACAGGTCTGGCCTGGACCCAGGCCGGGGGTGATGTTCTGTATGTAGAAGCGTCTTTAATCGGTGGTAAGGGAGAGCTCATCATCACCGGTCAAATCGGAGATGTTATGCAAGAGTCCGCCCGAGCGGCCCTGAGTTATGCCCGGGCAAGCCTTTCTATGTTGGGCGTTAAAGAAAATGTTTTTGACAACAAGGACATTCATATCCATGTCCCGGCGGGTGCAATCCCCAAAGACGGGCCTTCCGCCGGTATTGCAATGGCCACAGCGCTTATTTCCGTTTTAGTGAACAAACCGGTCAATAAAGATATTGCCATGACCGGTGAAATCACTCTAAGAGGAAGGGTCCTTCCGATAGGGGGATTGAAGGAAAAAGCATTGGGCGCTATTAGAGGCGGGATCCGTACGATTATTATTCCCGAAAAAAACAAAAAAGAATTGGCCGAGATTCCGGCGCACATCAAACGCAAAATTAAGTTCATCCCGGCAAGAAACATGGATAAAGTTCTTTCCCTTGCCATTGAAGGAATTGTTATGGGGAATGGGTGATATGAAAATACTTGCCGTCGATACGGCGACAAGGAGCTGTAGCATTGCGGTGGTCGAAGAAAGGTCCTTGTTGGCGGAAATGACAACTGCCAGGAAGCAGACCCATTCCAAGCATTTAATGGAAATGATAAACAGAGTCATGGAGTTATCGGGTCTGACACTCTCTGAACTGGACGGTTTTGCCGTTACCCGTGGACCGGGAACTTTTACCGGCCTGCGTATTGGTATAAGTTCGGTCAAGGGTCTGGCAACGGCATCGGGAAAACCTGTTGTGGGGATTTCAAGCCTTGAATCGCTTGCCGCGCAGGCGTCTTTTTTCCCGTATCTTATTTGTCCACTCATAGATGCGCGTCGAGGGGAGGTTTACTTTTCGCGATACCGGTTTCAACACGGTCAGTTAAAAAATGAGGGCGATGAGCAAGTTTTTTCCCCTGAAAAAGCGGTTTTTGACCTTAATGAAGCATGCTTGTTTATTGGCGATGGTGCTTTACTTTATCAAACGATGATATTAAATAAAATGGGAAAATTCGCTTTTTTTGCATCTTCTTTTCAAAATATTATTCGGGCTTCAACGGTAGCATATCTTAGCATGAATAGATTTAAAAATGGCGATACGGATGATGTCGCTCAATTTGTGCCGCAATATATCCGAAGATCCGATGCAGAGCTAAATTTGACAAATCCGTAAAAACAGACATATCAAAAAATCTGGTGTATTGAATTCGGTTGGAAAGAGATACATGCCGTCGTGGAGCGTTCTCCATATATTAAGAATCAAAAGCGTTTGCCCTGAAATTGGTACGGTTATTATTGACAATTTTTATTTTTTATTGATATATAATAAAGTTTATGGCAACGCGCCTGCTATTATAAAGCACATGCGGGCAGGTTACGACTGAAATTTTGGCATACTGGAATGATGGAGTAATGGGTTTTGGGGAAGGTGGGTTATTGATAACATCCATCTTGACAGGTTAGTTAAAAATGAATAAATAACAAGATTCCTTTAGAAACCAACATCCCACTATTCCATTTTTTCATTATTTTTACCCCGTGAAACTTTTTTCTATTTTACTGGGGCCATATGTGAGGCAATTTGATGAGTGATTTTTCTTGGTCCGATCCGCCGAATCATACAGCCTTTCCCGTGGCGCGTGCAGGGCATCCTTTTATATTTGCCGCGGTATTTACCACTGCTGTCTTTGCCCTTTTGGAAATGAACGTTCCGGCGTTGATCGGTCTTGCCGTCACTTTTTCCATCTGTTTTTTTTTCAGGGATCCGGATCGTGTTGTACCCAATTATGACGGTGCGGTGGTATCACCGGCCGACGGCAAGGTTGTTTTCGCAGGTCCGGTGGATAACAGCCGTTTTGTTGAGGGGTCGTGTATAAAAATCAGCATTTTCATGTCAATTTTTAATGTTCATGTCAATCGCATCCCCCATGAAGGGCAAGTAAAAGCGGTTCATTACTACCCCGGAAAATTTTTCTCCGCTAATCTAAATAAGGCGTCAAAGCATAACGAGCACAATGCCGTATTTGTTGAAACTGAAGAAGGAAAGAATATTTGTACGGTTCAGATTGCAGGTCTGATTGCAAGGCGTATTATCTGTAAATTACAGGAGGGTGACACGGTTGCCCGCGGAGGTCGTTTTGGATTAATATGTTTTGGATCACGTCTCGATGTTTACCTGCCGCCCGACACCACGTTGAAGGTGGAAGTTGGGAACAGGGTAAAGGCCGGAACATCTGTTTTGGGAGATATGAAATGAAAAAAACAAGAAGAATTAAAAAAGAAAGATCGCGTCGCGGAATTTATATTCTACCCAACATCATTACATCGCTCAATCTATTTTGTGGTTTCTATGCAGTTATCGCATCCATAAACGGCAAATTTATCGCCGCTTCCATAGCCATTATTATTGGCGTCTTGTTTGATATTATGGATGGTAAAATTGCAAGAGCTACGAATACCACCAGCAAATTCGGCATCGAATACGATTCTCTGGCAGATCTTATATCTTTTGGGCTTGCACCGGGTCTAATGATATATTTATGGGCGCTTAGACCCCTTGGAAGAATCGGTTGGCTGGCTGCATTTCTCTTCATGGCTTGTGGTGCTCTACGACTGGCCCGGTTTAACTCGCAGATTGGTACTGTTAGCAGCGATCACTTTGTGGGCCTTCCGATTCCGGCCGCGGCAGGTATGTCGGCAACAACGGTTCTGTTTTGTCACAAATTTAGCTTAATGGTAACTATGAACCCCATATTCATTCTGGTTTTGCTTTATACGCTTTCCTTTTTAATGGTCAGTACTGTAAAATACAACAGTTTTAAAAAACCGGAGCTGTTTAAAAAGATGAATTTCAATGTTCTGGTTATGGTGATACTCATATTAATTTTCATTGCCGCCCAGCCATCCACTGCCCTGTTCTTTTTAGGGATTATGTATGTTACTTCAGGACCTTTCACTGCACTTAAAAACCATAGAAAAATAAAGCGAAAACCGTCGGGAACCGTTGAATTAGAAGAGAATGGTTCGAGTTCCGTTTAACGACCCAATGTAATGCTCCATGTATCGGTGTTGTGTGAATACAACAATTGAATATTTTGGAAATTTTACAACCTATTGAACTCATAAACATTGATTGGCACTATTTCAAGTTCGATCAGCACCAATGATGAACGAAGCAAACAAACTTCTATCGATGAATTGGATATATTACCATGTCAAAAGAATATAATATCTCGGTAATCCCCGGTGACGGTACCGGACCGGAAGTTGTCGCGGAGGGGATCAAAGTCCTTGAAACCGTGGCAAGCAAATTCGATTTCAGACTGAATTTTAAAGAGTATAATTTAGGCGGCGAGCATTTTAAAGCAACGGGAGAGGTATTGCCAGATAACATGCTTGAAATACTATCAAAATCAGATGCAATATATCTCGGGGCTATTGGTCACCCCGATGTGAAACCCGGCGTTCTCGAAAAAGGTATACTTTTGAAGCTGAGGTTTTATTTTGACCAGTATATCAATTTGAGACCGGTTAAGCTGTATGAAGGTGTGGATACCCCCTTGAAGGGAAAGGGGCCTGACGATATAGACTTTGTTGTTGTTCGAGAGAATACCGAAGGCCTTTACGCCGGAGCCGGAGGCTGTTTAAAACGGGGCACATTGGATGAAGTTGCCATACAAGAATCGATCAATACCCGCAAAGGGGTGGAACGGTGTATCAGATATGCTTTTGAATATTGCAGAAAAAGAAACAAGAGAAAAAAGCTGACGCTTTGCGGCAAGACGAATGTGCTGACATTTGCATTTGATTTGTGGGAACGGACGTTTAATGAGATTGCTAAAGAGTATCCTGATATTGAAACAGATTATGCTCATGTGGATGCCATATGCATGTGGATGGTAAAAAATCCGGAGTGGTTCGATGTTATTGTAACAGATAACATGTTTGGAGATATTATAACCGATTTGGCTGCAATGATTCAGGGAGGAATGGGAATTGCTGCAGGGGCAAACATCAATCCTGAAGGGATTTCAATGTTTGAACCCATCGGTGGATCAGCTCCGAAATATACCGGGAAGCATATCATTAACCCCATCGCTGCCATTTCAGCGGCCCAGATTATGCTTGAAATCCTGGGCGAACCCAAGGCTGCCTCCTGGTTAGAGGAGGGAGTGATTAAAGTACTGCGTGATGATCTCGAAGATGTCGGCGCTGGAAAAATGGGGTACAGCACACCGGAGGTTGGAGATCTTGTGGCAGATTATATTAAAACAAAAAATGGAAATTCATGATGTCTAAAAAAAAATTTAATGTGGCCGTCGCAGGAGCAACAGGTGCTGTCGGGAATCAGATGGTATCGTGTCTTGAGGAAAGAAAATTCCCGATTGACTCTATTAAATTATTAGCATCAAGCCGCTCTGTGGGGCGTAAGATGGACTACAGAGGGGACTCGGTTGCTGTTGAGGAATTGAAAGAAAGTTCTTTCAAAGGCATGGACATTGCCATTTTTTCAGCGGGTGGCGGAACCAGTGAAAAATTTGCGCCTTTTGCTGCAAAAGACGGTTGTGTGGTTATAGATAATTCAAGTGCATGGCGTATGGACCCGGATGTCCCACTGGTGGTTCCGGAAGTCAATCCTCATGCAGTGGCGCAATACACAAATAAGGGAATCATCGCAAACCCGAACTGTTCAACCATTCAGATGGTTGTGGCGCTGTATCCGTTGCATAAGAAATTTGGCATAAAACGGATCGTGGTCTCTACATATCAGGCGGTTTCCGGGACCGGCAAAAAAGCCATTGAAGAGCTTGATTCTCAGACCCGGGCCATTCTTAGTTTCAAGAGTTGCGAGAATAAGGTTTATCCTCATACCATAGCGTTTAACTGTCTGCCGCATATCGATGTGTTTCTGGACAACGGTTATACCAAGGAAGAAACACAGATGGTCTATGAGACACGGAAAATCCTTGAGGATGATACCATAGGGGTAACAGCGACAACCGTTCGTGTGCCGGTATTTTATGGGCATTCGGAATCAATCAATATTGAAGTCAAAGAAAATATTTCCGCTCAAGAGGTAAAATCTATTCTTAAAAATGCACCCGGTGTTAAAGTGGTTGACGATCCGAAAAATAACGTTTATCCGCTTGCCATTGATGCTGCCGGACAAGACCTGACACTGGTGGGTCGCATTCGCAATGATGAATCCATTAAAAACGGTGTAAATATGTGGGTTGTGGCTGACAACATCAGAAAGGGTGCTGCAACCAATGCGGTTCAGATAGCGGAAATTCTGGCAAATAAATATTTATAAGGGATATAAATTTGGAACAAGTGCCCATTACAAAAGAGGGCTATGAGGCTCTTAAAAAAGAATTGGAATATATTAAAAAAGTCGAACGGCCCAAAAATATCCAGGCGATTGAGGAAGCTCGTAGCCATGGGGATTTAACGGAAAATGCCGAGTTTGACGCTGCCAAAGACCGACAGACCTTTATTGACGGCAGGGTAAGTGATTTAGAATATAAACTGTCCCGGGCAGATATCATTGATTCCCGGACACTTTCCAATGATCGGGCTGTATTTGCCAGTTATGTGGTTCTTGAAAATATAGATACCGGCGAAAACGTTACATATCGGCTTGTGGGGCCGGATGAAGCGAACATCGAAAAAGGACGCATTTCTGTGTCTTCACCGCTTGGGAAAGCGATTATCGGGAAAAAACCCGGAGATGAGATAATTCTCCAAGCTCCGGGCGGGAAAAGGTTTTATGAACTCGTAGAAATTTTGTAGATTTATGCGGGATGAGCGAAGCAAACTAAGTTCTTTTCGATCATTATGAAATGATAACTATAATTGTTAACGGAGGATTTTGTGGCTCGTATTACAATAGAAGATTGCCTGAAACGGGTGAAAAATCGTTTTTTACTTGTCAACATGGTGGCCAAGCGTGTAAGAGAGATTCGTGAGGGATCGGAATACCTTGTGAGTTCTCCTAAAAATGAAGATATTGTTGTTTCAATGCGTGAGATCGCTGCCGGAAAAATTACCATCGAAGAAAATGAAGAGGAAAGTCAGTAAGGGACCCATTTATATCTATTGTCAAAAAATAGCAATACATACAAGGTGATTAACAGAGATGTGGGCAAAGCTCTCCACCGGTATGATATGATATCCCACGGGGATAGAATTTTAGTGGCGCTTTCCGGCGGCAAGGACAGCTTGACCTTGATGTGGGTTTTAAATGAACGTTTGTCCCGTATTCCTATAAATTATAAGTTGTTCGCCGTGTATGTTGATCCGGGATTTGAGCATGGGTATAGTCAATCTCTTTCAGAATATTGTAGAAAAATCGGTTTTGAACTCAAGGTTGAACATACGGATTATGGAATTGTAGCACACAGCTCTGTAAATAGGGAAAATCCATGCTTTTTGTGTTCCCGGTTGCGAAGAAAACGACTTTTTGAAATTGCGGATGAACTTGAATGTAATAAACTGGCTTTCGGTCACAACAAGGATGATATCATCGAAACCCTGTTTTTGAACATATGCTATGCCGGGGAAATCAGTACTATGGTTCCTTCCCAATCTTTTTTTCAGGAAAGGTTCACCTTGATAAGGCCTCTCTCGTTTGTTGATGAGGAAGTTATAAGACGTTTTGCACGGGAAAAAGGTTACCCGGATTTCGTTAATGCATGTCCAACCTCAAAAGTTTCGAAGCGACATGAGATTAAAGTTTTTTTGAAGCAGCTTTACAGAACGAATAGGAAAGTTAAGGGGAATATTTTCAAGGCAATGAGTCATGTAAAAAAAGAATATTTGCTCAAATGAAAGATATTCAGAATCAGCACGATGACCGCAACATACCGATTGACAAGGTCGGAATAAAGGATCTTAAATATCCCATAACCGTACTGGATCGGAAAGACAGAATTCAACACACGGTAGCTTCCATATGCATGTATGTTGATTTGCCCCATAAGTACAAGGGGACCCATATGAGCCGATTTGTGGAAATTCTACACATGTTCCACCCGGAAGTTGCACTAAAAAAAATTTCCGGAATCCTTGAGGAAATGAAAAAATATTTAAATGCAGCATCGGCCAGTATTGAGGTGACATTTCCCTATTTTATTAAAAAAGAATCTCCGGTCACTAAAACCGTGGGTTTGATGGACTATTCATGCAGTATTCTGGGGTCAAGCAATTCTGAGGGTAAGACCGACATTGAACTCGTCGTAGTTGTTCCCATCACTTCCGTTTGTCCCTGTTCAAAGGAGATCAGTGATGCAGGCGCTCATAATCAGCGTGGGAATGTCCGGTTAAGCACACGATTTAAAAAATTTATCTGGATCGAAGATATGATCGAACTGGTGGAAAAATCCGCTTCATGCGAAGTCTATTCCATCCTGAAACGGGCGGATGAAAAGCACGTGACTGAAAAGGGGTATAACAACCCGAAGTTTGTCGAGGATATTGTGCGGGATATCGCTGACAAATTGAAAAAGGACAGCAATATCACCTGGTTTTCCGTGAGTGCTGAAAATTTCGAATCCATTCACAACCACAGTGCTTATGCCTCTATTACAGACGGACAACGCCCACGTCTTTAATTCAGGTTATGCAACAGTATATCCATAATCGGTTTCGTTGACTTCCCCGGAGTATTCAACAACACCACGAAACAATACAACTCTCCCTTGGTATTTTCAATATAACCGGCCCTGGTATTGATTCCCTTAAGGGTCCCGGTTTTGTAAAACGCTTTGCCCGACCGTCGCATAATAGAGTGGTACGGTTCAAATACTTTAAGGATCTTATAAAGGCTTTTTGCTGAAATCCGGTTTCTTCGTGATATTCCGGAGCCCTCCACAAGGATAAAATTCTCGATCTTGAGAGTGTTCTTTGCGTAAGTCAATGCTGTACGAATACCTTTGTCCAGGGTTCCGGGAGGACCGTAAACCTTTGCTCCTGTGGCAATTAGCAACTGGTTGGCGATAAAGTTATTCGAATATTCAAGAAGCTTTGATACGACCTGCATAAATGAGAACCCGGAATGGTATCTGAAAATGAGTTTGTCGAATTTTTGGTTAACCTTTCCCATACGGATGATCCCGTTTGTTTTTACTCCTTGTTTTTTCAAGAAATATAAAAAAAGATGGCCGGCATAGAGTGTAAATTCATTTTTTTGAGGGGAAAGTATAATCCTTCCCCGGTCCATGGCAGATGCAGTTATCCTTGACAGTGCAAACGGCAACAGAGGGGTCTGAGTTTCGGCACTGACATAGGCTCCATTTTTGTCTCGTCTGAAATTAACCGTGTTAAAATTTACACACAAGGCTCCGTTCGGTGCATCGTAGGGTTCGTAAGTAGGCGCAACTCCAGGAATTAAGACAGGGCCCTTGAAATATGAACCGTCCAATATCAAATCTTTAATGTTTTTTAAATTAGTTTCAAGCCTGGGAATGAGTTTGTCTACGACTTCCATCAGCGTTTCCGAAATGAGAAGGGGATCACCATATCCTTTTATTTTGAGATTAGAATCTTGATCCTGGTAGAACTCTGTAGCAAATCTGTATTCCGGACCCAGATAATGGAGGGCGACAAGAGCGGTGAAAATTTTCAGGACAGAGGCTGGAATAAATTGCATACCGGCATTTTTTGAAAAAACAATCCGACCGTTCGGGTTTGAAACCAGAATTGCATCATGACTCCCGATAAAGTCGTTTAACTTATCAAGTGGTTGGGCCCGAAGATTTTTTGTCCAAACAGATTGAAAAAAACAAAAAAGAATCAGGAGAATACATATGGCAGATTTGAAAGAATTGCTGGTTTTTGATGTGAAATAATTAAATTCCTTCATGAGGGAATCGGGCTATTTGCTTTCCACAATGAGCGTTACCGGTCCGTCATTGATCAAAGAGACATCCATCATGGATCGGAACCGGCCGGTTTCTACGGAAACACCTTTTTGACGGGCTTGATCGATAAAACGTTCATAAAGTCTGACCGCCTGATCCTGCCCGGCGGCATGGACAAACGATGGTCTCCGGCCTTTTTTGCAGTTCCCCAGCAAGGTAAATTGAGAGACAACCAGCATCTGACCGCCGACCGCGAGCAAAGAGCGGTTCATTTTACTATTGTCATCTTCAAAAATTCTCAAGTTTACAATTTTGTCTGCAAGGTAATCGGCATCCTCGGATGTGTCTGATTTTGCAACACCCAAAAGTACCAGAAGGCCCTTGCCAATTTCACCGACAACCTTACCTTCTACGATTACCGAACTTGACTTTACTCTTTGTACAACGGCACGCATAATCATACTTATTGATTTTTTAAGCTATCCTGTCAAGACAGATTTTATTAACAACTTATTTCCCCACTTCCCCAAAACCCATTGGATCAATAATCCAATTTTCCAATGAATGGACACGAGTTCGAGGTGCCCGCTATCAGCTGCAACTCGGCATATGCCGGTTCGACTGAGTTGCCGGATGAACTTGCATCTGCAACAAGATCAAGCGAGCCTGGCTGTGATAAATACCGTACTATTTTTATGAAATTTATGAGAGAAAAACATCTTGAATGTATCGAATTAATCAGGCATACTATAAGTTATCTCAAAATAATCTTTTGGCCCAACCTCGGCGTTGGGTCCTCGTTTTAAGTCCTCGACATACTTGAGTATGCCTGCGGGTTAAAACTCGGTCCCGCCTTGATCTTGAACCAAAATCTTTATTTTGAGATAGCTTATAAAAAACATTTTTAAATGGTTTGAAGAAAAGCCATATCCATGAAGCGATTCAACAAAAAAATCCCCGACCGTTTTCTTCA
>Ga0180432_10008959_pt1 | contig 12318 bp, 9 predicted proteins | sample SS_ome_10_FD_132414 | JGI IMG/M metagenome (GOLD analysis project Ga0180432, IMG submission 132414) | Hypersaline lake sediment archaeal communities from the Salton Sea, California, USA - SS_1_MS_2 metaG | ecosystem: Environmental > Aquatic > Non-marine Saline and Alkaline > Hypersaline >...
CTCCACGCCGGCAGATGCGAAGGGACTCCTCAAGAGCGCCATCCGCTCCGATGACCCCGTCATCTTCGTCGAGAGCAAGCTGCTCTATTCCACCACTGGGCCCGTCCCCCCAGGCGACTACACCACCCCCATCGGCAAAGCAGCCGTGGTCAGAGCAGGCGATGATGTGACCATCGTCGCCTACAGCCGCATGGCTGTGGAGGCGCTGAAGGCTGCCCAGGCCCTCGCCGAGCATGATGTCAGTGCCGAAGTCATTGACCTCCGCACTATCGCACCGCTGGATACGGCCACTATCACGGAGAGCGTAAATAAGACGGGCCGCGTAGTAGTCGCCGAAGAGGGCTGGCTCACCGGTGGCATTGGAGCCGAACTCGTCGCCCGGATAGTCGAGACATCTTTCGACTATCTTTCCGCTCCGCCCAGACGGGTCGCCGCAGCCGATGTTCATGTACCTGCCAGTCGCACACTGGAAGCCGCCGCAACCCCCGACGCCACAAGCATCGCCAGGGCGGCCGCCGAACTTATCGCCCAACAGTAACTACTATCCGCAACCTCTGCCGACTCCTGCCGCGCCCCTGCCCGTCAACGGGAACCCGCTGAAGCCGCAGCACTAAGCTGCGCAGGTTGTAGATGTGTAGGTTTTCTGCGCCACGATCGGCGTCGGGCAAAGGCATTAACCGCCCCGGCGGCGAATACTATCTCTAACACCAAAGCAGCGGAGTAATGTGGTTCTTCTTGGGAGGCGGTCGCAATGTGGCAACGCATTAAAATGGTATTTCGTTCGCTCTTCGGCTGGATGGTGCGGGGTGCGGAAAACCCGGAACTGATCCTCCGACAGCACATGGATGACCTGCGCCAGAAAGTCCCGGAACTCAATCGCCAGGTGGCTGAGGTAGTCAAGCTGCATAAAATGCTGGGAATGCAGGCAGAACGCCTGGCTGAGAAGGTCGCCGCGCTGGAGCAGAAGGTTGTGGCCGCCGTGAAGCTGGGGGAAGAGCACAAGGAAGTCGCCACAACCCTGATCTCGGCACTTGAAAGCAGCAAAACCGAACTGGCTGAGACGCAAGCGCAATTCGAGCAGGCGAAAGTCAATTCACAGCACGCCATCAAGATGCGCGATGTTTACGAAAAGCGCATCAAGCAGCAGATCAACGAGGCCATGCGCCAGATCTCGCGTGCTAAACGCGCCGAGATCGAAGGCGAAATGTCATCCCTCATGATGGCCTTTGAGACCGGCGACTCCACCGAGGTCCTCGACCGCATGACCGAGGAGATTGACGAACGGCTGGCCAGGGCCCAGGCCCGTACGGAGGTCGCCCGCACGGATATGGATGTTGAGATGCTCGATGTCGAGGCCGCCGTCGCCGAGCAGCAAGCCGAAGAGAAGTACCGCGAATACCAGCGTCAACTAGGTCTGGTTCCTGACGAGGAGCCGACCGCCCGCACTATGGAGCCGATCTCTGAGACGCAAGCCCAGCAGGAACTGCCCCCGACACAAACCGAAACCGAGACACAGCAAAACTGAGCCATGCCCGGGCCAATAGCCGCTTTTCTGGCCCCGAACACTCGCAACACTGAATGCCTTGACATCGTCGCTGAGCTGTCATATGGTAAGGCTTGGACCGCGATTACTGCCCTGCCAGATACAGTAGATACCGAACTGTGCCAATGCTCCACCAAATATAAGCCGGTAAGGTTGGAATTGTAGCCTCATCCGGCTGCTAGTCGGAACGATGAAATGAATTTGTTATGCGTAAACGTAACCGAGGTCGTCAAAACGCTCCTTGGCCGGATCTAGCATTTCCCGTACCGCAACCGCCGGCGGCTCGGCCAGTCCCGGATGCTAATCTCATGCCCCGTAGGCCAACTGCTTACATCAACAGCGCAATATGCACCGGCTGTGGCCGATGTGTTGCTGTGTGTCCCACGCACGCTATCACCCTCAACTCCACAGGAAAGGCAGTCGTCAATACTGCTGTCTGCCAGGGCTGTGGTCTTTGCTCCGCGCAATGCCCCGTCCAGGCGATTTCCCTGCTTACCCCGGGATTAGCTCAGCACCAATGAAGAAGGCCTGATATGCAGTGCACTCGTATTGGTCCCAGCATAAGAGAGTTCATCCGCTACTATGTGCTAGTGTTGCTGGCCGAGGAGAACCGAACCAAGCGGGAACTCATCGCAGAGATCAGGGAGCGTAGCAGCAGGAATCGTTCCTATCGGTCGAACGGAATACTATGGATCGCGAGCTCTGAGATGGAGAATGTCTTGTCGGATTTGTCGGACAGGGGGTTTATTGAGCCCGCCGGCCGCAGCGACAAATGGACAATAACCTGGCATGGCAGGCGCGCGCGTCGCCGCATCGAGCGCGACAACCAATGCGAGGCAGGTGGTAAGGACCACGCAAGTGACAAGATCATCTCGCTGTTGGACGGCGCGCCTTGCAGTAGCTATATCCTTGATGTGGGCACAGGCCAGGGATACCTGGCACTCAAACTTGCCAATAAAGATTTTCGGGTATTGGGCATCGATTCCTGCTCATTTGACTACTCCAGCGATAGCATCGAGAAGGCTAAACAGCAGTCTCGGGCCGAAAGCGGAAATGTCGAATTCCGCCAGGCAGACGTGAGGCACTTCGACGAACCCGATCATACCTTTGATTACGTAGTGTCCAGCCAGGCCATGCACTGCATGGAAAACCAGCGAGAGTCTCTGCAGGCCATCTATCGGCTCCTAAAGGCAGGTGGCAAATTCTTCTGCATAGACTACCTGGTTGGCACAAAAGGGTTTCTCGTTCACGGTTCACACTGCTTCCTGGCTGGCTCTCGTGAACAATGGACCGAAATGCTGGTCGAGTACGGATTCAGCAACATCCGCATGTATGAGTTCGGCAGTTACCTGCTTGTAGAAGCAGAGAAACAGTGAAACGCTCGTGCGAAGACTGATGGCTCACGCGGCAGTGGGCGACCATTGTGCCGAAGCCGACTGCGCTAGTCAATTTCGCTGGCCCCAAATCTCAAGTATCTAGCCCCGCTGACGGTCTCTGCCCGCTGACAGTGGTGTGCGCTCGGGGCGGCCCATATTCTCATGCCAGGCGGACCAAGAGCTGGACTTCGGAGCAGTTGTCACACCTGAAACGATGATTGCTCTTTTGGCTGTGTATTCGGGCTGCCGCGCAGGCTTTCTCAGTCCCTCAAACCGCCTCCCCATATTCAGCCCGAACTTGTTGCGCCCTGCAATCCGCCATTGACCGTATGCTCATCTCCCAGGCAGAATACTCCCCCTGCGACAGAACAATGCCTCTCGGTGAAGGAGATTCATCCAATACAGTCGAAAAGCGTAGCAGATACGGCTTCGCTGGAAGGTGGCTGCACAGTACAACAGCCAGTGCCACAGACAGAGGAGAGCAGATATGAAGCAAGTCAACATCGGGATGGCCGGGACGGGTTTCGCCGCCGATTTTCACGCTGAAGCCGCCCGCCATGTCACCGGCATCAGCGCCGTGATCGTAGCGGTCACCTCCGGACACTTTGACAACGCCGTGCGGTTCGCTCAGCAACACAATGTGGGCAAGAAGTATCAGACCTACGATGAAATGCTGGGCGATGCGGACATAGACGTGGTGGATCTGTGCGTGCCCACCCACCTGCATCTGCCGATGGCTCTGCAGGCGGCGGCGGCAGGCAAGCACGTAATCGTCGAAAAGCCCCTCACCGGCTACACGGCTGCCGCGGGACATCAGACTGCCGAGCTCATCGGCGACACCGTGCGGCGGCAGCAAATGCTCGACCATACCCTGGCGCGGATGGATGAACTCGAGGCGGCGCTGGACGCAGCCGGTGTCAAGCTCCTCTATGCGGAAAACTGGGTCTATGCGCCGGCACTGGCCAAGGCCCGCGCCCTGCTGTCGGCCGGCAATGGCACGATCATGCGCCTGAAAGCCGAAGAGTCACACTCCGGATCTCATGCATCCTACGCCACCCACTGGTCGCTCGCCGGCGGTGGATCCCTTCTGCGCACCGGCTCGCATCCCGCCGGCGGAGTGCTACACATGAAGCAGTTCGAAGGACTGCACAGGCGCGGCAAGCCGATCCGGCCTCGCTCAGTCATGGCGGAGGTTGGCTTCCTGACAAAAATGGAAACCTTCGTAGCCGAGCAGCACAAGTACCTGGGCCACAACTTGGTTGACTGCGAGGACTGGGGAGCAGCGCTGATAACCTTCGAAGACGACTCAGTCGCAGAAGTCGTTTCTTCCGACGTGGTGCTGGGGGGCATCTACAACCAAATGGAGATATTCTCCTCCAATGGTCGCATCCGCTGCAACATGAATCCTAATGATCAGGTGCTGGCATACGCTCCCGGCAACGATAGCTTCGGAGATGAGTATCTGGCGGAGAAGATCTCGACCCGAGATGGCTGGAACTTCGCGTCCCCCGATGAGCACTGGGCCAGTGGTTACCACCAGGAGATGCAGGACTTCATCGAGGCGATAGCGCACCAGCGCGAGCCGTTGTCGGGATGGCTGCTGGCCAGAGACGTAGTCGCGGTGATATACGCGGCCTACGTATCCGCCGAGGAAGGCCGCAGGGTGGAGGTCCCCACCTGAGTTCAACCGTGCCTCTTCATTGTGCCGCGCCGGAATCCAAAACGCCGCCCAGCAGAGGCGGCGCTTTCATTCATTATCCACATCAGAACTCGCTGCTACTGCACGGGGGCTTGCGCGGCGATATCCTCCTCCGGCATGACCGGCTCCAAAAAACCCAGCAGGCACCAGATCACGTCCCTGGTGTCACGAGCCCGCAGCGACATGCTGTTCATTGCGTCAACAAGACAATTGCGCACTCGCTCACCGAACTTCAGCCCTGTTCCAGACCCTTCCTCGACGACGACTTCGGCTACCTGTTCGCCTTCGCGGATATAGCCGAGGTCCTTCCCGAGGCAGTACGCCTGACCCGCCTCCGTGTTATAGAACTCAAGTTCCGCTTCGGTCCACTTGTTCTCAGCAACGATGCGCTTGTACTCACGCGACTTGGCAACTGTGTTGCGGGCCGCATCCAGGCCCCTGAATAACGGCTCACTCCCGCTGACAACGCCCCATAGCAACAAAACCACCAGACCAATAACAAAAGCCCAAGGGCGCCAGTCAATCCCTGACGGTGTGCCCCTCGGGCCTCGGTTCATCTTCCTGCCCACCGGCATCCTCCCCGATCAACTGTATCAAAGTGGCGTAAGAAACGGGTCGGCACCTATCCTGCGATAAGTGTAACTGCTATTCTAAACACATTTGGGCAGCTAACGCAAGTTATAAAACGCCGCCATCCCCGGATAGGTCGCCGTGTCGCCCAACATTTCCTCTATGCGCAGGAGCTGGTTATACTTGGCAACGCGGTCTATCCGACACGGTGCTCCGGTCTTGATCTGGCCCGCATTAGTGGCTACAACCAGGTCGGCTATCGTCGCGTCATCAGTCTCCCCACTGCGGTGAGACACAACAGCCGTCATGCCGGCGCGCTTGGCCATCTCAATGGCGGCCAAAGTCTCGGTAAGTGTGCCGATCTGGTTCAGCTTGATGAGGATCGAGTTGATCGCGCCGGCCTCAATGGCCTGCTGAAGGTACTTGACGTTGGTGACGGTCAGATCGTCACCGACAACCTGTACCCTGTCGCCGATCTTTTCGACGAGCTTCGGCCAGGCCTCCCAGTCGTTCTCCCCCAGCCCATCCTCAATCGAAATAATGGGGTACCTACCGCACAAGTCGGCATAGTAGTCCACCATCTCTGCGGAGGTGAGCTGGCGGCCCTCGCCGGCCAAGTTATACATGCCGTCTTGCGTGTAGAACTCGCTGGCTGCGGGGTCGAGAGCGATGCGTATCTGCTCACCGGGCGTGTAGCCAGCCTTCTCGATGGCCTCCATGATCACATGCAGCGCCTCTTCGTTACTGCCGAGGTTTGGAGCGAAGCCGCCCTCATCACCAACGCCACCGCCGAGGCCCCGGTCGTCGAGCACACCGGCGAGAGTATGATATATCTCCGCACACCAGCGCAGACACTCGGCGAATGACGCCGCGCCCACCGGCATGATCATCCATTCCTGGAGGTCAACGTTGTTCGCCGCGTGCTCGCCGCCGTTGATGATATTCATCATCGGCACGGGAAGCTGCCGAGCTGCGGTGCCGCCGATGTACTGGTAGAGAGGCAACCCGCTGACGAGAGCCCCGGCCTTAGCCGTCGCCAGTGACACCCCCAACACTGCATTCGCACCGAGCTTGCTCTTGTTCTCCGTCCCGTCGAGGGCGATCATCATTTCGTCAATATAGGTCTGGTCAGTGGCATCCAGACCGACGACCTCGGGCGCGATGACCCCGTTAACATTCTCGACGGCCTTCAGGCGACCCTTGCCACCATAGCGCGCCTTGTCGCCGTCCACAAGTTCCAGCGCCTCCCGCTCACCCGTCGAAGCGCCGGACGGCACGGCCGCGCGGCCAACCGAACCATCCGCGACCACTACCTCCACCTCGATAGTCGGGTTCCCCCGCGAGTCCATGATCTCTCTGGCCCGTACTTCGCATATCTCTGTCATCCTGTAATCCACCTCCAAATGATAAAAAACGGCCGGGCAGCAGTCCCGCCCAGCCGTTTCTCTCTAGTGCTGTCTCAGCGTGGGTTGGCAAGCTCGGCCCGGGCTGCGGCGAGGCGCGCGATCGGCACGCGCAACGGCGAGCAACTCACATAGTCAAGACCCACGTTGTGGCAGAACTCGACGGACTTGGGCTCACCGCCATGCTCGCCACAGATGCCGACCTCCAGATTGGGATTCGCCTCCCGCCCCAGCTTCGTACCGTGAGCCAGAAGCGCGCCCACGCCGTTGATGTCTATGCTCTCGAATGGGCTGATCTGAAGCACCCCTTGCGCTATGTAGGCGGGGATGAACTTGCCCTCGACATCGTCACGGCTGAACCCGAATGCGGTCTGTGTCAAGTCATTGGTCCCGAACGAGAAGAACTCCGTCATCTTGGCGATATTGTCGGCGACCATACATGCTCTTGGCAGCTCGATCATCGTCCCGATCATGTAGTCAACCTCAACGCCGGCCTCTGCCATCACCTCGGCGGCAACATCCTTGGTGTACTCCGTGCAGATGCGCAGTTCGCCCTCGAGACTCACCAGCGGAATCATCACTTCCGGTATCGGGTTGAAGCCCTCTTTCTTCAGCTGGCAGGCCGCGTCGAAGATCGCTCGAATCTGCATCTTGTAGATGATGGGGAAGGTCACACCCAGGCGGCAGCCGCGATGACCCAGCATCGGGTTGCTCTCCTTCATGTTCTCGACGAGATCCGCGACCTGGGCGGGAGTCTTGCCTGTCATTTCTGCCAGCTCCGCCTGGTCCTCCGGGTCGTGGGGTAGGAACTCATGCAGCGGCGGGTCCAGCAGGCGGATGATCACGGGCATGCCGTCCATCGCCTTGAGGATACCGTAGAAGTCATCTTTCTGATACTGCTCGAGGACGTCTGCGGCTGCCTGCATCTCCTCGTCGCTGTCGGAGGTAATCATCCGCTGGAAGTTGATAATGCGGTCCTCGCCAAAGAACATGTGCTCGGTCCGCGTCAGCCCGATGCCCTCAGCGCCAAGAGCCACGGCCAGCGCAGCATCATCCGGGGTGTCGGCATTCGTGCGCACCCCCATGGTGCGGATGTCGTCGGCCCAATCCATAATATTGGTGAACTGCGTATAGACCGCCGACTCCTCCGGCTTCATGTTCCCCTTACGGACCGCGATGATCTCGCTGTCCGCCGTCTCCACATCGCCCAGCATGACTTCGCCGCTTGCACCGTCTATCGAAATGTAGTCACCTTCCTGGACGGTCTGTCCGCCGATGGTAAACCGCGCGTTGGCGAAGTCCAACTCGATGGCACCACAGCCCACGACACAGGGCTTGCCCATCTGGCGACCGACGACGGCCGCGTGCGAGGTCTTGCCACCGAAGACGGTGAGAATGCCCTGCGCGGCAGCCATGCCGGCGATGTCCTCCGGTGAAGTCTCATGCCGCACTAGAACTACCCGTTCACCCTCTGCGGCCGCTTCCACAGCGTGCTCGGCGGTGAAGACGACCTTGCCGGCAGCGGCCCCCGGAGACGCAGCGACTCCTGTACCGACCGCTTCAGGCTTCTTCGAGATATCGAACTGCGGATGTAGCAACTGGTCCAGTTGGTCCGGCTCGACGAGTTTGACCGCGCCGGCCTTGTCTATAAGCCCCTCCTCATGCAGGTCATTGGCGATCTTGATCGCCGCGGCGGCGGTCCGCTTGCCGTCACGGGTCTGCAGCATCCACAGCTTGCCCTTTTCCACCGTGAACTCGACATCCTGCATGTTGCGGTAGAAGTCCTCGAGGCTGTCGCAGATGTCAACGAACTCCGCGTATATCTCCGGCATTGCATCTTCCAGTTCGGAAATCGCGACCGGCGTCCGAGTCCCGGCGACAACATCCTCACCCTGAGCATTCACTAGATAGTCTCCGTACATAACCTTCTCGCCGGTGGCCGGGTCGCGGGTGAACGCAACGCCGGTGCCGCAATCATCGCCCATGTTGCCGAAGACCATCATCTGCACGTTCACGGCGGTGCCGAGGTCGTGCGGTAGCTTGTGGATGTTGCGGTACGAGATGGCGCGCGGGTTGTCCCACGAACCGAACACGGCTCGCACCCCGTCCATCAACTGCTCCATCGGATCGCTGGGGAAGTCCTCACCCAATTCGGCCCGATAAACTTCCTTCTCCAGCTCGACTACCTTCTTGAGGCCCGCCGCGGACACCTTGGTGTCGTCGCTCACGCCCTCCTCTGCTTTCACCTTGTTAAAACATTCATCGAACTTGCTCCGCTCGACACCCATCACAACGTCACCGAACATCATCACGAAACGGCGATAAGCGTCATACACGAAGCGTTCGTCGCCGAAAAGCTTGACCATCCCCGCCGCGACCTCATCATTCATGCCGAGGTTGAGCACGGTGTCCATCATGCCGGGCATGGAAAACTTCGCGCCGGAACGAACGGATAGTAGCAACGGGTTACCCGGGTCCCCGAACTTCTTGCCGGCAATCTCTTCGAGCCGGCCTATGGCCTGCCCAACGGCATCTTCAAGGCCATCCGGAAGTTTATGGCCGCCCTCAACGTACTCGTTGCAGACATCCGTTGTCACGACGAACCCCTGCGGCACGGGAATGCCGTTACCCGTCATCAGGCAGAGGTTTGACCCCTTACCACCCAGCAGGTCCTTGAGTTCGCGACTCTCCTCAGCCAGCTTCGCGGCCAGAGCTTCGGTGTCACAGTCAAACATGTACACGTAGTCGTAATTCGACATCAACAGTCCTCCTCAGACATGGCGGGCGTTTCCAGCCCGATTTGCGAAATGGTGCGCATTGCACGAACAATCCGATTACTCATAAACGTGCCTAAAGCTCCGCCTGCTACTACCAATCATCAAACTCGCTGCGCCTTTCTGACAGCAGACGCGCATATTCCTCGCGCCGGCGCTTCGCCACCGGGACCTTCGGGAGGTCGAGAATCTCATACTCCCTCACAGAGAGGCTCAACTCAATACGGAGCTTCTGACCTCGCTGCACCTCACTGGCAGGCTTCACCACTTTCCCATCCAACCGCACGAGACCCTCATCACAGGCCTCCTTTGCACGGCTTCGGTGTGGGATGATACCCGCATTGCGTAGGAACATGTCAATTCGCACAGGCTACTATTCCTCTGCCTCAACCGCAACCTTCGCTGCCTGCCAAAGATCCTCAAGCTCGTCAAGACTCATCTCCGCCATGCTGCGGCCGGCTCGCCCGGCCGTCTGTTCCATGTGCGCGAAACGCGTCCTGAACCGGCCTACCGTCTCGCGCAGCGCACTCTCACTGTCAATGTGCAGGAAACGCGCAAGGTTGCAGATGGCAAACAGCAGATCACCGAGTTCACGTTCGGCCGCCTCCGCGTCACCGGCCTCGGAGGCCTCCTCTAACTCACCGATTTCCTCATGTACCTTCGCCAACGGGCCACCGGCGTCATCCCAGTCAAAGCCGACACGGGCTGCCTTTTTCTGGACCTTAGTGGCATACTGTAGTGCCGGCAGGCTGGCCGGAATCCCATCCAGCGCTGAAGTCCGAGCCGCTGCTTCGCGCTCCTCCAGCTTCAGCTTCTCCCAGTTGACGACCACTTCTGACGCTCCGTCCACTTGGACATCCCCAAATACGTGGGGATGGCGGTGAACGAGCTTCTCATTGATACTGCGAGCTACTTCCTCAATGTCAAACTCGTCATTCTCAGCCGCGATCTGCGCATGGAAGACGATCTGCAGCAGCAGGTCGCCCAGTTCCGCCTTGAGGGCCTCCGGCTCGCCGCTGTCGAGCGCTTCGATGACCTCGTGGGTTTCCTCGAGGAGGTGCTGCCGCAGGCTGCGGTGCGTCTGTTGGTGGTCCCACGGGCAACCGTCCGGCGCTCGCAGTTGAGCCATTATCTGTATGAGCCGCTGGAATTGAGTCATCGCTGCCTGTTACTGCCTGGCATTTATATACGCTGACAGACGGCCACCGCAAGTGGCCGCCTGCCTGAGTGTGTTTGCTGTCAGACAACAGCCTGTTGCAGCTAGTCCTGCGTCGCTGCAGGCTCCTTGTACGTCTTTTCCGCTTCTTTAGTACTATCGCCCGCTGCAGCAGGTTTGGCCGCGTCGGTCGCAGGCGCTGTCCCCGCATCATTCGGTTCTGACTTCTCGCTATCAGGCTTCTTCTTGACCTCTGCAGGCTTGGTCTGAGACTCGTCACCCGCGCCGAACTTCGGTAGCGTCTCCGACGGTGCAGGCCGGAAAAACTCATTGAGTTCGTAGTATTTGGGATCAACAATATTGACCTGCCCGGTCTTGGTGATCTCCTTGACAAGCTCTTGCTCCGAGGTCGCGTGCTGCTGCATGTAGGCTTCCTTGACCTGCTCTTGGATCTCCTCGTAGGAAGGCTGATGGGCGTCCTTGTGTCCCTCGAGCTTGAGAATATACCAGTTCTCCTGGATTTCCACCGGCTTGCTGATCTCGCCGATATTCAGCGTCCGCACCACTTCCCTGACAGTCACCGGCGTCATCTGCTGGATCGGGACATCCCCACGGCGACCGCTGCGCTCCCGCGTAGGCGAGAGCGAGTGCTGCCGAGCCAGGTCCCCAAAGCTCTCCGGGTTCTGCGCCAGTTGCGCCACCAGCTTATCGGCCTCCGCCTTGTTGCTCACCACGATCTCCGAGAGGTCCACAAGCTCCGGGCGGGCGAAATGCTCCTTATTCTGCTCGTAGAACTCCTTGAGTTTCTCCTCACTGGCATCAACGTTCTTCGTGGCAAGTTGTTGGACTTTCAGCGAGAAGGTGACGAACTCGCGGAATTCGGCCTCGTCCATACCACGAGATTCCAGATACTGCTGCCAGGCGGCCTCATCCGGCGCCGAAGACTTTGCCTCCGCGATCTTCGCCTCCACTTTCTCGTCCGTCAGAGTCAGGCCGGATTTCTCGAAGGCGTCCTCGATGAGCGCACGCAGAATCAGGTCGCTCAGCACCTGTTTGCCCTGTGCGCTCTCCAGTCTGTCGAGGAATTCTGCCCGCGTTATTTTCTGCCCATTCACGATCGCCATCGGTTGCTTGCTGCAGCCCACAAAGCAAAAAACGCTCACACTAACGATAGCGGCAAGCAATGCTACGGTCACAATCATACGTTTCCCCAAGAACTCACAACTCCTTACGGATTATCCGCGCGTATTGATGGTACTTAGCTGAACCGGGGAGCATTATAGCACAGAAGGGATTGAAATAGAAGGGGCCTAATCGTCTCAGGGGTGAATCCGTGTTCCGGGTACACTCAGCACTTCACTTAGACGCCTTCCAGCCACTCATCCCATAGACCAAGCTCTACGCCGCTAAACTCCGTACGGATCCACGGTCTTCCCGCCGACTCATGGGATGCCCAGTTCGCGGTGGAGGCTGGCTCGGAGGCGTGCAACGGCCTGTGTGTGAATCTGGCAGATTCGCGATTCGGTTACACCCAGGACGTCGCCGATTTCCTGAAGAGTCAGCTCTTCCTGGTAGTAAAGACCGATGACGAGTTGCTCTCTCTCCGGCAGCCGCTCGACGGCCGCGGCGACGCAGGCGAACAGCGCTTCCCGGTCCACCACAGCCGCCGGGTTGTCACTGTCAGCCGATGTCAGCCTGTCTATACCACCGCCCACATCAAGCTGCCATTCATCAATCAGTTCGTCGAGTGACACCAGGTTTGCGGCACTGGTCTCGGACAGCAGCACATAGTACTCA
>Ga0180432_10008960_pt1 | contig 12318 bp, 8 predicted proteins | sample SS_ome_10_FD_132414 | JGI IMG/M metagenome (GOLD analysis project Ga0180432, IMG submission 132414) | Hypersaline lake sediment archaeal communities from the Salton Sea, California, USA - SS_1_MS_2 metaG | ecosystem: Environmental > Aquatic > Non-marine Saline and Alkaline > Hypersaline >...
CTCCATCTGGGAGCGCCTCTCATCGGGCATCTTGACCCGGTGGGCTTTATAGTCGGCGTACACCTCGTGGCGGAAAGAGAGCCCTTTGTCGAAGGTGACGGCGATGTGGGAGGGCTGCTCGTCCCGCAACACGTTGATCAACATCGAGGTGAAGCCGTAAACCGCGTTGGTCAACTCGCCCCGCGAGGTCTTCAAGTCCTCGGGCAGGGCGTGGAAAGCGCGGTAGGCCAGCGCGTGGCCATCGATCAGGACCAGTTTTTTAGTCTGGGGCATGCTGTTCTTCCTCTCCGGCGGTCAGCCACTCGTCCAGCAGTCGGCCGTCAGCAACGTGCGGGTGCTATTGCGCTGTGGAACCCGGCACACGAGGCCCGCTGTGGTTCGTTCTCATATCTCTACGTAGATTGGTGGGACAAAGCGTATGGAAAACCGCTCACAGGGGACGACAGTCCCTGCTTCTGGCTAGAAACGTGCTGTTTGGCGGCCAGACCCAGACGCGGACTGTCGTCCGCTTGGAGCCCACCCCACGTGTTCTATTCTCATTCTACTGGCAGGGCGGGAAAAGTCAATTTTTATCCGGGAGGGGTGAGCTCAATCGCCGCGGGTTGCCGCTGAATTCGCCGGATACGTTCAAGGTCGAACTTCGGCCGACGATCGAACGTGTAGATGCCGTTCTGCTCCTGATATACGTCGGTCAATTGGGTGTAGCAGTAGCCGAACATGTGGGGATTGTCGAGCAGTTCGTCGCACAGCCTTTCGAAGCGCTCGTAGAACTCCTCCACGGTTTGGGGGCGCTCGCCGTAGCCCCAGGAATCCTGGCCCTGCTCGGCATCCGGATTCCACCATATACCTCCAAACTCGCTGACGAAGAACGGCTGGCCGCCGTAGGGGATGGACCAGGGCGGGTCCTGCGGCCCGTTGATGAAGGGAGCATCCGTGGCCAGCCTGGCGTGGTGGGCGCGAAATGTCTCCGGATCCTGCTCGTAGTCGTGGCAGTCGTACACATCCGTCTCCGGCACGCGGTGGGCGTATCCCGAAGCGTCGAGCACCGGACGGGTGGTATCCATCGCCTTGGTGGCCAGGAACAGGCCGCGCGTCACGTCATCAAGCACAGTGATGTTATCGGTGATCGGCTGCCAGGTCTCGTTCAACGGGCACCAGCCGACGATGCACGGGTGGGAGATGTCTCGCTTCAGCACCTCCAGCCACTGAGTGACGTAGGTCGCGCCGGGCCGTTGGTGGTCACCCTCCGGGCCGTAGCCCCGGCAGCCCCAGTCGCCAAACTCGCCCCACACCAGGTAGCCCAGGCGGTCGGCGTGGTAAAGGAACCGTTCCTCGAAGACCTTCTGGTGGAGCCGCGCGCCGTTGAAGCCCGCGGCGAGGCCCAGCTCAATGTCGCCCCGCAGAGCGTCGTCGCTCGGCGCGGTCATGATTCCATCGGGGTAGTAGCCCTGATCCAGCACCAACCGCTGAAATATGACCTCGCCGTTGATTTTGATCACTTTCCCGTGGGTCGCCACGCTGCGCAGCCCGGCGTAACTGCTCGCCTGGTCAATGACCTGACCATCGGCGTCGAGCAACTCGATCTCGACGTCGTACAGATGGGGATCGTACGGCCACCACAATTGATGGCGATCCCGGGGAATCGGCAGATCCAGGCGGGGCGTCAGGTCGAGGCCGAGGGGACAGCCGACGATGCACACGGTCCCGTCCGCGTCGCGCAGCGTGGCGCGCAGTTGCAGGTCGGGCCGGGTGCGGGCGACCGGCTGTTCGAGCCGGATCAGGCCTCCGGCCACGTCCGGCGTCAGCCGTGGCCGACCCAGGGCACATTCCGGCACCGGCTCCATCCAGACAGTCTGCCATATGCCGGTCGTGCGGGTGTACAGGCAGCCGTAGTTGGCGTAACGCTGCGATTGTTTGCCCCGGGGTTGGGGCGGCCGATGGTCGTCGCGGGCGCGGACGACGATGGTGACTGTCTGTCCGGCCGACGCCACGCCGTGCAGGTCGCAGGTGAAGGGGGTGAAGCCGCCCCGATGCCGACCGACCTCGACGCCGTCGACCCACACCGTCGCGTCGTAGTCCACCGCCTGGAAGTGGAGCAGCACCCGCTGGCCGGACCAGGCCTGGGGAATGGTGACCGTGCGCCGGTACCAGACCGCGTCCATGAAGTCGGTGTGGTGCACGCCCGAAAGGGTGGACTCCGGGCAGAAAGGCACCATGATCCGATCTTTCAGGTCCCGCTCCAGCAGCCCGCGCTCCAGGCCGCTGTCGCCAGCGTCGATCTCGAACTGCCATTCTCCGTTGAGGCACAGCCAGTCAGAACGGACGAACTGCGGACGAGGATATTCGGGCCGCGGGACCTCCCCATTCCCGTTCGTGCTCACGACGCCCTTCCCCAATCCGGCTCTTGAACCTCTATGCAATCTGTCTCGCGCATCAACCGGCGTAGCGTCTCCACGGCGTAGGTCATGCCCTCGACGCCGCTGAACCCGCTGCTGTGACCCGCCACGGCCAGGTGCGGCTCCAGCGCCAGAAAGCCCCGGTAGCCCTCGTCCCGCAGCGCCGTCAATAGCTGGCCCACCTGCCCGTCCCCCTCCCCGGCGGCCCGTATCTCCCCACCGGCCATCGTCGCGTCCTTGATGTGAACGTACGCCAGGTAGCCCCCCAGCAGCGGCCATCCTCGCTCCGTCGGCCGCCCCTCCCCCACCTGAACGAAGTTGGCCGGGTCCCACAGGAAGCGCAGATGAGGGCTGTCCACCCCACTGACCAGCGCGTGGCAGCGCGCCAGCGTGTCGCCCACGATCTCCTTCTCGTTCTCCAGCAGCAGCAGGAACCCCTCCCGCCGGGCCAGCTCCGCCAGCCGGGCCAGCCGAGCGGTGGCCTCCCCCACGTACTCGTCGTAGTGGGTGTTGGTGGCCTTGTCGGGGGGGTAGAAGGAGAAGATGCGCACCCGGCGGGTGCCCACGGCCTCGGCGACCTGGAATATGCGGGCCAGGTTGGCCATCTCCTGCTCGATGGGCTCGACGATGGGGGACTTGCCGATTGGGCTGCCGATGCAGCTGACGGCGACATCGTAGTCAGCGCACGTGCGGCGCACGCGGTCCACCTCGTCGTCGTCCAGGTGGAGGATGTTCTTACCCCAGACACCGCGCAGTTCCAGGTAGCCGACCTGAAGCTGGCGCAGCAGGCGTAGTTGCTCTTGCAGATCCTCGGCGATCTCGTCGCCGAACGCGCTCAACGTGAAGGTGGCCGAAGACCCTTTTTGTGTGAACGGTGAAGATATTGTGGAAGACATGTCGTTCTCTCCTGGCTCTCCTGGGAAGTGGCACTGTCCTGTTCTGTCCTTCTCCTGGCCCTGATTATACCTGACGCGGACATTCTTACAAACAGACCTACCGCTGCCAGGCGCTTTGACCCCATCACCCTCCGAGCACGGCCCCATGGCTGGCAGGGCCGACGTTGCTGGCATACAGGCGCAGGAAACCAGGTGGAATCTCCTTCGAAGGCGGCTTCCACTCTGCCAACCGCGCTCGCAGTTCCCTATCGCTCAGGCTCACATTGAGTGCGCGGCCGGGGATGTCTATCTCGATCACGTCTCCGTCGTGCAACGCGGCCAACGGCCCGCCGCAGGCCGCCTCCGGGCAGACGTATCCCACGCACGGCCCCCGGGTCGCGCCGGAGAAACGCCCATCGGTGACCATGGCGACTGAATCCCCCAATCCCATCCCCACCAGGATGGCTGCCGGCAGCGACAGCTCGCGCATCCCGGGGCCACCGCGCGGCCCCTCGTAACGCACGACCAGCACATCGCCAGGGCGTACCCGGCCTCCCAGCAGGCACTCCTGTACTGCTTCCTCGCAATCAAAGACCCGCGCCGGCCCGGTGTGGCGCATCATCGCCGGGTGAACGCCGCTGGCCTTGACCACCGCCCCTTCTGGGGCCAGGTTGCCGTGCAGGACGACGATGCCCCCGGTGGGGGCCAGGGGATCGTCCAGCGGCCGGATGACCTCGGACCGGCGCACCTCCGCCTGGGCAGCGACGTGCGCCAACGTGGGGCCGTACGCGGTGGGCATATCCAGGTCGAGCAGCCGGGAGAGCGTCCTCAGGAGGGCCGGCACGCCGCCGGCGCGCCCCAGGTCAGACACCGAACGGGGAGACGCGGGCTTGAACTTGGCCAGGAGCGGCGTCTCCTGACCGATGCGATCCCAGTCCTCCAGCGTCAGCTCGTAGCCCAGCTCCACGGCCAGAGCCCCCAAGTGGAGCACCAGGTTGGTCGAGCCCCCGATGGCCTGCACGACGGAGACGAGGTTACGCAACCCTCTCGGCGTCACGACGCGGCGGAAGGTCACCCCGGTCACCACCGACTCGACCACGCGCGCGCCTGCCGCAGAGGCCAGGGCCAGCAGGTCGGGGTTGATCTCTCCACGCCCGCCGGATTGGGCATCGGCCAGAGCGGCCATGGTCGCGTTGCCCGGCAGGCTCAACCCTGCCGCCTCCACCACGACGCACATCGTGCTGGCCGTGCCCATCATGTTACACACACCGGCCCCCGGGCAGGCCGCTCGCTCGATCTTGTGCAGCTCATCCGGCGTGATCTCACCCCGGTTGGCCCGTCCGATGGCCTCCTTGACGTCGCAGGTGACGACCCGCTCGCCCCGCCACTGCCCCTCGGCCATCAGTCCGCCGGTGACGAAAAGCGTCGGCAGGTCCAGCCGCGCCGCCGCCATCAGCATGCCCGGCACGATCTTGTCACACCCAGCCAGGCACACCAGAGCATCGAGGCCGTACGCCCGCGCGGTCAGCTCGACCGAGGCAGCGATCACGTCGCGGCTGGGCAGGATTGCGTGCATCCCCCGGCCCTGACAGATCCCATCGCACAGCGCGACGGTGTTGAACTCCAACGGAATCGCGCCAGCAGCGCGTACCCCCTCCTTCACCGCCTGCGCCACCCGGTCGAGGTGCATGTGCCCTGGGACCAGCTCGTTCCAGGAGTTGGCGATCCCGATAAGGGGGCCATCCTCCACATCATCCACGCCGCAGGCGTGATACAGGCCGCGCACGTATGCCCCCGCCAGATCACGCTGTCTCATGGTACGCCCTCCGTCACCGATACTTCCACCGCAGAACCGTCCGTACCGCTCTCCGGGCGCCAGTGGCCACGTTGATCACACTGCTTAGAACAGATACGTCGTGCCCACAACCCCCAGCACGAATTCATCGGGCATCCGGCTGGCGAACCGGGAGATCGCCTCGAAGCCGGTGCAATGGGAGGGGACGACCATCGCCGGTTTCACGGCCTCGATCTCGTCAATCGTGCGTCGGATCTCCTCGTCGCCTGCGGGGGCGAGATGGAACCCCCCGAGAATGGCCCATATCCGCTCCACGCCGCTGATCTCCCGGGCGTACTGGACCGTGTTCACGATTCCCGAGTGGGCACAACCGGCGATGACGACCAGCCCCTTGTCCCTGACGTTGATGACGATAGATTGGTCGTCGTCCATATAGTCGCGGATGAACTCGTCGCCCTCTCGGTAGGCCATGCGGGGCGGCGTACCCGCCTGCTCGAAACTCCGCCGGGGGACCGTGCCCGTGATCCAGCATCCAGGCCCCAGTTCGTATGGTCCCTCGGAGAGCACGATCTCCGCGCCGGCTGCTTCCCACTCCTCGCGCGGGGCGATCGCGGGGCCATATTTCGAACCGTCCTTCCGCACCCCCCAGCGCTCCCGGAAAGCCGCCGGATGAGCCACCAGCGGCACCCGGCGGCCCTCCACCCAACGGCGTATCTCCTCCATAGTAGCGTCCTCGTCCCACTCACGAGAGCTAGGCCGTCCGGCGGCGGCCTTGATCACCTCTGTCATAGCGGCCCAATGATCGCTGTGGCCATGGCTCAGCGCGATCTTGTCAACCGCCGCCGGGTCGATCTCCATGCGCCTCATGTTCTCCAGCAGCGCGCCACGGGTCACACCGGCGTCCCACAGCACCTTCACGCTGGCCTCCTTGAGCTCGATCAGAGCGGAGAAGCCGTGCTCGGCCAGCAGAGGCTCCTCGGTGTAGCGTTTCACCGTTTCGGTCGATTCCACGATCAGATCGGCCCTGTTGTCAACCAGTACCGTCACGGCCACGTTTTCGGTCTGGCCAAAGTTTTCGATCGTAGCCATCCATCCACCTCCTATCTTTATCCACTCGGTTGGGAGACGCAACATAATCTCGACCAGGCGCAGCACGCCACGCCATAGTCATACCTGCCTCCAATGAGGACGAGGACTCCTGATTCTCGCTGACCCTTCCCTATTCACCGTTCTGAACGTTCCTGAGGACGAGCGGAAGGTAAACGCGCGCCGGGTCCACCAAGACCAAGGCTGTCGCCGTATCCATCAGGCTGCCGGTCTGGGTCAGGAGGGCGGAGTTCCACAGCGCGGTTCGGGAGGGAGCGACGACGGTGACCACGTAGGTCAAAGTCTCTGGGATCCCTATAGACGGCGTGCCGCTCCATCGTAAGCTGTGAGAGCCAGAGTCATACGTAAGGGTAGGGCTGTGGGCCTGGGGTGCACTTACCCCGGCCGGCAGGTCGTCGGTGAGGGTGAGAGGTTGACCGCTGCCCACTATCGTCAGCGTGTACGTGACCACCCCACCCGACGTAGCAGCAACAGGCGTGGCTTCCTTCTCCACCGTGCCGACAGGGCTGCCCCAGGCCACGGTCAGCGTAGGCCGGCCCTCTGTGTTCCAGTCGCCGGTCTCCGAAGAGGTGAAATACTTACTCGTGTTCCGCTCCCTGGCCGAATCATAGACGGCCAGATCGACCGGCTGACCGGCAGCGTAGGCAGCGGCCACGGCCTCAGTGGCGTCCCAGGTGTACGGAATGCCCGGCCAGTCGGGCATCGAACTCAGCGGCGTGATGCGCACCCGGCCGAAGTTTTCCTGCGTCATGGGTGCGTTGTTCCAGGTGATGCCCATCTCCGTCCAGGGATCCGAGATGCTGTACAACCACACGTAGGAGTTATGCGGCCGGTCCTCGTCCCGAGAGGCATTGGGGTCGCCTGAGTTGCCCCAATGGTGCAGGGTGAGCGTGGCCGAGATGATCGACTTATCCGCCGGCACGTCGTCCAGATAGAAGCGCATGAACGACTTGCTGAAGCAGGGTAAATGGGTCACAGCCACCTCGCTGCCCACAAACAGCTCCCTCTCCTTGACGCTTCCATCCGGCTTGAACCCACCGTGGTTGGTGTCGGCACCGCCCTCGTGCCCACCGCCACACCACGCGCCACCGCCCACCCAGGCATCCTCGACCACGGAGGTGTCCTTCACGGTGGCACGTCTGACCGTGGTGGTTCCCTCATAGACAGCCGAGGGCGGGTCGTAGGCCGGAGGGTTGAAGGCCAACTCGCCCCAGGAAGAGGGCGCGTCGGGGGAAACTGTCTCCGGCCAGCCTTCTGGAGAGACGTAGCCGTCCGGCGGGCTGTCATCCCGGTCGTAGAGCCACACCCCCAGGCCCCACACCGTCCCGTCGGCGGGCTTTCCGGAGAGCCCCAACGTCTCCCAGGGGATGGTGAAGGTGGCAATCCAGCCGTAGTCGATCCCACACTCGTTGCTGTTGGGGCCGGGATTGCAGGACCAGGACATCGCTGTATCGCCCGTCCAGGCGGTAGGCGGTGTCCAACTGGCGTCCCATCCGTCGCCGGTACCTCGGGCCTGCCGCACGTAATTCTCTATACCCTGATAGTCCCAAGGGTGCGCACCGATCAGAAATCGGTAGTCGTCTCCCTGGGGCGCTGAGGCCCGGTCGTGGTCGGTGTCCAGGTAAATCGCCACCGCCTCGTACTGGGTCAGATCGCTGGACGGATCGGCATCTCCATCATACCATAGGTAGTAATCTGCCACCGTCGTCCAAATTCCCAGACCTTCGTCGGTAGTTCCAACGCGCACATCGACGTAGTTACGGGTGGGTGGATCGCCCTGCTCATTCTGGCCAAACCAGAAGATCGCCGTCCGGCCCCAGAAGAGCTCATCGTCAAAATAGGGCGCGTTCACACGGCGCGGTGGATCAGATGACTGGGCGCGCGCCGAAGGAGTTGCCTCTGCTTCCGGGTGAACGAAGTTCATACTCATACGAGAAGGGAGCAAAGGCCCCGGCACGGCAACCAACGCTACCATCAGATACACGACGAACAAGGACCTTGCTCTCACGAAATTCTCTCTCCTTCCCCTCGTATCCTCTCTTCGTGACGCACGTGCAACGGGCAGCCCCCCCCACAGATGGAAAACTCCGGGCACTCCCGGCATTTCTCCGGCGCGTAACGGCGCTCCCGCAAGGCCTGGGCCAGGTCGTGGTTCCAGATGGCTTCCCACGGATCGCGCAGGATATGGCCTAGGGGCTCGTAGTAGCTCTGGCACGGAATGACGGCCCCGTCCGGTTCAACGCACATGTTATAGAGAGCTGCCGTGCAGGCTTTCACCCCCAGCTCCAGTTGGAGGGGTGAAAGAGCGCAGTACTGGGTGGGGGTATACCAGATCAGGCGTAAGCCGTGTCGCCCGGCTGCCTCCCGCACCCGCTCCAGGACAGGCGCTAACTCGCCCTCACGAAAGCCGGTGCCGACGGTGGAACCCCGGCCAGCGTAGATGAGGCTGTTACAGGCGAAAGTGGGAACCCCCAACGAGGCGATAAACGCGACTGTCTCCTCGATCCCGGCCACGTTGTCGCGGGTTAGGGTGGTGTTGGTGGTGGTGTACATCCCGCTTGCCACCGCGTTGCGCACCCCTTGCACCGTCTCCTGCCACGCCCCCTGCGCCGCCACCATACCATCGTGCACGCCCTGGTCGTGCGATTCGAGCGTGATCTGAACGTGGTCTAGTCCGGCCGCGAGCAGGGCTTGGACATAGGCTTCATCCGACAGCCTGCGGCCATGCGTCAGCAGTCCCGTCACCAGTCCCAGCCCCTCAGCGTAGGCCACCAGCTCGACCAGGTCCTCCCGCAGCGTCGCCTCTCCCCCGGTGAAGCAGACGTGAGGAATGGACACTTCCCATACCCGTTCTAAGACCGCCTTCCAGGTATCCGTGTCCATCTCGGGATAATCGGTAGGGCGGGCCACGTAGCAGTGGCGGCAGGCGTTGTTACAGCGGTAGGTCAGCGCTAGATCCATGCGATAGGGAGCCGTGAGGGCAACTGAGAAAGGATCCACCCGCTCCAGGTTCAGGCCGACGATGGGGCAGGTAGCCCCATCGGCACGGACGAGCGTCTCTATTTGTGCCTTGATGCGACGGAAGTCGGCCCGCGCGGTGTCGGCGTCAACGCGGTAGCGGCGGCCGATCTCCCGCACTGCTGTCTCCTCGGGGACTTCCTCAAGGGCCAGACGGGCATATTCGGTCGCCGTCTGGTTCAGATGGAGGACACGGGCGGCGTTGATCACCAGCAGTCCCCGACCATCTGTTTCCACGCGCAGGTGCACACGCACCCGTCCGCCGGCTTCGTCGTGCCGCTCGTAGGCGTGCAACCCAGGGGACAGGGATGTAGGGGAGCTCAGGAGATCACGTAAGTGATCGAGAAATGTCATAGGGACGTCGCGGCGGGCGCGCTGCCCTCACCGTCCTCCACCAGCGCAGGCACAGGCGCAACCAGCGCAGGCACAGGCACAAGCACAGGCACATCCGCTCCCTCCTCTGTAGCTGCCTCCACCAGAGGAGGGCTTGGGCAGCGGATTGGTCACCTCGGTCACTCCACCAGTAAAATCACTCACGCTACGGACGATGCGGCTGGACGTGCCCTCGATTCCCCGTACGATCGAGGCGGCGAAGGCAGCCCCGGGTAGGGTCGGCAAAGAGGGAGTCGACGTCGAAGCGCGGCCTGTCGGGGCGCCCCGCGCGCCCGCGCCGGACGTGTGGCGTCCCCAGGGTCGGTAGTGGCCCCACCACACAGGCACAAAGACCGGGCCTCCGCGGAAAGTGCGCCGGGTACGCTCCTCGAATTCCTCGTCCAACATGGTCCACTCCAGGCCTTCATCGAAGCGCTGGCTGCGCACCTCCGGCGTCTCCGCGCTTTCCACCTGCTTCCACGCCCGTCGGACGATGTCGCGATAGTAGGCTGTCGTCTCCCTGCGGCTGAATCCCTTCATCTTGTTGTTCACTGCTTCCACCAGATCGATCGCGGTCTTGCGGAGCTGCTTCTCGCTGAGGGTACCATCCTTCTTCACCGCCGCCAGGAACTTGTTTTCGTAGGAGTGCAGCCCCTCTGGCAGCGGCTCGTTGACCCGGATCTTCAGTGGACTGTCGTCCAGCACGGTCACTGCCCCTTTCCTGAGCAGGCCGAAGAGGATCATCGTCAGTACTTTGTTCAGAGGGGTCTCGAGGAGAATAGCCGCCTCCACAGCCGTCAGCCCCCGCTTGATCCCAACCCCCTCAATCGCCAGCGAGGGAGGAAGGTACTGCATCTTTCGCCTGCGCTGGCCCCAGATGGCCAACCCGACGATGCCGGCGAAGCCGGCAATGATAATAGGGATAGGGTTGCAGCAGCAGCTAACGGCGTTCCCGGCCAGGGCGAAGAACTGCTCCAGCGGCGACGGGCCCTTCTGGATGCTGCTCTCGGAGACGTACTGGCGGGGAAAAGAGGCCCCGAAGACATACTGACGGTCCGGGCTGGCGGCGGGATCGTGCCACATGTAGAGAACCTGACCCCGCCCGTCGAGCCCCGTTTCGGGCTGGCTCTGGGGCCAACCGGAAGGGCTGCCGTGCCAACGGGGTTCCTCCGGCTGCACGCCCGGCGGCAGATGGAAGCGCACCGTCATGTCGGTGGTGCCGTGGACAAAGTCGCTTCCGAACCAGGTGGGAGAGAACTCCACGCTGGCGTATCCAGGGTCATCGCTGTCCTCATACACCATCCCCCCTACGCGATCCACGACCACGTGCACCGTGCCGGTCTGTCCAGGTTGGATCTCGGCACCTCCCAACCACACGGCCACCCCATGGTCGCCCCCTCCCTCGTAGTCCGATCCAACGCGGGCGATCGGCTCGCCGTCCACGTCCCCGCTGATACCGGAAGGGTCATAATCACCGGTCGGCAGGCCCAAATCCACCACGTCGATCGGGTGGGCGCCTGGATCACAGGTGAATGTAAACCAGTACTCCAACGCCACTGACCCATCGTCGTTGACCCGCACGTCCACGACCTCTTGATCCAGGGAGAAGGAGTACTCCTGGGCGTAGGAGGAGAACGGGTAGCACAACAGGACAGCAAGAACGACACAGCGGACGAGCAGGACCAAAATCTTGTTCCAACGCATAGACTCCCTCCTCAAAACAGTGGGGGCAGAGGCCGATCTCACCACTTGGGCTCCTCGACCAACTGATACGTGGAGCCGCAATAGGGGCAGGAGATCATGATGGCCCCTTCTTTGACGGTGATGCTGTCCTTCTCCAATTCGGCGCCACACTCCTGGCACTTCAGTTTCTCCAGTTCGATCTGACCACTGAGATCGAGTTTCTGGACGATCTCCTGGGGCGGCTGGGCGGGTTTGGGTTCACGAAACTTGATCAAGGCGATGAGGCCCAACCCAATAGCCACGCTGATCACCCCCACCAGGATCCACCCCATTTCCCCTTCGGGGCTGAAAGCGGCCCAGACGAAAAGCACGCCGAAGAAGATCAGGATAGCAGAGACGATATAACCGATTATTTTTCCTGCAGGCATTGTTCGCTCCTTGGTTTGCTTCTTGATGTGTTTTCCGTAGCAGACTCGGCACGCGGACCGTCCAACCTACCCGCCCTATCCCCAACTCGCCGCCTACCCAACGCGTAGAACGTCGGGACGAACAGGACGCGCCGGCCGGCCGCCAGCGCCCGGCGGTCCGCGGAGCGCAGCCGATGCAGCTCCTCAAAGGGAAGAAGAGCGGACAAGTCGCGCTCCCGCATGGCCCACTCGGCCTCGAACTCATCATCGGGCCAAGCCGGCGCGTCCCAGTGACCGGCCATCACCCCCACCGTCGCCTGAAGCCCGGCGGCCACGAAAAGCTCCCCCAGCCGCCGGCCGATCTCGGGGTCGGCTCCTTGTCGGCGCAGCGCTTCGGCCTGAAGCCGCCCGAGCGAGGCCATATCAGGAGGATGGTCCACCCGACCGCCGTAATCGGGCTCGGCACAGGCCAGGACCGCGCCGTTGGGCTGGACCACCCGCGCCATCTCCCTGACGCCTTGGGCTGGATCCATCAGCCACAGGAGCAGATAGTGACATATCACGACGTCGAAACGACCATCGGGGAAAGGAAGCGCTTGAGCATCTCCCCGGACATAGACCACCCTCTCTCCCTGGCGGGCAAACGACAGCATCTCCTCGCTCAC